>JGI24022J15233_10008784_pt1 | contig 11324 bp, 4 predicted proteins | sample Ectturendosymbi2_FD_15233 | JGI IMG/M metagenome (IMG submission 15233)
TCTAAAAGGACAAGCCTCGAGATCCCACGAAACATGAAATCTTAAGTGATATTAACGCTAAAAACCTAAAGCGTTACGGTAACTTGTTTGCACATCTGAGTTCTTCGTGGACAAGGGGTTTGAGCTAGGGCATTTTTAGGTCCGCGGGGAGCGTCGGCCGTCAAATTATCAACGGGTTCCTAGAATCTGCAAATTATCAACGGGTTCCTAGAATCAGAGAAAATCGGGTCCCTCGAATCAGAGAAATCGTGTCCCTACTGGTCCGTACCGGGTACCTAACATTTTCCATAAAATAACACTGCACAAGGCCAAGGGACCTCGGCCATGTTCTCCGCAAGAGCATAGCAAAAACAGAGTATTAGCAACAATCCACAGAAGTTTCAAACGTGTGACATATCAGGTATTTGACTGAACAACTGATTAGTTTTTGTGCGGAACCGCAGAAACTCACAGTTAACTACATTTGGATGTACAGTCGTTGGAGTCAAGCTTGAACATTTGCGTTTTTTTGAAAATATGTGTTTTTACAAAAAAGAAACACTCAAATAAAAGCGTTTCGTTAAACTTCAAGATGAATGTCGGTCGATATGATGTTATTTTGAGGAACCTACACAAGAATAGGTGATCTCTTCGAGAAAATTCTGAAGCAAATGGCCCAGGCAATGGTTGCAATCAGTGATTCTCTCCGTAATCAGTAAACTAAACTTCGCATTCCCTAGAGTGACAGGGAAGGGCGTAGCCAGGGCATCAGAAGCAGGATGAGCTCTGTAGTCCGCGTGAACAGTGACGGATTTACGCATAGGCCAAGTAGGCCATGGCCTGGGGCTCCGCGTTTTCAGAGCCCCGCGCGACTCCCTCCTAAGACGAATCGTCATCAACTTAAAATTTGCGAAACTGCGCAGAGGCATAACTTCAAAATTTACTTTGAAACGAGCGAAATGCAGACGCCTAGACTCTTATCAGTGCAGTAAAAACACGATAATATTGTTTGCTACGCAGTATGAGAATGACAATGCTGCTTTTCATGGGAGTTTTGCAGTGTCTGGCGGTCTTGCTTTGTTGCGAACTTTTTGTCAGTGGAAGATTGAACACCAAGTAAGAAAGTTCCGTGTGAAAGGCTTAATATGGAGGAACACGGTTGGCCGCGAGAGAGATGCAGGCTGTCTGAATGAAAGTGATTACAAGCGGTAGCGTAACCAGCCAGCGCAAAAATTTTGGGGGAATCAAATACTTTGACTTCAAGCAAACAAGAGGATTCTGTTCGAGACACTGCCTGTCAAAACACAAAGTGACAAGATATGCTAAAAATTTGGAAGGGACGTGGCCCCTTTGGCCCTTCATGGCTACGCCTTTGGTTACAAGAAAAGAATGAAAAAGAAAGAAGGCTACTTGATGTCCAATCTTCCACGAACACAAAGTTCGCAACAACGTAAGACGGCCTGACACTGCAGAACTCCGTTGAAAAACAATATTGTCACTACTGCTATGTTGGGTTGTTACCAACTAGATTGCCCGCAAACAGAGCTTGCTTGCTGAAGCTTTAGATGTGGATGTTAGTTAAATCAGATAAAACAGTTTCTTGCGAGTTTTACTTGGAAAAACGTGTCTACATTGGGCTTACATCATATGGTTAGTTAAGGGTGTTGCAACAGTACTGTTTGCTGTGAAAAACATGTCTTCATGCTGTTTATCATCAGCCTATCATAGCATAGAGCAGTGGTTCTTACACTTTCATGAGCCGTGGCCCGCTTCAAAAGATTCTCAACACTTGTGGCCCCCTGCTCATCACTAAAAATACCTAGTTTTGTTTTTAACGGCTTTCCATCAATTTTTTAGAACTATATTTTCCCAAGACAAAAACTCAGTATCTTCGTAATTCAGAAATTTTATGTTTTCTAGGGCAGGACGCACCAAACTCTCTTCACTACTTACAACCACTTTTACAACAGTTGATGCTTCTCAGATTTAAAAACCGTATAACCACAAATCAGGCGCGTAGCCAGGGGGGGCAACGTGGGCAATTGCCCCCACCCATTTCCGAAAGAAGCACTAACAATTTTCAGGGTGATCAACCTCTTGATGTGTAAGCAAAAGAACTTCAACTTTTATTCTACTTCAACTTTTAGGCGAACCTGATCAAAGCAGTATGGTTTACTAATTGCCCATGATCAATCAAACATTGTGCATAGAGAGAAAATGCTGGAAAATTCATGCGATGGCTGACCTTAAGGTTTTAGCTCCGTGTGAAAGTTGGCGATAATGAAATACAAACTTGTATATACGCGCTTGTAATCACTAACCGAAAGTAAAAAAATAAGGAGTAACATTTTTCGCAGCTATTTCTGGCGCACCAACTTGCTGTATCACACCTAATGGTAATGTAAACTTCATTTCAAGACCATCGCAAAATTCCTCTCTGATCAAGCTGGCATGCTACAAATACCGTATATTTTGCCCTTGACTACAGCATCAGCCGTAACTTTAAATGAACATCGCAGATTTTTGTTTTTGTACAGTTTTGCAACTAAATGCGTGAATATGGCGGTGACATGATGTACACATTGTATGCCTTGAAGCTGAAGCCTTGGCTAAGAAGCAATTCCGTTTCAATGTCTTTTTTTATTACGCAATTAGACCATAGACACTCTTCAGCACCAATAACATTTGTTCTAGATATTTAATCGTGATGGCATGTAGACCTGCTCTGACGGTTCAGTCACAAATATGTAGTCTTAACGGTTTCATCAATGATCTCCCATTAGCTTGCCGGCAAGTAAAAAAACAATTTTGTCAATAATCAGAGTCCGACCTGTGCATAGTCTGAAAGTGTTTCAACTTTCATCTGCTGTTAATTGCCACCCTATCCTACGGTAAATTTTAAAGCATTCAGCTGCAACACGACGAGTCAGTAGAAAAATGTAACGAAAGTAGAAAGATGCTTTTTATTTTGTAAGTGTTGACACTGCCATTTACATACAGATAGCTTGCATTCTGTTTTCTCGGTTAAGCGTATGTGACCGAAATGAAACTAAATTAAATTTTTTTCTAGTCGATTGGATTTTGTTATTTTAAACACTAATGGATTTAAAGAAAGACTTTCGACCGCTTAGTTCCCAAACGTTTTTGAGCATGACCCAACTCTGAGTTTGTTGAACACCTCGTGATCCAACCCTCAAACAGCGTATGAAAAAACAATGATTTTATGGATTATTTTTGCGGCAAGTGGCTAAGTTCGTTTCTAATGTTAGCAGACACAGACAAGCAGTGGTAACGCTGAAAATATACATCGCAGGTTTGGATCGCCTCTGCGCGACCCATTTTTTGACCCTTCTCCACCCTTCATTGGGTTTTGATCCATACTTTGGGAACAACTGGGTTAGATCAACTAACCAACCGTTGTCTTAGCTGCGGCGACAAGTAGGCCTATTTCTTAACTTGTTGTAAAGCCGTGTTATTAAATCGATTGTGACTTCGTTTTCGCAAATATATAACCGCTTTCGCACTTTGCGTAGATTGAGTGGGTCAGATTTAGGCAGCTTTGTTTAGTGGGCATATATAACTTTCCCCAATTAAAAAATTGTCTTTATAATATCAGTGAATTTTATTGTTAATTCTGAAAAGCTAGATGGATAATACCTGATCGTTTATGTGAAGCAGGCTTAGTGCAAGAAGCGTACAAAAATGCTACCACAGTCACATTTCAAAGCGTTTAATGACATAAAATCCAAACATTTTTCAAACGCGCTGAGGGGCTCTAGCATTTACATTATAGACTGCATACGTCAACCAGTCGCTAAGAACTGGACAAGTTCCATACGCAAGTTTTACATGCGCGCGAGTTTTGTAGACCTACTTCTGGAATGGGTGTCTTAACGCAGTCGCACTCGGCTTCGATTGTGTTGGTGTTCATCAGAAGCGTGTAAATAAAAAAGCGCGATCACCATGGCGACCACGATGACTTCTTGATCAACTGCACTATTAGCTGAAAAGAACATACTCTAGATCTCGCACTTATAGCATCATGATTTTCACGAACGCTTTCGCAAGAAAGTTTTACGAGCAAATTGGGGCTTTCTTTCAAAGTAGAAACTTGAAAATTTACTAAAAACGTTTAAAACTTGTCATGTCAATGAAAGCAGGCTTTCTATTTGTCGGCAGAAATCTGAACAGAATTATTCAGAAAAAGAAGTACCAGAAAAAGGCACGTTTTATGGATGATGCTTTGAAACGAGGGCTATTTTATATTTGAATGTTGAGACTTGCTTATTGTTTGTCCCCCCTATCAAAATTTCTGGCTACGCGCTTGCCACAGATTACAACTTTCGACAATAACCTGTCGTCACAACAACAAATTACTACGATATAGCGCGGATTTCCCGTCTTTATCCGCAACTAACTCTGACCTTGAGTTAACTCTAATCATCATTACAGACCTTCCGTCAGTTCCCATAGCACGTTTCGACTCTAACCCTTCTGAATAGTGAAGTATGAAATTTCGGTGGTATGCATATAAAGCGAGCAAAATTTGCCAGATATTACCAGACGCACTATTACGTGAGAAAGGGAGTTAGTTATAAATATAATTGCAGAGAATACTAATACGGACTAGCGAATTCAGACGTTCGTGCCAAAGTTGTAAACACGATGCGTCACAATATGCAGCTTGCTTTCACAAGATTCCATTACTATTTACAGAGACTATCATTTTAGTTATGTAATGCTACAAATTTAAACAAAGCTACGAAGCACCGGATAATTCAAGAACGTTCCAGAAAAATGCGCCGCCGAACGTCACAAGAGAGGTCTACGACGTCATAATGAAAACAACAAATTAAGTTTAACTGGCGAATACTAATATATCGTGACACTTGGGTTATGCAATGTTACGGCAAAGCTACCTAGTAAAGGCATCTGCTCGTGGCCCCCAGAGAACCGCTCCGTGACCCCCAAGCGGGATCGAGGGCCCCACTTGAGAAACCCTGGCGTAGAGGATTAAAACACTATATTTTGTATTGCTTGGAAAATGACAACTTAAAAACGGCATGAATAAACCCTGTGTCCACTGAATGGATTGTGCATGTTTGGTCCATAAAACATGTGGTTACTGTAACGAAGGAGTTTACGTACAGTTAATCAAATCGATAAGACGATATTTTCGATGGCGCAACATGGTCCCGCATGAAAATGTATATATCCGAAAAATAAACCCACAAAAAACGCTAGAAATCACGGTAAATTTAACGAAGAGAACTTCTGAACTACACAAAAGAGCTATAAATTACAAGAAAAGATCGCATGGCCATTTGTTTTTGAGAAGAATGTAGGAAAGTCTTTAATCTCTGTTGAAGTTTTAAAGCAATCGTAGAATCAAAGGCGGTTCAACAAAAGATAGATTTTAAGATATAGCTAAATAGGTCACACCTGCGTGGGATCCCAATAGCTAAGATGGCCTAGCGGACACATGGGCCATTGTAGCAACATCACGTCACTTTTTATGAATTTTTCTTTCAATGCATGAACAAAGCGAGGTATCCATGTTTTTTATCACCCCAGTCAAAATGTCTGGCTACACTACTGCTCTAAGCCTTTTTATAAAGCACATTTGAAACCGTTACTACAGGCAGCCGCACTAGCACAAGCAATTGTATCCATGAAGAAGAAGGCAAATATATAATTATCTGCATCAACTGACACCATTTGCCACCAACATATCCAACAGCTAACAGTATATCACAAAGTTTTTTTCGTGCCTTCAGGCAAACGGAGTTATCAATAAGTTTTTGACAATTTAGCATGGCCTTAAATTAACATCAGGTTCTATCGCAAGACCGCCAGACACTGCAGAACTGCAATTAAAAGCAGTGTTGTAATTCGTCTATTGCGTATATCGTGTTGTTACTGTACTGATAAGAACTTTCACATTTGCATTTTCGCTCGTTTTGAAGTAAATTATGAAGTCATGCCTCTGCGCACTTTACCTAATTTTCTGTTAGTAATGAGTCGCCATAGGAAAGAGTTCCGCGGGGCCCCAAAAGTGCGGGGGCCTAGGCCATGGCCTATTTAGCCTATGCGTAAATCCCTCACTGGTTCAAATGCTTTCTAATGAAATAGTTTCACTTTCACGAAGAAACAGCCCAAGATTTCAGCTAAGACGTTTTTGCTGTTGATAGATAAAACCTGCTATTTTCGTTGCTAGGAAACATACGCGCATGAGAAAGGGAACAGCTGCTTTCCAGAGATGTGGAAAATATCATAATCATCCCATATTACTTTTAGGGCACACGAAACAATTCCAGGCCAGTGGCGATTGACACTCAGGACAGAGGTAAAGAGACACATTAAGTGCAATGGTCACCAATATGGTGCCCGCGGGCTTAGGGGGCACCAGGTCGCCCGCAAGAACTACGTCGTTGGTCTTCGGGCCTGTTCTAAAATAACAATATTTTGACGATCATGATCAATATCTTCACACAGATAAGGAGTTTCCAACCTTTTTTGCTCCTGCACCCCCAAACAGTTTTTTTCTGACCTTGAACACCCTGCAATTCATAATCAAGAAGTGGCTTTCAAACGTTTAGAAAAGAATTTATGATTTGTAATATGTAAAGAAAATCAAACATATGGACAAGAAACGATGACACAGATTAACATTTGAATAAACTCTGCTGTACAAAAATAATAATCACTTGCTTGGAATGTGTGCATGATAATAATAAGAAAGGCTGGGTATAATCCATTGCAAAAGAGAACAAAAATCTACAAGAGAGTAATAAATAGATCAGTGTCCTGTCATTATAACGTACGCTTCTTGCACCCCCTGTAATGGTTTCGCATCCCTAGTTGGGAACCACTGACGTAGATAAATATTAGCAATTATTAATAATAACACAATTAAAGGTGAATTGGGCAATTTTTTATTTCCGAAGTGTGCATCAAACTGGTAGTCCTTCGCATTAATCACTACCCAAGAAGTAGCCCTCAGTTTCAAAAGGTTGGTGACTCCTGCATTAGCGGTTCAGGGAAATCATGAGAGACTTTCAGGGAACGTCAATGTCAATTGCTGTTAGCGCCAAGGGCGAAAGCATGAGGGCCATGAAAGTATTGCATACATCATAACGCAACGCATGCTCTCTAAAAGTTTGTTACTTTCAGCAGTTGCTGCTTGAAAGACTTCTTTCTATGGAGACAAAAACATCCGCAACACTTCCTTGATAAAAAAAAGGTGCAACTTGATGTCGCTGCAGTTCGTGGAGTATTGCAGAGTCAATTGGCGGAAAGAAAACTTTTGCGCGAAGCACTTGGAAACTTGATAATGTTCTTATTGCCAGCGTCTTAAACCGTAGTTTGGAGATCTCAAAGCGTGCTGGAAAAGGCGGTTGTCAGCCGTCTAGAATCTACCAACTGTTGCATGATGCAGTAACAAAGCTGGTTGACATACTATACGTTTGCTTAGATTTCTAAAATGAAAACTTTGTCGGCTTTCACATTAAACCGATATGCCTTGAACTTTCTATGGTGAAAGTGCAGTATGACAACGCCTGAAAAATTCCGCCACCACAAAGAAATCAAAATACTGCCAAAATGAAAACTTGTGAAAACCATTGGTTATTGCTTTTGCGATACCAAAGCTTTTCTTACTCCAACCATAGACAAAACGGCCTTGTAGTGCTGAAGCGCAGGATTGAAGATCGTCCGACTCTGCACCGTCGCTGGTTCCGACACTTCGTCCTCCTCTGGCATTTTTTCTTCAGTTTTCAAAAGATGTGAATTATAGCTGTTCGCTCTTTCTTGACTGTTGCTGCAGATATGCTCTGAACTACTGTGTTCACGGCGTAACGAACTAAAGCAAAAAAACCCTTAACGAAGAACACAATCGCATTCCCATTAGATTTAATTCCTTCCAATGCTAAAAAATTTAATATTGTTTTAAAATATAAATTTTTATTGGTCAAAAAAGTAAAGCATTAAAAATATTATTAAAAATTATTTATAATGAAATTACCACATTACGTCTTGCTGAGGTATTTTTCATGTGTTTTGGCTTTTAGTTACTTCTGTTGTTTACAGCAGCAAGTTTTGGTTTTTCCCGGCATGATATAGGTTTCTTAAATTTACACTTGTAAGCAGAAACCGGTTGTTTTCCGACTTTTTTCTACAAACGAGTATGTTTTTTTAAGTCACATCCCGTTTTCAGACACAGGTCCCACTGCCGCCGCCATCAAGTGATTTTCCGAAGGTGTCATGGATAACTTTGGTTAAAACATTACCTAGCCTTTGTTGAGAAAATCGCTGAAATACATTGTTGTCTTATTAAGCAAAACAATAAAGCATCATCATTCACTGTTACCCTGTTTCACGTTCAAACTCTTGTGGCTGAAACGCCTGATCTGCATAATCAATTTCAACAAAATCACCAGGAGATGTAGATTATACTACTGTCATAGAGCATAGGCTTATTTCCTCTTTTTCCAACTTAGTTGCTTTTCCCATTTCAAGCACAACCTCCACATCTGTCCCAGGTTCATGCTCTGTGCTTAATGAAAATAAACGGCTATATGTGTTTTTTTCTAAATTGTTCTCGAATGCGGTACCTCAACCAAAATAATGAAGAAATTAAGCTGTTTTTTGTTTTAAGCGGTCGAGTTATTTTTGACGGAGATATTCACGTTGCAAAACTTGTAAACAGTGGATTATGAGCGAAACAGCATAGTAGGTTTTAACTACTCATCTTGAATGTAAGTTCAACCGCATAAAACGCATTCATTGACCTGTTTACGTCTTCGCTACAACTGCTTTTTCGTATCGAAAATCTAATGTGATCAAGAAAATTACACAGAAACTCGTGAACAAAGCTTGTTGCTAACAGAACCTTGATCGTTCAAAGTCAGTCGATCTGGTTGCAAGACAAGTACGCCATGAAAGATTGCAATGTGAACGGCGAGAACGGAAATGTAGATTCGCAACCAAATATTTGTTTACCATCTTTTCTTGCAGTTCATGTAAGGAAGTAATTGACTCAATAATATAGCGGAAGGCACCCAAAAATAGGTTTCTGACTATTGGATGCAATCGCCTTTTCCTCTCAAGCCAGCAGTGCTATACTTAGCACATATCGCAGTTGACAGAAACCACATGGCGTCCTAAAGGAGTTTTCCTCTGGAAGAGAGGTCCCCAAAATGTCCCTACACAGTCCCTGCTGTGAGAAGTTTTTTAAGTTGAGAGATCGAATGTCAAGGCCCTAAAAGGAATTCTTGTTACAAAGAAATTGCACCTTCACTCTTATTTTCTGTAATTACGCGTGTGTTCCTCTACGTAAGAAAAGCAGCAGTTTTTTCAAATTCTCTTGCATTTTGTTACTTCGGATATGTTGCCAGATGTTGCATCTCCAAACGGCGTTTACAGTCCAACACCTGCCCTTCTTTGCTGTTTAGCATCGGTAATGATAGGAAGGGCGAAACATTTGTCCTAGTAGTGAATAAACGACAAATCAGACTGAAAACGTGTTTAAGGCATCAATGACAGTGGGGCTCCGCAAAATCGAGAAAAGTGCGAAAACTGAATTAAAACGAATGAAGACCTGTAATAAAATTGGTATAAGTAATGAAAGTTGATCATAGTGTTTTGTTCCCTGGTCATGGTGCATTTAAGGGTTGTCTTCGCACATTTACCACTAATGTTGCAGCCATAGGCGTACGGGAAGGCATTTTACTGGGGGGGCGGAAAAAATTTGCCCTGAAAATAACAATTTGCCTTGAAACTAACTTTTTTAGTTTAATTCGAATGGAGCCTGAAACCTCTAGTAAATCTGTTCTATACAGTTGAATTCGTTTATAACGGCTTCGGCTGTAACGTCAATTCGCCTATGGCGTTACATTTTGTTCGGTCCCGATGGCATCTTTTACATGTATTTCAATTAGCTTATAACGTCAATTCCGCAATAGCTTTCTCTATGCAATCCCCCTAGAGGTGCCCTTATAGGCAAATTCTGTAGTTCCCTTGCTTGTTAACTCAAGGGAGTGAAGTTCCTTGCGTTTTGTGTTCTCCCAGACAAGAAACTTTACGGTAATTGCCTTTACTGATGCAAATATGTACGCGACTTCAATGGCGCAACGCAAACGTTATAAGCGACGGTTCCGGATCGAAGGGTCTGACTCCCTACACCTGCCTGTGTTATCGTTGCTGTGCGCTTGAGCATGGCACTTAAAGACGCGCACGGCGCACTCAAGGGGCCAAGCAATCTGCACGTCCGTGCGGCTCTGCACCTCGGAAAATGAAACGCGCACTCAAAATGCATGTGCTAGTGTGCCTATACGAATTGTATCGTATTCGTATACTATGATTGTAGCATGTACTGTACGATGTTCCTATAAATGTAACCTGTAAAACACTTTCCAAGTACTTTATACAAGTATTGTCATTTGTGACACTGGCCCATATTGCACAAACCGCCACCAGGGTTGGTCCAAATTACACACTGCATTCACGAAACTAACTTCAAAATTTTCCTACCTCAGCCAGTTAGCTAAAATTTTATGTTAAGACCAATGCTGCAACAGATAACAGAAGAGTTCTAAAAAAGCACGAAAAACCTGCATTAAAAAAACAGGGACTTGGTCCAGATCAAAGTCATTATAACCAGTTACGACTTTGGTCTATACTACACACTACACTAGCCCAAATTACACGGATTGCTCCCAAGTGAATATACACTGAATACACTGTATTGAAAATATTTTCGCTGTTCAGGATTTTTGAGCAACTTGCGCTTGCCCTGAAAAACAGACTTTGCCCTGATATTTTTCACTGCATTAGACATATTTTTTACCATTCACAGGATATTTGAGCAACTTTGTGCTTGCCCTGAAAAACAGAGTGTGCCTTGAAATTTTTCACTCTATTGAATATATTTATATTCAGGAATTTTGAGCAACTTGTGCTTGCCCTGAAAAACAGAGTGTGCACTAAATTTGTATTGAACATATAGTTTTTACCATTCAGAATTTTGAACAACTAGTGCTTGCACTGAAAAAGAGAGTTTGCCCTGAAAATTGTCACTGCATTGGACATGTTTTTTACCATTCACAGGATAGTTTAGCAACTTTGTGCTGGCTCTGAAAACCGAGTTTGCCTTGAAAATTTTCACTGTATTGAATATGCTATTTACATTCAGGATTTTTGTGCAACTTGCGCTTGCCCTGAAAGACAGAGTGTGCCCTGAATTCACTGTATTGAATGTATATTTTTTAATATTCAGAATTTTGAACAACTTGCGAGTTTGCCCTGAATTTTTCAAGCCGGGGGGGGCTGCCGCGCCCCCCCCCGCC
>JGI24022J15233_10008785_pt1 | contig 11324 bp, 7 predicted proteins | sample Ectturendosymbi2_FD_15233 | JGI IMG/M metagenome (IMG submission 15233)
GAACAACATGTCCGACCACCATGGCGCGGGGCCTCCAGAGGCGCGGGGCCCAATGCAGCTGCATCGGATACATCGGCTTAAGGCCGGCCCTGATTGGCACCATGCGAAAATCCCATAAGAAGACCTTCTGCTTTTTTGTTTCAGCAACTGCTACAATGGTATTCAACTTGCAGGGGTAAACCTTTAACTGTTACTCTGAACAGATGCTATCAAAGCAAGAGAGAAAGAGTATAATACTTTTCGTGTTTCTCAAATAACCGCTATATTGTCAAACAAATATTTCTCGTCTTTTGGCAATGATACGACCTAGGTTGACTTCAAATAGAGCCATTCTGTGAAGTCTTTTTCACTTTCTTTCTCGTCTCGCTGATTCTATGCTGATTTGGCCTAAGTTCAAGGGGCCTTTATCAAAGTCTTAATTCAATCAGATTTCTTTTTTTCTATATCTTTTTGCAATCTTAGATGATGAAAAAAATTTGCTTTGCTCAATAGTCGCAAAAAATCTTGCATTGTCGGAGCTGAAGCATCTGTTTCAAGGCCCTGAAAAGGGCCAATTTGTTTTCAGTGCCATATTTCTAGATTTGCTTTTCAGGTTGCAAACGTCCTGCTTTGAGAAAGCTCAAAGGTTGATGCTTCTCACCTCAGTAACAAAATTAAATTGTTGATTTCTAACAATGTCTTATAGAGAAAAATTTGCAAGCATACTTTATTTAATTGCAGTTTAATTTCAGATGTTCAGAAACACACATGAATAAATAAAAAAGAAACGACGAAAACAAACGTTGCTTTAACTGAAGTTCTTCGAAAATGTAGTCACCTTGTACGCATGTCATTGTAAAAACACACTTTGACACAGTCATTGCGCTTAAATGGTAAAACAAAATTGAAAGTAAATAGGTAGACAAGATTGTGCTTCAGGAAACGAGACGTTTCTGTTCGTCACAACGATGGCGCCAACCCTTGGTCGCAGCTGAAGACGTAACGACATATCACGCAGAGTCCTGTTAAATAAGAAATAGTCCTCCATAAACAAATAACTTCTTAACTCTTTCTGCATTCACACGAAATTTCTTTTTGCATAAAACTACCGTTTTACCAACCAATTGCCCATCTCGTAAACTAGTTGCGCTCTTTGATTTCTTCATTAATTTTCGGCTTATATAAATAGACCACATCAATCAGCTCACATGGTGTGGCTTCTTCGCAATTTTTTAGTTCAAAAATGTCCAAGATTTTTTTAACAATGAACATTGTTTGAGAAAAGCAAAGCTCACAGCTTTGTGTCGACGTTTCGCACAAGTTTGGAAAAAATATTTTGTTTCTAGTTTTAGATAAAGGTGAACTTTTTCCTAGCTGAAATTTTTATGACGATCATGGCAATGTTAATAAATTTAGCAGTATTCTTCCCAAGATAACAATCATTAAATTAATATTGAAGTATTTGTAGGGTTTGTATTTAAACACTTTGTCATAACAGCGCTGTAAATTTAATAAGTATTTCTAGGTTGTTTGCTAGCGCCTTATATGTGTAGTCTTTTTTCAAAAAAAATGTGAGTGGAATAAGGTTAATGAATTGTTGCTTTTCAGTGCTCAACGTCGGTCAAGAGACATTGAAAACAATTTCACATTTCACCAGAATTATCAGCCAAAGAAGCCTCACGCTGCTTTCAGAAGGAATGTTTATTGTACTGTTGCGTCATAGTCAAATTTTTCATAGTGCTGGTCCAGCAGCTCAATTTGTTTCACCGATTGTCAAGATATTAGTTTGTTGGAATCGTTAAAATTTCGGACTGAGTCTACTTTTGTGCAGAGAAGATTCACTTACTTCGTCTTCGAAACGCAAAGCAGGTTTTGTAGTAATCCCCATTTGATTTTAATCTGCAAAAAGGTCTGCATCGTGCCACAATAACTCTTGGTGCTGATTTGGTTGTAGTCTTGACAGGTGACTTGGTGGTTGAGGCGGGAGACGTTGGCTTGAGAGCAATAACTGCAAAATAGTAATACATTTCTACAGATTTTTGGTTTTCTTCAAGACTGTTAGATAAAATTTATTGAAGAAGTTTGTTTAACAGTGGAGTAACGAACTTCACAAATGTTTGTTATCTTGCATTGCCAATTTTTATCGTCAATAAAAATCCTCCAGATGCGAAACTCCTGAAGCAAATATTACATTATGATAATGTGGTACCTGAGGTTTTGTTGTCTTCCTTGGAAATGACAGCCATACCCCGCACTGCAAAATATCAATACATCAAGTGAGAAAATTTCAGCCACAACTGATTTTTCATAATAATATCATATGAAAACTTAAGTAGATACGTTTCTAAAGTTCGAGAGGTTTTGAAACTTTCTTAAATATAAGAAACTATTGCTGAATAGTTCTGTTCGCTACAGAAAAATTAACCTTTTACAAAATTGACATTGGCGATTGTAAGTTACAGTATGATTATATAATTCTCTGTCAATTTAATATGGGAAGCCACCGGTGTTTTATTGTTCACAGACACTATCCTTGAAATTTTAGGAACAACTGCATCACAAACCAAGTTACGATGGAAACATTTACCTGTTTTTGAATTTTGGATTACGCACAAAAACACAGCGGAGACCAGTAGGCAGAAAAGCTTCACATTCATCTTGCAGTGTTTCAGATACTTCCGATAAATATTTGAGCGTCTTCCTTACGAGTAGACGTCGACGAATTCTTATGCTCTTCGAATTTCTTCCGCTTTGAAAAATAATGTTAGACGCTCCTTTGAAGGAAAGTTTCGACTGATAACGAATCTTCTGTTCACGCATTTTTATACTTACGTATAGCAGCAAAGAGAAAGGCACGAAAAAAGCTGTTTCCAATACCAAATCGAGTCACAGCACAAACCGGATGCGAAGCTACTGGGCTATGATGACAGCTAACAGAAGACGCAGCCTATTTTGAAGCAATGCGTGATCTTGCAGCAACTTAAATGAACTTCGTAGCGAAACATTTAAACTAGTAACGAAAGGATACCTTGAGTAAAACATCTATTGTAACCGCACCAATCTTTGGAATGTGGAATAGTAATCCCCTTTGGCATGAATCTCTTGACTTGTCGTTCGCAAGTCTAATATGACACGAAGTTCATCACGTTTTTTGAATAATTGCGAGTTGAGTCAGTACGTCAGCTATGAAGATCTGTTTAAAACGGTTGTCCAACCAAGCCCGAGGCGTTCGTTTAACTTTGCTCTGAGAATTTGTAACTTCGCTTTGCAAAGTTCGCTTCAAAACCTTCAATCCTCATATTGTTAAGAAGTCATACGCCTTTTTCTACGAATAGCTGATAGGCAATTTGTTCATACTTGCCATTAACCACATCTGCATCATGTATGTTTGTTTGTTGTAACCAGAGTTTTTTTAAATCAGGAGGGAATTGATGACTGCAGCTGCATTGCCCATAGTTGTCACATTGTACATAAAACGTGGTCTCCAAAAACTTTAACGCCAAAATAAGACATTTGTCTTCTTTTATAACAAGCTTTAGATAAACCCAATCAGCAGAAAAGGTTTTTGGAAGCAAGCCCGAAAGGTTGCTGTATTTATAGCCACACGTCCACATCGTTCTCAACATATTTTGAAATTGTGTTGAATCGCTATTTTGATATAACGCCCCCTTGTGAAAGTGAAAACCTTTTTTGTGAACTTGATACTTCTGTGCTAATCTCAAGTCCGTGCTCCACTGAAAACCTATCTTTTTATTTGTTGCATTTCGTGTATAATTTTCCAAGCATACTGAAAAATTTATAATTGCGACGATCGACGATCAAAATCCATAGCGACAAAAAGAACACTATTCTCGTAAAAAATGTTACTTTTCCGAAAATATCTTAACCTTTTTGTCTCTCTCCGTCTGGTATTAACTTTACTTTTATTGCATAGCCCAAAAATTGTCTGAAAGCGGTTCCTTATCGACACAAATTGAATACATTTTTTCCAGGCAAAAAGCTTGAAGAAACACATATCATAAAAGGGGCGTTGTGTTACCTTAATAAAACGCATTGTTTTCACACACCACGACTCTCTGTAGGTATCAGTGGTTTGTACAGTTGTAATACCAACGGTTGCTTCTACCATTAAGCACGCATCCTAAGCCAAAAGCAAATAAGAACATGATTTTGGGATATGGCAACATCCTACCTTATCGCCGAGGAACCGCTAAACGTTCAAATACCAGTAACTTCCATCACCAAGGGTATGATGACGTCCAACCTTGATTGCACGTCATCGGTACAAAGGTAACTTAAGCTTTTGTTAGGTTAGGAAATCATTCTGCAAGATCAAGAAATGCCGTTTAGCAGTTCGACTCGCAGATGACGACCCGACAAGAAATACGATCGCGCAACAGTGTGAATGCGTGCTTGCGAAAAATCGTGTTCCGTTTTTTCGTGATTGCGTGCCGCGAAACGTTGCCCCGTGCAGTGGAAGTTCCCGCTTGATAAGCGAGACGTTGACCAACAACTTATAGCCGCGTTTCTTAAACATTTGCGGGTCAGGGACCCCTAGTACGTCCAAATACAGCGGTGGGCAAGTAGCGGCTCGCGGGCCACATGTGGTCCGCCAAAATGTTTTCAGTGTCCCGCGGAAAGCTTCAGGAAAAAATCTTCAAGCCTGAAATTTTTTGAAAAGTGTATGAGGTTGCATTTGTCTTAGTGAGTTGATTACACTGGATGCTTGCGCTTTCGCGTATTTGCACGAAAACAAGTAAATTATAATAAAAACCTTTTGTGTGTACCATTACTACTTTAGCTTTTATTATTTATTTTACAATCAAATCAGAAGGTACAGCCCTCCGCTAAACGCGCCCTTCTCAAAGTGGCACTCGAGCCAAATTTATTGCCCATCCCTCTCCTAATAAAAGTTACGGACCCCTTAAGAAGAAGCGTTACAATAAATTGTCGAAATAAGATTTTGATCATCGTTGCAGTGATAGAAATGTCTGCAAAGCCTATTAACCTTTAAATCACATTCACCGACTCCTTGGGGATTCACGGACCCCAGTTTAAGAATCAATGAACTATAGCATCGTTACTGATTCATAATGCTGTTGAAAATTTACGAAAACAAGACTGCGCTCCTCATATGCGCTTTGTGAAAGCGAGAGCTAATCGAGCGAGCGTGAAAATGTTTAGCTACAATTATGAGCGCGACACCAAATTCATAATCAGCCGCTGGCCAAGGAAGGAATTATATTACGGCAATCGACCAGGATTCAGTGAAGGCTACGATCGTTACAAACGGAATCGCTATAGTCTGGTAACACCAGTTTGAAACAGATTCCTCCTAGAGATGGCAACTTCAATCTGTTGAGTATAATTGGCCCTTTGTCAGTGAGAAACCAGTATGAGGGCATTGGCTTCACGTATGTTGTTGCTGTTTAAAAAAGATTTTAATCCTGGAAATACAGTCTTTCTGCAACAAGTAGTCAAAATCGGTACTTTAGTTTCCCTTCAGTAAAAATTTCTCCAATTTTTTGTCTCGAAGACGTATGATTGAAATTGCTGTTTGATAAACTATGGCTTGATGAGTTTTGTGTGAAGATGACGACTTTTCAAATTTAGAACAATTTTCGGTGAATCGTGAACTGAATCAGACCACACATTCTTAACATTATGCAGATTCATGGCGTCTCAGGCACAAGTCGTAAACAATCATTTTGTGTCTGCAGACAACCTATTCTGCTGCGAAAGCTTGAATCATTAGGACTCTTTACTAATCTTATCTGTAAGATAAGCAGCGTCCTTGGTGTTCTGAGCTACAGGCGCCATTTCATTTTTGAAAGCTTATCTAACAGGCAATCTTCGAAAAAGTGTCCATTCACTTGTAGCCTCCTTTTCAGTGCCAACATAGATTAAGTTGCCACCATCCTAAGCGCGTTTGAATGGTGTTTTAATGTGGTTGCATTGCAAGGGAAACAATCTAAAACATATATAGCAGGTTACAGAAGGTAATGTGCATTGTATTGTATAACGTCTTCACACCCACGCGCAACGCCGTAGACTCAAGCATACACGGCAGCAACAAGGAGCACACAGATACAGCGCTTGAAAGAACACGAAGATAAAGATAGGGCGGTGATAGAAAATCGTACGAACGCATATAGATATTTGACACGAACAAACAACAAAGGATGACACCACCACGGTTGCTATAATGTTCAGTACCGTTGCATAGTGCTGCGATGAGTTCTAAGCATACCGATTTATAAATTGCATAGGGGAGCGGGAGACTGCGAAAGACCACTGGTCGTTTGGGCTGCAGAACCCCTGGGGACAAAGCTTCTTTGCAGGAAGAGAATTCGGAGGTCGGAGCAATTGATCACAAATGGCCATCGTCACCTCTTCTCGGGAAATTTTTCCCTTGTTCTGGTTTCTCAATCTCAATCATTCAAAATTTTCTGAAAGTTATCACTACGTGTCGCCCGTTCACTGACTGCACCCTCTCAGACTTTTGGTATAATCCGAAAAAGACGTTTTACAGCTACTGCAAGGTTGTTAGAAAAAAGTACAAAACTTTAGCTTGCCTATGAGCAACAAAATAGTGCATTTGCAGTAAAAAAACTTAAATGGATAATTTCCACCGAAGACTCATTGAGAAGAATCTACAACATACTATTAATAATTGCAGTTTATTTTCAGATGTTCAAAAACACGCACGAATAGATAAAAAAAGGAACGACAAACTTTGTTCAAACTGAAGTTTTTCGAAAATGCAGTCACCTTGTAGACATGTCAATATAAAAACACATTTTTACACGTTCATTGCACATAATTAATTGGTAAGCAAAATCCAAAATAAATAGGTAAATGAGAGTTGCTGTTTGGAAACGAGACGTTTTTTTGTCAAATATATACTGGCGAAGTCCTTCGGCCGCACTTGAAGACGAAACGACATATGACGCAGAGTCCTGTTAGAAAAAAATAGACTTCCGTAAATACAAAACTTCCTCACTCTTTCTGCATTCACACGAAATTGCATTTTGCATAAAAGTTCCGATTTATAATAGCAGTGCATCGATTCGTAAACTAATTGAGCTCTTGTTTGCTTCATTAGCTTTCTTTCCGCTTATGTAAAGAGACTACCTCAACAGTGGCGTAGCCAGCCCACAATGTTGGGGGGAGGCAAACAATTTGGGTGGACCAAAATTTTTGATTTTAGACGAGTAACAGTACTATTTGGGATACTGCCTCTCAAAGCACATAATGACCAGATATGCTAAAATTTGTTTGGGGCCATGGTTCCAGGGCTACGCTTATGCACCTCAAACAGTTCATCTGGTGTGGCTTCTTCGCAACTTTTATAATTCAAAAATGTTAAAAGACCTTGCTCAAAGCTTTGTGCGAAAGCTTCGTACCACTTACGAAAAAATATTTTGTTTCCAGTTTTAAATTAACGTAAATCCTTTTCCACCTGAAGTTTTTATGCAGATATAGTGATCTAAATAAATTTAGCAGTATTTTTTCCAAGAGATCTTGCCTTACGTGATTAATTTTGAGTTTGAATGTTTATAGGGTTTCTATTTAAACACTTCGTTATCACAACAGTGTAATTCTAAAAACAATTTAATGGTTATTTGCTAGGGCCTTCCATGTATTGTCTTTTGTTATAAAAGACATGAGTGCAAAAAGTTTTTGCTTTTCAATGCAAAAACTCGGTTAAGAGACATTGAAAACAATTTCACATTTCACCAGAATTATCAGACAAGCAAGCCTCAAGGTGCTTTCAGAAGGAATGCTTATTGTATTGTTTCGTCATATTCGAATTTTTAGTAGTGTTAGCCCAGCTCAATTTGTTTAATTGATTGTCAAGAAATCAATTTGTTGAAATCGTTAAAATTTCAGACAACGTCTACTTTTGTGCAGAGAAGATTCACTTACTTCGTCTTCGAAACGAAAAGCAGGTTTTTCGGTAATCCCCGTTTGATTTTAATCTGCAAAAAGGTCTGCATCGAGCCACAATAACTCTTGATACTGATTTTGTTGTAGTCTTCACAGGCGGCTTAGTGGTTGAGGCGGGAGATGTTGGCTTGAGAGCAATAACTGCAAAAGAGTAATACATTTCTACAGATTTTTGGTTTTCTTTAGACTGTTATATGACAATTTATTGAAGACGTTTATTTAACGGTGGAAACGAACTTCATAAACGTTTAGTATCTTGTATTGCTCTTCTTATAATCATTAAAAAGCTCAGCAAAACTCCTGAAGCAAGTATTACATTATGATAATGTGGTACCTGAAGCTTTGTTGTCTTCCTTTGAAATGACAGCCATACCCCGCACTGCAAAATATCAATACATCAAGTGACAAAATTCAAGGCATAGGCCATTTTCATAATAATAATATCATATGAAAACGTAAGTAGATACGTTTCTAAAGTTTGAAAGGTTTTGAAACTTTCTTAATATAAGAAACAATTGTTGAATAGTTCTGTTCGCTACAGAAAAAATAAGCTTATACGAAAATTGACATTGGAGATTGGAAGTTACAGTATGATTATATAAATCTCTGTCAATTTAATATGGGAAGCCACCGGTGTTTTATTGTTCACAGACACTATCCTTGAAATTTTTGGAACAACTGCATCACACACCAAATTAGGATGGAAACATTTACCTGTTTTTGAATCTTGGATTACGCACAAAAACACAGCGGAGACCAGGAGGCAGAAAAGCTTCACATTCATCTTGCAGTGTTTCAGATACTTCCAATAAATATTTAAACGCCCTCCTTTCAAACGAGTAGACGTCGACGAATTCTTATGCTCTTCGAATTTCTTCCGCTTTGAAAAATAATGTTAGACTGCTTTGAAGGAAAGTTTCGAATAATAACAAGTCTTCTATTCACGCCCTTTTATACTTTCCCAGGGCAATGAAGAGAAAGGCACGAAAAAAGGTGCTTTCAATCAAATCGAGTCACAGCACAAACCGGATGCGAAGCAACTGGGCTGTGACGATCGCTATTAATATCATTTGTTGAAATTTTTAGATATTTGAAAATAGGTTGAATTCGTAAACGTTTACTTTTTTTAACTTACGCAGCGCAACCTAACTGAGCGCAATACTGTTGCGTGACAATGACTTGCTTCCAGTGTTGGCATCTTTGTTGGCTCCTGCCAACGTATATACATCATCTACTGTTACAACAGAAGCCTACAGGTTATGATGATGCAGTGTTCTGCAGAAATCGACGACGAGTTGTCAAACTTCGGTCAGTCGGTTTTGGGTTCGCTTCTTAATTGTGCGTGATGATCAGCCAGTAAACATGGAACTTGTTTAAACGTTGTCTTTTTCACTACAAGACGCAGACCATTTTGAGGGAATGCATGGCCTTGCAAAAACTGAAATGTTCTTTATAGCCAGGGGCGTGCAAAGGTGGTGGGGTGAACGGGGCGACGGCACCCTGGCATCCAAAGCAGGGTGGCATCCAAAGAGTTCAATGGGAAAAATTAAAATGTTGCAACCAGATGCTTCTTCAGATATTGCAAGGCTACTAACTTAACATATGCAGCATGGGTTTAATTTTTCGAAAAATATTTTGATACAAACATTAGTTTTTGTGTATTTCTCACATTCCTCAATGTTAGATTTTGGGAGGGGGAGGATACAATCAAGCAGTTGCCCCGGGCATCACCAGACTTCTGCACGCTCCTGTTTACAGCGAAACATTTGAACCAGTATCGAAAGAAAAATCTTGAGTAAAACATATGTAGCAACCGCATGAATCCTTGAAACGTAGAAAATTAATCTTCTTTGGCATAAAACTCTTGACTTGCCAATCGCAAGCTTCAGATATGAGGCGAAGTTCATCACGTTTGTTGAATAATTGCAATGTGGCTAAGTAGCCTATACACCTCAACTATGAATGTCAGCTTGAAGCATCCTCTTACCCTACCCTGAGGCTTTCGTATCTGCCACTGCGTCGGATTCACAAACTGTTACAATTCGAGAACTTTTACGAATTTCTGAACCAGCCGGACCACCTCCAGGATATTTTTGTGAATGTGACAGAAACACAGATGTGCGAAGATGAATTTTGAACAAAATGGGCTGGTCTTTTATGTATTTTGACATTTTTCCCACTGTATGATATTTTAGCTAAAACATACATTCACAGACTAAATTTGATCATGTTCTTCACACTTGTTCATTTCGATAAAGGAAGAAGCATTTTTGTCAACACCTAGTCTCTAAGATTTTTTTGAAGATGGCTTTGGAAAGATACAGACCTTGCTGCGTTTGGAGCGAAACAGGGAAAAAATGGTGAAAAAAATCAGGAAACGAAAAGTTACTTGCTGAATGGTTGTGGTCTGTATTTGTTATGTTCTTCATGTTTAACTTAAATCACAAACTTCTACGAATGTTTACTATAAGATCTGACATGCTTGTTTTCGTGTTGTCGGTGCGTGATCAACTTACATGCGGCATTACGTTGCTTTAAAGTAAATGCATCTGCTATGTTTCAGGAAAGTCATGTAGAATAGTTGAGTTTGCTTTCCAGTCTAGCTAATGTCTTATAGCGCTGATAACAGAATTCATATCCACGCAAAATTACAGTTATTTCGTTGATCAAATAAATTCGAAAATGATCAAAGATGCTTTCAGAAATGTAGTTGGTGGATTTTAACATGGCATAAGGTTGCAACTTGCAACCCTGTGACCAATGTCGCATGCTTTATCTCAGCACATCATTTCCACGAAAAATGTACTTTAAAATCCTCCCACCCCGTTTTGTACATTCATACGCCTTTTTCTGCATGTATCTATAAACGCAATGTGTGCATTTTTGCCCATAATCGCGTCTACATGGTGTACCTGCTTTTTGTAACTGCAAGGTGTTATACTGTATTAGGAAGGAATTGTTAGCAGCAGCTGAATTGCCACCTGGAAATAAAGCGTTAGGCCTACGCTAAAATGTTAAGCCGAAAGAATTAAATTTGCTTATCGTAGTAAAAAAGTTGAGAAAAAACAAACGAGCAAAACATATTTTAGAAAACATACCAAAAGTGTTTTCGTCTTTACTGCCATATTTTCACGTGAGACCGTTCTAAATATATTGTTCAATGATGTTTAATTGCTTGTTTTGGCAAGACTTGTCTTTATGAAAAAGATATTTGTTTGTAAACTTGATATTCAGGTCCGTGCACCACTGAAAGCATATCTTTTTATCTGTTGCATTTCGTGTAAAGTGTAGACTTTGCAAGTATAGTGGATTTAACTTTTCGCATTACGACTTGCCGTTCCCTACTCGCTATTGCATTCCGTACGTGAGATCTGGTTTGTATCAACTTGTCATTC
>JGI24022J15233_10008786_pt1 | contig 11324 bp, 5 predicted proteins | sample Ectturendosymbi2_FD_15233 | JGI IMG/M metagenome (IMG submission 15233)
CGTGGCTGCATGTTGAAAGCCCCGATCAGAGAATGCAAGCAACGCCAAATCGTGCGCATAAAGTAAACGGTTGATCCTGCAGCTTTCAACAGTGACCTCGTCGACTCGGCTGCAATCATTTATGCACTTCATATACAAATGCGAAGTAGAGCGGTGGAAGCACACTCTCAAGTCCAAGACTCACAGTGAATGGTTGTGATTTAACTCTGCGGACACGGACGCAAACTTCTGAGCAGGAATGCAATGATTTGACGGCCAGTGTCAGGCGGCTGTCAACACCGTACTCCCGCAACAATCCCCATGAAGCTTTTCACGAGGGTCCCAGTAGTATGCTTTGAGGTCGACGAAACAAGCGTATACATCTTTTGCATGCTCCTAATATTTCTGAAAAATTTGTTGGAGAGCGAAAATGTGGTCTGCAGTGCCATGTCTAAGGCAGTGGTTCTTAACCTGGGGTAAATTTACCCCTGGGGGTAAATTTCATCTTCCAAAGGGGTAAATTGACTTCAACCAGTTTAAATTATTATATATCATTCTAAAGTCTAAACTGTAGCAGTGTGTTAATTTCGTGTTTCCAATAAATGAGCACCACTGGGTTTATTGGAGTTAAGTCTGGTAATCTTGTTCGATAAAAGGATAAGATATGTAAAATAGGTTAAGAACCATTGGTCTAAGGCAAAAACCGTACTGGATATACTCCAGTTTACATTCAATTATTTCGCGTCTTTTACATCTTTTACAAGGCCCTCCACATATACTTCTGGAAGGCGAGAGAAATGCCTCGGTGTTTGTTGCATTGGTTTCTGTCCCCCTTATTGTGTATGTTCACCCCAGTTTGTCAATCTTCAGTGACTTTCCGCAAGACCAGGCCACTTGACACACACGTATTGGGGAGGGGATTCTATTTACTATCGCTGGCCGCATGACATACGAAATGTCGCTGGCGGGCGGCAAAAGATAACAAAATGTATCTTAAAATTGCATTTTTACCTTCCTAAGAAAAATAAGGGGAAAAAACTGAGAGGTAGCGAGAGAGCCTCCTCTTGACTTACTGTCTAATATCTGCTTATGAAGAAGTTTCGCTTAGGCACGATTTTGTGCTCTCACTAACTTGGCCAACAAAATTCTGATGCGGGACATGTCCAACGTTCACGCGGGCCGCATTTGGTCCGTGTGCCGCAGCTTCCCCACCTCCGCTTCAAGCATTTCTGGTCGGATTTCATCACAACTTGCAGCCTTCCCAGCTTTGTGTTTTGACAGTTAGGAAGACTTCGGTTGCAGTGATGATCTTTCCTCCCCCGAGTGCACCTCTTATGTGCCTGATGGTGTGAAAGCTACTGGGTTCAAAAGACTTGAAATACTCTCTCCATCTGCGAAGAATGTCCCCCTCCTTGCTGAGTTTAAACACCGTTTTGGCCTTTGATGAATCTAGCAACATATGGTCTTTTGTCGCGAGGACGATAATCTGCCAGAATACGTTTATAGCTTGCCAGTAACTGGAATCTAGTCTATGTCCGATATTCGCCCAAAACTGCATTTTGGACTTTTTTATCACTTGAGGTGCGTACCTTCGTCCTCAGCGTACCACGTATGTAAAGAAGATTCAACTTTGTTCTCAATCCAGGCCAGGTAAGCCACTTTCTTTGCTCGGATAGAAGTTCACCTCTCGGTTCCACCAAACGGTTACCTTTCTGTCATCGATCACCACACCGAGTTGCTTCTGTACACATACCCGAGCAGCTGATGAAGCTACAGCTGCTTTGAACAGCTGCCTCTCCTCTTCTACGTTCGAGATAAAGATTTGCATGCATTAAACATTAATAAATGAATTTGAATTCGTACCGTTACACGCGTCGTTAATGCGTTGACGCGCGTACAGTAGAACGTTTTGCAACGCCGATGTCAGTGATTTAGTTTTCTTGATGACATGATTAACAACCAGGCCCGTACACAGCCTTGGACACCAAGGGTGGCGAAGAGTTTTTTGAGAGGGCCCAAGTTTTTTCAACTATGTCCAATAGTTTTCAACTATGCCCGACACATTTCCCAGGGGGGCGAAAAGTTTTGCAGGGGTTTTCTCCCCCCTATAGAGCGTTTGCTTTGACAGCCAAACGAGATTTTCTAAGTTGGCTCACAGTTGCGCTGCTGAAGCCCGGCGAGCATCAGAAACAACATGAGATCGAAAAACCTTGTGGTTGACTTTACTCATTCTTGAGCATCCTCCACAAAAGAACTGATATTTCAATTTGATTCACCGTGAAATGAAGGTTCGACGCGACCGTTTGCTTATGTGGCATAATTGTTTGTCTTCGCTCTGTGCCTATCGCGCCATGCCCTTTCTATGGCACGTGCGCTTGTAGGCTAACCCGGATTCCACTCGAAAGACGTTGCCAACTTGTGTCACTGTTAATCGGCAATTCAAATTTCAAGTCACCCTGCAGTGAGCAATTTCCAAGGCACATGAAGCGATATACTCTGGTCTGGTGAAAGCGAAGGAACGTGTGTTGCGCCATAAAAAGTATAAACTGACTTNCGGTTTCAGGAAATTTGATAGTATTCNTACCTGAGCTAGTTTGCGTGGTGTGGCTTAATTATTAAGTTTTTGTCTGGTGNGTTGNATTTTATCAACCTGNTCTCTAGCGCTTCAAGCGGAAACCTAACATGAAAAGTTCCGAACATCTTCTCACTACATTGGCGTAAATACAAGCAAAAATCAGCATGGCGCGCAATAGAATTCTCTCAAGCTTCAATGCTCTTGCAATTTATTGGCGATATATTCTTGCTTTACGGCGTCCATCCAAAACCATGAGGCGAGCATAGGTAGCTTGACGTTTCTACGTAATTTCAGACATTTTTGAAAATTGATACGACTTTGCACCGCTTTAACGCATGTTCTCGTGAGCCAGGCAAGCAGTGGTGTACTTGTTGAGGCACTGCGACCTGCTTGGACGTATGGTCTGAAAAAGGGATTTGCTGAATACTTCGCAAACATTATTGTTTGAACTGAAATTTTGTGTGGGCACAACGTGGAGGATAGTGTTTCTTTTTTTCACAGTATTCTTTTCCACAATTTGCGTTCTGGTTAAAACGCGGTGGTCGCCTTGCGATGTTGCTGCGTTGTGGAAGGAGATGGGATTCGCATTAGGGAGGAGATGGGATTCGTATGTAAATTTTTGCAGGTGTTTCCTGGTAATGACCACTGTTGCAAACGCTGGCGTCAGGCCGTCGCTGTTGGGGTGCTGGGACTCCTTTGGCAATGGTTTCACCCGACCGAAAAATGGGTGAAGGTCTTTTTCAAGTCTTGTACTGATTGCGGAGATCCTTTTCTGTTCGCCCGATCTCCCTTCCACCAAAGCCTGCTGACTCCCCCTGACTGGCATGTGATTGTCTACTGGCTATCCGTGGTCGTATGCTCGAGGACACGGAAACATAAAATCAGTATTTTTCTGGTCAGCTTTAGCAACTACAACTTCCTTTCACGTTCCGTAATCTTCAAAAGCGTCCGAAAGAGTCAATTCTATAATATGGTTCGCGAGGCGCACTATCTCATGTCTAGTAAATAATGACTTTTCGTAAACCTCAAAAACAATATTTTTATGCATGCATCGTTGGCCGGACAGAATGGTGACGTTTCAATCATCCAGCCATGCCATCCAGTGGCCAATGGGAACTTGGCGTCGGAGTCCGTTAGCGGGTTTTGAGCCTACCGTACGGGATATCCAAGAAATCGCGCTTTCAACACCCAAAAATGCGGACATTCACGACTAGAAACATAAATGTTTTATTGGAAGCGTAGTTGGTGTACTTCTAGTTTCAACTTGCGGTTTTGTTTATCAGAAATAAAGAAAAGCAACGCTTTAGACAGCACCATATCGTGCCTCGCCCTGATTTCCCACTACGAGACCGGGGTGATGATTTCTTGAGGATGTGGCTGGTTATAAAGTAAGAAAAACGAACGTAACAACATAGCTTGGGAGCCTTATGCACACGAAAGATTCATGAGGATCTTTGTCAAGTCTCCAAAAGATCTCCAAGATTTCTCAGTCTAGTTTCATTGGTGGATTAGCCGTCTTAAGTGGTCGGCGACGAAGCGAAATGTGTAAGTGCGAATTGTGCAATTGAAGGTTCGAGGTGTTTTTTAGCAATCAAATTTGATGTTCGTAAATCACAAGCTTCTAGAAATCACAGGAAGTAAAAAAGGGAGGACGATTGCTCATTACGCAGCACTGTTGGTAAAGCCACTTAACATGGGAGGCAGCGAACCAGCGCAGTTTTTCTTGACTAGCTGTGTGTTACATTTGCAGTAGTTTGGGTGTCTTTTGTTCCGCAGCTGGGCTTCTGCTCAAAGTTTGGAAAGATCACATTTGTCGTTGCACATTAAAACAAAGCTTAGTTTAGATTTGACAGGGTAAGGTTTTTAAGTTGGGGAAAACGGTTGCGGTCTGCTGGGCGCTAGCGGAAATTGGCCGCCGTGAGTGAAAGAACAAACCATTCCAAAACAAGCCAGTGCTAAAAAGTTTGTTCACGTCGCTGTGACAGGTTTATTTAATGGCGATCTGCATAAACACACGCCCCGCGTATTTATAGGACACGTTTCCCTTTGTTATCCGGTGAGGTGTGTCGTATGGCAACGCTTATTTCTGCCGCAAGGATCCTGCTTCTAATCAAATTGTTTGGACAAGCTGGTTGATATTGCTTGAGCAAACTGATCTCGTCCCTTGATCATTGGGCGAATAAAAGTCGCTTTTTCTCTTTTCATGTGCATCGACGCGGTGGCAGAAGCGAAGGTACTACCGGAAAAGAGCCTGGGGAATTAGTGTCCTGAAGTCGTACAAAACATTGGGATAATTTCGGTAGTTTATTTTACATACGAAAGTGTAGGTTTGTTTGAGCAATTTCAGTATCTTCAGAATCCGATGGTTTTGGTTGATGTTAGGCAAAAAACACCAGTAAAATATATGTTACATTGGTTGCCTGGAAATGATCAAATATTTCGAAACAGCATTGTCCTATCATTTCTTGAGGCATGGGTACCATATGTGGCGCACTTCAGGATGCACGTTTTCGTTGCATCGGCGTTCACTATCACGGTCATGCACCATCCGCGGACTGTTGCTCTCACTCTCAGATACATAAACATTTGAAAGGTGTAATGTTTGAATTTCTTGCGGCACACAAAATCGAGCGTCGTAGAAACAGCTTCGAGGGGGGTTTTTAGACACCTTCATTCAGTATAGAAAGCGGTGTAGACGGACGTTTGGTAGATACTGAAAAAAGGGTAAATTTGTTTGATTGACGTGCGTTATTGCGGGATCTAACTGTGGAAGCGTGATCGCGTTACTGCTTTGCGCGCGTCAAGCTGGCGAATGTGTTTTCTGAGGCAGTACGGGTATCAGGACAATAGAGAATATATTTTAAAGACTTGTGGTGATATTCGGTTTGGCAGCAAGTTTTTGGCCAGTGACAACCATTTTGCAAATATTGCTAAAGTGTGCGTGTTTAAGCAAGATTGAATATGGCAAATCTGAATTTTGTGCGTCGCAAATACAGGGATGATGGCCATTGGCCATTGGCCATGGAAAGAAATGACACACCTGATGACAGCTGAAATGGCTGAAAGAATTACAAAACGTCCAAAAAGTGAAAAACACATTTGTAGGAAGTGTTAACCACAGAGGTTACGCGCCGGTGGGTAAGGTTTAAACCGCTGTTTTCGCGATTCTGCATTTGCTTTGCAGTGCATTGCAACGTAATCTCTGTATTTCAGACATTCGTGCGGAAGGATATCAAGCGCGTTGTCCGAAATCGGCTTAATAGGTGCGCAAGCGAGGGTAGCCAACCGGTGATGCTGAAACTATTTAAAAACTGCCGCTTAGCCTACAAAGCTCGCAAAAGGTTACCGCTCAGGATGCGACCTTCTGACCTTCAACCGTCAGTCCACGTGGTCGCTGGGGCGAGACCGTGTGACGTGTTGGCAGACGAGTTTGTCTTTATCGTCCGCAAACCAGTTGTTGCAGCCAACGACGGCTTTTTCTTTTCTTGGATAGTCAAATAGGTGCATTGGCTAGTTTTGCAAGCTGTAAGATGTCAATCTGAAATGTTTTTTATCTTCTAGAGATTGTTGAATGTCATGCAGCAGGCAGTTTGTTGATGCTACACTGCTAAATGCTCTTGGTCCAATGTTTGGTCCCCTGGCGTGTTTTGTGTTAAACATCGAAGTTGCAACATTTGAGGTCAAAGACAGCGTCAGTCTTGCAACTTCAACAGCAGCTAGACTAGGTATATTATTTTGCCGAAAATGGCTTTTGTTCACCATGCTTTGCTTTCAGGCTTTTGTCGAAGCCTGCGTTGGTGTTACAGCATCTGAAGGGTTAAGATATTTCAATTAGAAAGCCGACTGCACATTTTATAAACTTCCTGAAACAAGAATTAGACAGTAATACGAAACGAACACTGTTTCGAGGTAACAGATCGCATGGCTGTTCTTGNGAGCGTATCAAGGCGTCACATTTTTGTTTATTGAAATCTCAATGCAACATTGCTTTTAATGCGGAAGAACTCGTCAACACGTGAAATAACACATCTATTTAACAAAGCATGAAATCACACCGAGGGTACTGTCCAGGGATAGGCAAACGTATCAGTGCAAGGGCAGCATTCACAAACTTGCAAGTCCAGCGGGGCCGCCTAGAGTTGCATATGATAACGTAAAATTCAAATATCCAACACGATGCTTGAGTCTGCATTTTGTGAACTTTCTTTTGTCTGGTCTTGCTAAAGGGGGACTTTCCTCAAACACGGTTTGCTTTAAACATTTCACCTGATGCTTTTTTGCTGTTGTCGCTTTTATAAGTTAAAAGTGCCGGTAGGAAAAAATCGAAGTTGGCAATAATGGATGAAGTTCAAGCGACGTGGAGATCGCCGGTGTAGACGACCCTCTTTAGTCATGTGTGGAAGAAGTCCAAAACAACCTGGCGAGGAGCCTGGTTGCGACAGCTTTTTTACCGATTTCTGTTCGCATGAAAATGACTCAAGTGCGTTTCTGAAACACTGAAAATGGCGGTAGTTTCCTGGTACAAGCTGTCAATCTTCCAGGTCTGAAGTCTTGGTCTCGAAGGTTGAGGTCTCGGTCCAGCTTTTCTTAAAATTCTCCGCCTCAAAGTTTAACTAATTCTCTGTCTCTGATGTTAAGATATCAACTGCGTATCACAAGAGCAAAAGTCAGGCTTAACGTCATCATCACAGGGGAATGCCTATCAGTTCACTTTTCAGTGAAACGCGGCATTAGCCTTCAACTTTTCGCTTATTAGATAGCTTCGAAGAAATAGGTTAGTGTAATTTTTTTACATAGCAGCAGCTAGTCATAAAAAAGATGGCAAGTTGGCCACCGAAATCAACATGGCACGAAATCGACACGACGATAAAAACGACGTCTATAGAATCATTGCAACGGTTTTTAACGCTGCGGTGCGTTTTAGCTTTGATCACGGGAATTTAATTACGGTGACAGTGAAACGACACCTACAGTAGGCCAAAAACATTAAATCTCATATGTTTGCTCTCTGTCTATAAATAGCATTAATATCAGATTTCTCGGTGAACTCTAGTTTGCCCAGCCCTGCTGTGGCGGAAATAATACGTCGTACCAGCTATTAAAATTTTATGGAATACGCCGTAGAGCACGGCATAGTGGCTATTAGAATTTTATGAAAAAAAAACGTATTTTCACTGGGGTTAACCATCATAAAACAGTTAAAGATAAATGCGTTTCGAGTGGAACTCGTGATAAGCTAAAATTGGCTCACTTTATCGCAATGTAGCAGCTTACCTTGCCTTGATTTCGCGTTCACGTTTGATGCGAAAGCGCAAAATCGTGACGTGGCAGGTGACCATCTGGCATTGGAAGTATGTGTTGAACGTCACCTGTGTTTGACAATCGTACGCTTCAGTTCACAAATTCGGCTAAATTGCCTTCAACAATGTACCGCGCTGACTTGGAGGCAAAACCATAACTTTTTTTGAGGTACTTGATTTAAAACCGCGTTGAACGAGCAAATGCTTCATTGCAAATTGTCATGTGATAAGGCGTAGGCGGATTAGAATGTAGCAAACCGCCGAATGCGCCCGACGCAATTTGCGCTACGGTTTGATCACACTTACGTCTAATTATGTATGTTGTCTCCGTCATCGTCAGATGGTATTGCAATCGTGTCAAAACTATTTGCCTTGTGTTCTTGCAAATCGTTTCTATACTATTTGCAGTGTGTTCATGCAAATATTATCTGCACTTGGGTTGTACTTGGCATTGCTCTTTAGATTCTGGGGGTTTCCTGAGCAGTGCCAGTACGTTTAATCGGTTTTCCTATTATTTGCAAATACGAGTATATTGTCAAGGCTTGAAAATTACTAACTTGCTTTGTGTGTGAAGCAAATCAGACTGATACGAGTTCGCTAGAATTTAAAGCAGCNCCATTGCTGAGCGCAATCGCGAAAAGACTCCCAATAAAAAAGCACGACACAGTAGTGAGAAAAGGCGTGAATGGAGCANTTAGTGCCCAAGTGGTGTCTACCAAATTGCTTCCCCGTAGATTTTACCTACAGTGAAGATGTGTAATGGTCAGGTCAGCTTGAGCGTATAAGCGAAATACTTGGTAGTAGTAGAATCTTGATATGAAGGAAGCCAAAAAAAGGTTCCAAGTGAACCCCTAGCATACACGCTGCACATATGCCGCTCGCAAAGCAGCACGTATGCGTTGGGCTGTTTTTCTGGTGAATTCTGAATCTTCGGTGCGAATCGAAGCGTTTGATGTTGAAAAACATCGATGGCCGGTGTTTTTGTTACCGGAAGAGACGTAGGGCTTTCTTGGAGGTGAAAGATTTCTAAAGTGTAAAATTACGATCGGAGACGATTTTTGTGGCAAGGGCCCAGGAAACCAGTTTTTCTTCTAGCAAGTTACTTTCGCAGTTGGGAGATTGTTGCGAAACCGGTCAGTGAACCTGTTCAGTCAAGTGGCAAAGACAAGTTGATCCGGGCGCTGAGGAAGGCTGGTGATTTCGGTTAGCAGGCTGTTACAGACAACTTCATTTCCTAGTTCGTAGCTCGACAGAGAGTGTATAGCATATCACCACGAGTTTCGTCGATCGTGTGGATTCATCTTGAACCCGACGTCTTGAGTAGTCGCAACAGCAGCATACATCCGTCATATTTCCACCACCACAACACCCTCCCAGCACAAGATGCGCAAGCGAGCACGATCAGTTGTGAATCTGCAACGTCCAAAGCAACGTAAATCGAAATATATATTGTATCGAGACGTTCTGGCGGGCTTAAAAACGTGGCGTCCATGCGCTCGGTTATGCAAATGTACTTTACATTAAAAAATGATTGGTTGCAAAGTGGTGTCAGTGAGTTTGTAAGAGAACAATGTGATTACCATAGTAACTTCAGTTTAGTCAAACTATATTCGTTGAAATTTAGCTAAAACTTTTTGGTTACAGTTTTGCTGAATTAAAGGTTTGCTTAGATCCTATTCGCCAACATTGCTTTTGTTGTGATCTATTTTCATGTCACATGATGTCACTGCGGCTGTTGCAACCTCTCCGTTGGTGTTGCGTTAAATGTGTGATTCACCACGAACGGGATGTGCGTGGAGAACAACACCATACATATATGTGGCGCGAACAAGCAATAACAGAGTGATCATGGCATGTGAACTCGATTGTTGCTTGCGGCCACAGTGCGAAGCTTTGTGCACATGCCGCTCGGGATTTCCGATCGCAACACGGCCAGCTCTAGAAAGAAAAAATCTTTAGTTCAGAAAGGGGAAGAACAACTTCTACATTAGATTTATGCATTGATTTCGATTTGTGAAAGTTCTTGTAAAAATTCCATAATAAGCACCAAACGTTTCTGCAGAGCTGATCACACGTTGCAACCTGTGTGTTAAATAAACGTGTGCTTTGCTATTTACCTTAAGCATGTATTTCATTTGTGGAGTTGGTACATTGTCTTGAAAAATGCGACGAAAGTCGTGGACGGTGTATTTGCATGATGCGTCTCGCGCTTTGACGTACCATTCGTTCAAAGCAGGGGGGGAACCTGCGGCCTGGGTGACCATTTAATGTTGATCTGCGTAACAATTTTCATTACAAAATTTGTGCTAGATTTGCGTATTAAAGTAAACAAACATGTGCACTTAGTTGTGTTTTTCATCATACTATAAAATTTTATGATGGTTTGTTCTATCTAATAAGCGAAATATTTACTCTGAGAAGACCGTAGTGTTTGATTCTTGGGTGCGAAAGGATTCCTTTCGATAGACATTGATATAAAATTTAGAATTTTCTTCGGTCCGCTTGTTAAATTCCACACTTCATGCGGCCCGTTGTAGTAACTATGTACCACAACCGTAGTTTCAAACACGTGGTTGTAACATGTTGATGGCGCTGTTTGCTGCGTCAAGTAGTTAAACGTGAACGTGTTTGTCAAAAATATGAAAATTATTTGAACTAAGTAGCTTCAAAACTGTGGGCGAACTTACCAGACCACGCCAGTCAGAAGTTCAAAAATAAAAGATTTTGCTTGAGCTCCAACAAATGTTCGTAGCTCTTGACAGGGTGCGTCGGTATTGCACCAGTCTCTCAAGTTTGTGACTAATGAACTTTAGCAGGATCTTTGAATTCCTTAATTTTGACTTGACGTTTTGCTTTTCGCACTTTCGTTACAAACCGGGGAAGTGATTTATCAATGGACAGATGGAATTTGCGATAAAAACACGACACAAATCGAAAGTTTACTGGCAAATCAGCAGGATTGATTGTGCACAAGAAGAACCTGCAAGGAAGGGTGGTAGAGATGGATTGTGGACGTAGCAGGGAAAAGCTGTTTGAAAGCCTCCGTATGTAGCTTTCACGGCTGCAAGCGTTTTCAGCGACCAGAACGCTGTTGAATTTACTCCTTGCTTTGGTCGCCTTTTTTGATCGCAAACGAACACACAGAAAGCAGTTTATACGATTGTGTGATCAGCGAACAAACCAGTCAACAGTGTTTCAATCGGCAGGTGCTGACCAGTTCTGTAACTTTCGTGTCACTTCTTGTAGTCCCTGTTTCTTCTGCGAAACACTTGACTTCTTCAGTCGGCTTCGAAGTCAAGCAACACAACAAACGAGGCGTCGAAAGTAAGCCGTGGGAAAAACGAATTTCTCCCAGAACGTTAGCGAAATTTGACCTCGAAAGTTTGAGGGAATGGATTCTTTGGTGTATTCGAGCGGTTTTTCAACTGCGCTGTCGCAATTGCTTTGAGGGGCGGCGGGTTCTTGCAACC
>JGI24022J15233_10008787_pt1 | contig 11323 bp, 5 predicted proteins | sample Ectturendosymbi2_FD_15233 | JGI IMG/M metagenome (IMG submission 15233)
GTTCACTCATGTCCGCTCCTTTGTCTGCAGGCATAGGCGCAGCCAAGGGGGGCCTAGGGGGGCATATCCCCCCAAAATGTTTAGACATATAGTCATTTTTGCTTTGAGAGGCGGTATCACAAACAAAAGTGTTATTCGCCCAAAACCAAACATTTTGGCCCCCACCAAATTTTTTGACCTCCCGAATTTTTGGGCTGGCTACGCTACCGCCTGCAGGGGCAAGTTGCCAAACTTGCGAGCGGATTGTTTCACTGTTGGTCTTTATCGTGTAATAATAACATGGCAACAAATCTTCAAATGTCCACTTCAAGTTATGATGCCAGGCGTTTTGTTGCAGGTGACTCTTGAACGCAGATGTCTTGGCAGGTAATGTAGCGAGACAGTGACTGCTGACAGCGGGAAACACGGACGTCGGAGAGCGGTGGCATTGAATCCCTGACCTTTCCAACGAGGGACAACGGGGGCAAAGCTGTCTTTTCATAGGTAATTTTATCATTTATCAAGATCGAATTGAAACAAGTTGTCTATTTGTTTTATTATTTTTTAAGTCAAAACTGTAGCAAGCATAAGCAGGCCCTAACCAGATTGGGACACCAGGGGAGGCGAAGAGTTTACTGAGAGGGGCCCAAATTTTTAAAACTATGTCCAACGCATTTTTCCAAGAGGGGCAAAAATTTTTCAGGGGTAACTAAGCTCCTGCGCCCCTCCTAGTTACGGACCTGATAATTGGTAACGATTTTTTTGTTCTTCATAAGTTTCCATTGCCCTCAACTTTTTTTCTGCTCCCCTGCCCTACCGACATTCCGGCGTCCCTGCGTATAGTATTACTATTGCAAGTCGTTCCAAAAAGAACTACGATGTCACAGAAGCGTGGATTGCAAATAAATTCGTGTTTTTAGATTTTTATGTTTGCGGCTCTTTGTAACTGGAGTTTTACGATATGCGGCTCATACATAGAGCAGGTTTGGCCACCCCTGGTGGTATAAGGGATACTTTTACTACGGTGAAAACCTAAACTGGGTCGCACAAAACCTTCGACTGGGCCGCATGCGGCCCGCGGGTTGGACAAAGCTGGCTTAGTATCGGAATCTCTAAATTTTGCATGGCGTACTCTGTGCAAATACAATGATATATTGCCTATACAAGGCGTGGCTGTAGCTAGGAATGACCTGTGGGTCAAGTTCGTGACTAGTGGTGTATCATCGAAGACGTTGAACCAATTACCTTACAATTTTTTGGAATTTTATAAAGACAAATTGTTGTAGGTTTGCGGTCCAGCAAAACTTGTCTGCTTCCAGCAAAAGTGTAGAATATTTCATCAAACTTTCGAGTAAATCTTTTGTTGACTTCGAGTGAATTATTAAAAACCAAACCAATGAAAAACGGCAGGCATAGTTTCAATATGATTGCGACAAAAGAAAATCATCTTGACTACTTAGATTAGGTGTTCTTAACCTGGGATCCGTCACACCTTAGGGCACGGGGGCATTCGAGGGTGCCCCCCAAAGCGTTTTTGTTACCTCAAATTGTGTTGTACCCAGGAAAATTGATTTTAAACATATAACAAAAACGAAAATCTTGTTCCCCTAAAAATGTATTTTGCCCCACCAAACCTTGAAACCTGGCTAAGCGCCTGCTTAGGGGTCCATGAACGTGTTTTAGGGGTTCGGGTCCGTAAATCAAAATTGAATCAAAAAAATCCGCTAGTTTTTATCCGCCTCTTTGGGCCATTATTCACCTTAATCCCACCACAACTGTAGTCTGGCATGCGTCTCTAGGCCTAACTAAGCAATTCCGCGACTACCTTTATGATCAAACAGTCCACACTGTTCGCGGAATTTTCTGCTAAAACTTTGCACGTGCATTGGCGTGAATTAAAGACTTGTATAATTCGTTCACGTATAGGTTGTCTATTGTTTTATTCATTGTTTAGAGTATTCAGGGCTCCGCAAACAATAAATATATGACTTGGTGTCGGCGAATTGGAAAAGTTTGAGAAACACAGACTTACTGTAGATGGTCAAAACAGCTACAGCGAGTTGCATTTACGGGCAGGCCGGAAACACGTTTTCAGTCACACGGAAAGAGAGCACCGAAAAGGCCTGCTCAGCTTGCTAACATTCACATAGGCTTGCGTTGTTGGAGTATAACAACACCATAGCAGCGCTCATTGTGCCTAAAAGCATGGAGCTCAGTAACACACAGCACCAAAAGGCTGCGGAGTTATCAACTTATATCGCATTAGTGCTTAGGTGATGCTAATGAAACTTAAGCATACAAGCCACATAGATACAGCGCAAGATGCCTTAAATCAAGTTTTCCTAGTTAATCTTTCCAATCTCGCATAGATCAATATTACTGTAATTAGTAATTCTGACGGATGCAGGTGTCTTTAATTAGCAAATTGAGGAGTAAAATGCTTGCTAGCGAATCGATGTGCGCCCTGGATTTGGGGTTCCCAGCGGACTAAACTTTTCCGAAGTGAAAAGCAAAAAGCACTGCACCGTCGAATTTTGCGCACCGGCAGTAGCCTACCAAAAATCGTCCGTCACAGACTCTCCGACTGTGGGCATCTAGCCACTGCGAAAAAACATGGTTGTTAAAAACTGGACGGAGGCTGTCTCCTTTAGGCCAGCCTTGTGACGTCCTATGGTGCAGTAGGTTTAAAAATTGGTCAACCGATAGAAACAAAGTTGAACCTATGACACAGTAGTTCGACAACATCGTCTTAACTTCTGGAGTGCATTCGCCACTGGTGATGTTCTGCTGCATCTCGTTAGCACGTTTGCGTTTCAGGGCGATAGTACTTTTCCCTTCACCTGACTCATTTAGTAGCATAATCTGTGGTTGTGGTAACAGCAGTTACAATTATATGTCTAACAACAACAAAAATGGAACGTTTATAGTCTAGTTTTCGTGCTGTTAAAATCTACTGTCGAGGAAAACAAAACAGCTTGGAATAAACAAGTTTTTGACATGTCATGATACAGTAGCATATCTTTCTCAGAGCAAACCAACTGGTAGCGAAATTAACACCTTTTGAAACACTTTAAAGGTTGTGTTGAGCGCAGACTGGTAGAGAAACAAACAGCAAACCACCTGATAGCAAAACAAATCTCTCTTAAAATGTTTTTAAGAATATGATGATTTCATTCGCACATTTGACGAACAATGATGATTATGCGACCATGGCCGTCCGCAGGGGGGCAAAACGGGTATTTATCCCCCCCCACCCAGAAATTTGGACTAGGAACTTTTAAAGCGTTTTGTGAATGTCCATATGTCCATTTGCATTGAAACTTGAACAAGATAAGCAAAATGTCGATGTTGCCCCCCCCTGGAAAAATTTTGCCGGGCGTCCATCCATGCGACTACTTTTTAGTTGAAACCACAAAGGATCCTGCATTTTCGTAGAAGTTAATGAGGGGGTTTAACCTCCCTTTTGTTCTCGTTTTGATCCATACGATTGCTTTTGCTCTTGACAAACGCTGAAAATACCCCACGACAGTAAGTTAAGAACACATACAGCAAAATAACAATAAAACAAGCTATGTGATCGGAAGCAGCGCAGCACAATAAATGCATTTTACTTCTATATCTTACCATTCTGATACCTGCCATAAAATAATAACTCCTAATTATTTACGGAGAACATAAAGGCGATTTAGAAGTTTAACTGCATGTTGTCCAGTCGTGCTGTCTTCGGTTTCACAACCTTTAAATGATTGATAAATCTTTAGTGTCTGAACTTTGAAATACTGCCAAAACCTTAGTCCGGGTTGTAGTCTGAAAATGCTTAATTTTCCCTCAAAAAGGATGTTTGTTTCATTCAGACCCACCTGTACTAGTCACAAGCTGTCAGTTTGTTTAAGATGCGCTCAGAGACGCCTGAAAAAGGAGGCCTTGTCCCCTGCCTTGTCACAGTGTAGAAAACTGCGGAAGAAGAGTCTTCTGTGCTAAACAAACTGACAAGAAAATTTAAACTTCATCAACATCTACTCGGAAAAATTTTCTTGCAGTGGGTAAAGCACCTATGAAATACGGTAACGATGTTTTCTATTTCATCGAACTCAAATCTGTGCGCACAGCCGTAGGCGAAAAGACAGGATGGGAAAGTGCTCGTGGTGGAAAACCAACCAGAAAACTGGAAGAATTCGGTAAAAGACAAACTAAGGTGTCTGGCAAATTTTGATAAAAATAAGGTCAAGTTTCTTTTTTCACTTCAAAATTTTTGAATGTCGGGAAAATGCTTGAAAATTAAGCAGAGATGTGTGGACAACTTGTGCCCGAAATTTTGACATGCCATGCCGGGCTTCCTTTTCTACTGCTTCTGAGACTCTGGATGCGCTAAACGTCAAAAAAATATTTGTTAAACCAGTGCTTTCCGCGTTTTATAGATTTTTTAGTTTTCAGCGCTGCGTCATCAGTTTAGACAAGTCCTTGATGGCACCTAAGAAAGGAATGGCGATCAGCAATCAAGAGAATTGAATATGCACCTGCTGGAAAGTGTTGTGAAGACGCATTCATGCATTAGCTTGAAAAATAAAGTTTGTCTGCCCTTGTTGTTGCTCACCACAACAGTACAACGCAGCCAATGTGTTTCAGACCCTCACGTGCTCCAGTACCTGAAAGCAAGCACTCGCTCTGTGGCAAAACGTGGAGATGCCGAATAACTCCAGTGTTTAGAGTAGCTTTTGATGAGGCATTTTCCATTTGCGTTAAGTGATCCATTAGCACCATTCAATTACACTCTTTACCAGCAGAAAACCTCAACGGTTGACACTTTGGCTTTCTTTGAAATTCTGTTTTTTCTCACTTTTCATTCCACGTTGCAGTCACGTGACAGCGTTTCCTTCTGTGTGAATACTAGTTAGCACGTGAGATCGGCACTCGCGCTTCAAAAGCGCATTGGCAGCACGAAGCAGAGCGTGGACAGCTACAATAGACCTTTGCCAACCAGAAGGCGAAAATGTCCTTTGCACTTCTTTGTTTTATGTCACGCAATCGAAAACAGCCGGTAGTTTCAACTTGCGTGGATCAGAAAGATTCTGAATCCTGTGTTGACTTCTAATGAATTAAACAGGTAAGCTACATCGTTGTAAATAAAGTTGTGTATAAGCAGGTGTATTGTACAATAGGTTGCGATTATATTATTTTATGTAATATTTTTTGTATTTCAGGGTACAGTAAAGTGTTGACAGGAGGCAAAACATACAGGAAAGCGATGCTAAATCCAAAAACGCGGTTAGATTCGTTTTAAAATTGTTTTGTCAAAACAAAAAGTACAATCCATTTTGTCTGCGCGATGATAAAAATGGCGTCGCCAAAACCTGGAGGCCAGCTTATCTTTGCAGTGTGACGTTTGCGTTTTCGCATTAAACTTTATAACTTCAGCTAGGAAAAGTTGGACAAATTGGATTCTTAGAATGAATAAAATTAGGTGTGCTCACCATATTCTAACAGTTTATTTAAACCAAGCTCAACGTATAATTTGTAATTAAAGTTTCTTGTGCAGAGAGAGGCCTGATGATCGGTTTATAACCTTGGTAGCCCTGTAATCCATTAAGTTTCCAAAGATTTTAGTGCATCTTAGTTATATTTAATTTTAATACATTTACAGAGTCAGGCGGCACATCAAGGCGGATACTGGTCAGACTCCCATGAAATCAGTTCCGTCTGTCAAGCAGCGCTGTTACATACATCTGGTTTTCGACTTGTGATTGATCGTGAGTACAGCCGCATCATAAGAATGAACTTATCTTTGAAATCAAGAAAGAAAAGCGATCTTTTCAGATATGGCTTATGTAAGTGTGAATGATCAGCTATTTACGATGAACGATGGTGTAGAAGGCCAACAGGTACAAAGCCCAACCTCATACAAAGTAATCTTCTGATAGGTTACACCAGTGTTCTCAAAGTGGTCCACATCGACCCCAGGGGTGAATTGGACCATCCAAGGGGTCGATAAACAGTCACTGAATGGCCAGGGGGTCAATGAATAACTGCTGGGGTCTACTGGAGCAATGAAGCCTCCAATTCAAAATTATTGTTAATAGGGCAAGGAATGCAAACGGCCTTTTTCAACAAATCAAGCAAAATTAAGAGGACTGATCAAATCTCAGCTAAGCATATTTTCGGATGTGTATTATTTTATCTTGCATTTCAAGTAAAAAGTACTCAAACTTATTTTGACACATACTTTCCTTGTATTAGTAACTGTTGGGCTAGGCCACGGGGTCTACAGAAAATTGGATCCTTTAATTGGGGGTCAACGTGCAGAAAAGTTTGAGAACCACTGGGTTATACAGTAGATGAGGGGCAAAAGTGTCTTACATCTGTAGAAACCAACAGGCACTCCAAGTATGTCTACTCGCATAAAATACAAAAAAAGTTCTTTAACATATGGTTGGGTCTCAGACTTAGATGCAAATCACTCCAGTGTCGCAGTTTCAATCAACGACCAACGCGTTTGGCAATTATCAAACTCTGACGATATTAACTTAAATAATGGTCTACGAAAAAAGAAATGACCGAAAATGCTCATAATCACCTAAATATGCGAGCAAAGTTATTACGAGGAACACATTAACACTGCTTATGAAAATCTTACGACATCAAAGGCATTGCGTAACTGACACTGCAGCAAAGGGCACCGGATTTGTAAAAAATTTGGTACTTGAGCGGCTGTTAAAAAATTCGATATAAAAACAAGACGACAGAAAAACAAAAAACTTGCCTTTCTATTGAAAGCGATGGAAAAGCTACGGTCGTATCGACTGATTAATTTTCCATGATCAGCAATATTCAGTTTCGTCAGCATGACGGTGCATGCCTCGACTCATTCGAACTGCATTTTGCACCTAGGCGTGTAATCTTGGATTTGGAGAACACATGATGAGAAGGGACATGATTAATTTTTCAAACGCTTTTATGAAATTAGTGATTCGAATTGTGGGAAAAACAAAAAAGTTACCTAAACACTAAAAAAAAATTCCCAGAAGGCCTTCCCTAGACATATCTACATAAAGGTAAGTTTGTATTCAACACTTAAATTGCTTTTCCGTCCACACATCTTATTCATAAATATAACGAAATTTTAATTGTTATTTGGCCTCCACAAGCTTTTTAGGTATTTCATGGATCTCTGGTAAAGAATCCTTCGTAGAAATGGTAAACGTTGATTGCCACCTATCTTAGCACCTTGTTCTTCTATGATTTTTGGACTTACAAAAAGTTTTTACCAAAGCGTTTTTATCAAAACAAACTTTACTAGCAGGGTCTGCTATTAGGCAGAACAAATTATGACGACCAGCATGTGATTTTGAGTAAGAAGAAACTCAATCTCTGCAAACGTCTTCCTAATTTTTTGGAAATATTGTGGAGGATGACAGTAATGTAACCAATGCTAGACCCTATGCAAATTTGAATGAGAAAGAAAACGACTCTTTAAAACCGAGTTTTCAAACTTTTAAATCAAATATTGCACCTTGTTCTGAACCTCTGATACAGCACTGCTTTCAGTGTAGATGTACGCAGGCAGAGAAAGGTCACAAAACCCTATTAAAAATATCATCCGAGTCCATAAGGCAATGCTGCTAAATTATGTTGTTGTATGCTCTATTCATCTCTGCTGTGTTGAGTTATACTGTTTTGCAGAGTTTACAGGTCGAATTGGGACGAATTCGCAACAAATACTCAACCATGTGGAAAATCGCTTTGTTTCAACTTAGGCATTTCAGGTGCTATCGGTGCGATTTTCGTCTTGCAAACTGATTCCAAGATTTAAACAGCTGTTGCGTGTTAGACCCCACGGCACTGACACTTACGAAACAAACCACAACTAATCTGACGCTTTACATCCTTTGATATTACAGCTGTCGCTTGTGACTTGGCACATATGGCGTATATTCAACGGAAGAGTTGGCGGAACAAAATCCTGCTGTAAAACAGTAGTTTTTATTTTTAAAAAGTTGTGAAATTGAATGCTCGAAGTGCTTGTAAGCGGCAAGCTGGAAAGTAAAATTGCGCCTAAAACACTTGCGCTTATTTTTCACGGCGCTTTGCAAGGGGAACAGATGGCAGCGCTAAACTGCGAAAACTGCTGCGAAACCGGATAATCGACCAATCACTCACGTATCGCGTTACACGATGGTGAACAGCAGTCGGGCCAAAGTGTTTAGACTGCAGCGCGTACTGCTGTATAACAACGCGGTGGAGTTTGAGAGCAACACCCTAACTGCGCTCGTGGCGCTTGCTCGCGAACAGATCGTGTGTGAGCAGATCACAGAGAATTCCGATCTAGCACGGCATCTTTCTGTTGCGTGGATAAATCGTTACAGAAAGCGTGTGTGTGCTAAATTTGTCTTCTAATCTCTTCGAAACGCCAGTTTGTTCGTAGACTTACCATGTGTACCCACGGCACAAGATATCCGAGTTTGCAGAGACCAATGCCAACGCACCAAACTATAAACGCCTTATTTTTCCAGAGAGACAGATCCATTACGAACTTCCTGGCCGGTGAAGAGATTATTCTTTCTTCTGGAGTTGGCTGGCTTTCGCGGTTTTTAGGAAGAGGCCTGGAAAGCAAAATGTGCAATTTATTTGCTGTTTGAGCCAAATTGAAAACGCGTAGCTTTAATCCCTACTTGTCATACAAAAATATCTTGAAGCTTCCCCTGGAATACGTTAGCGTAGGGATCAAACGGAGGACATGAACAGGTGTCTGAAACGCTCTTATCTTGAGCTGCACCGATGTCTTTCGCTTCTTCTCTCGCCCTTCGCTTTTGAACAGCCAAACATTCAGCGACCTTGGAGCAGCGCTAGCCGCCCACCTTTCTGTCATGTTGGCCAGTTTCATTACAGAAAGCGTGTGTGTGCAATTGCTGAATCTGTCTGCAACTGCCGAAAAGAGTCAGGTGTAAGCTCAGAGCTGGTGCGCATCGATCCTATCAAAAATTGCTGATCGTGATGTTGATTTGTCACGGCTCAAGGCAAAACAACCCTTAAGTTGTAGAAAAACTGCTCCATGGTATTGGGTTGTAAAATGAAAGACAGATGGAGTTTAACTTTGATTGCAACAACACAAACAGGATGACTCGGAACTCAAGGGTCTGGATTTGAATAAAGCATGAGATTCTTTGAAAAAAAACAAGTGCAAACTTTCCTAAACCTTGAATCTACCAAATAACCCTTCTATAATTCAACATTTTACACACCGGTTCGAATGCAGTCGAAAGTTATGCTTTCAGTAATTATGAAGCAGGATTTGTGGTAAAACATACCTTTTTAATTACTTTTCGTTTTTAGTTATGCGGATCAACACAAGCGTACAAGGAGATCCAAGAGATCAATTCCATTTCCATCACAGAACATCATAGACTTTAACAATTTGGCAAAATGTACGGTATATCATTATACTTTAGAGAAAATGTTTCAAAAATTCTTTAAATTCTATCAAAAGCGCAATGGAGAAGTATTTTTCTAGGTTTNCAAATGATTAACAATTTAACAAAATAATTTTGCAGCTATTGGGATCAGACGTCAAAACACCACTTAAATTATTTTCCAAAAACGAAAATACTGCGTGAAAGCTTTTGACCCCAACGTTTTTCAGTTTTCCCTACGGCTACGATTCACGTTGATAATTTGTGTTTAGTTAGATGCTTATACTGTAATGACAGAGGTAGCCTCCACTTTAAAAGTTGACTTCATTGAAATGCCAAATGGTTAACTGGTGTTGACCAATCCTGCACACGATAACGATGTTGTCTGAATATCAGTCATATGTCATTTATTTGTTTAAAACTTCCTTCAAACAAACAAACGGCTTATAACTATAACTCATAAGGCAGATCATCATATTAGTTTGACACAATGTTGCCAAGGCAGACAAAACAACGCTAGAATTTAACAGTCAACCTTCATGCCTTTCAAACTCAGGCCCGTAACCGGCTTCGGACACCAAGGGGGGCGAAGATTTTTTTGAGAGGGGCTCAAATTTGTACACTATGTCCAATAGATTTGAACTTCTGTCCAAACCATTTTTCCAGGGAGGAAAAACGTTTCTGGGGGGGATTCGCCCCCCTGGTTACGGGCCTGTTCAAACTGGAGAATTTCTCCCGAACTATTTCGTTACAGAACATTTCTGAAAATTTCTTTTGAAGCCAACACCAGTGCTTGATATTTCAGCTGTATTCATCTGTCAAACATCTCTGCATAAGCTTAGCTATCGCAAGGACGTGATTCTGTTGTGGTTCATAGTGACTGTAGCAAATTGACTTTATTCGTGATTTTTCTTTCCTTATCTCGCAAAACAGACAAAACCGTCACTCAAGGTTGTCTGAGACAGAACTTATGGCTCGCAGGCAAAAAGTGGCCCGGGAGATGAGGTTTTGTGGCCCGCGAAAAGGTGCATATTTAAGATAGAGTGTGGCCCGTGGGCCAAAACCTAAAAATATATTACGAGAAAAATAGTTTGCTGTTTACTTTCCTTTGCGACCACACCAGTTAACCCGCACCTGGTATTCGCTTTATCCAGACCCCATTGCTCCACAAGCAAACGTTACGTTTTTTAAAGGGTATTGCCAATCTTCCGTGGGTGGCCAGCAAGCTGTCTAACCCACAGGGCTTGACACATGCAGCTGTGGCCACCCGTGGACCTAACTGGTTGTATGTATTTGGCCTGGCAGCGCTGCATGGATGCACGCCCTTGGTCTAACATGCAGCACTGCATAAATTAAACCCTTTTAGTACAGTACAAGTAAACCTTGCTTAAAATTGAACGTTTTTCCTCCAGTTTTATGACGCCCAGTTTTGGATCATTGAAATGTTGGACTCCTGTGCGCTTTATAGCTTTTCTGCTTAATCTATAACTTTTGCAACAGTTTTACATTTTCTAAAAAATTATGTAAAGCTTTTTTGAAAACATTTTGGAAATCAACGCACGCTTATATCTGATAAAATCATAATGAAGGCGTGAAAACAATGAATTCTAGCAACGTTGTCGATTGTCTGACCCAAGGCAAACAACCCCAGGCTTGGAAACCGCAAACCAGCAGCTATTTATTTTAACTTAGGTGGCTTGAATGCTATGAACTATATTTAACAGTATTTTGACAACAGCAGCTCAGCGTTAGATTCGTTTCCCTGCAGGCCGAACTATGGACAAAGTTCGATATTTCTTTATTAAATCTACCCACGTTTCACCTTTCAACCGACTCGTAGCCAGCCCCGAATAGACCACGTGTGCCAAGTAAAGACTAAGGCGCGAATGTTCAAAAGTCTAACGCGACTGACCTGTAAGTAGCCGCGCAGGCGAGCGTTG
>JGI24022J15233_10008788_pt1 | contig 11323 bp, 4 predicted proteins | sample Ectturendosymbi2_FD_15233 | JGI IMG/M metagenome (IMG submission 15233)
GCCTTTGATCGACTTTCTAACGTTTCTGGTTCAAAAGTTATGATCTAAAATAAACAAATTAATTAATTATCTAATTAGCTAATTAGTCAAATATTTTACTAACTTACATCACAACTTGTGAACCCGAAACCTAAGCAGGTCATCCAAAGTATCAAAAGACTCGGATTGTAGCCTAGTTTCCAATCAAAACTTCAGCGAAATACTACCACCTAACGGTTGGCGCCCAGGGCCATTGCTCTGAATTTATTATTGGAAATAAAATTATTAGTACAAGCCATTGACCATAATGTTTTCAGGATGGACAAAATGTAGTAAAACCACATTAGCCAGAAAAGGATCAGTCATGCAATACTAAAACCGCAAAAAAAGTCTGTAACTCCTCGCACCACACACAGTAGAATAGAAAATCTGTGTGACACTTTAAATTTCTCAAGTGAATCAATATTAGCATGTTCACAAAAACCAGAAGAAAAAATAATAAAATTTTTAACACAAATTTAATTCCCAAGGCACAGAACAACGGCATTCTTCATTTGTTTAAAAAATTTTTTTTTTAAATCTACAAGGCTAATGTAATTCGTGTTTACTTTTTCATCATTACATCTGCCAATTAATAGACCATTTTGTAGTATTTTCATAATAATTTCATTGATACACAAGAACTTGGTGAACAAACACTGCTTTTTACTGCACCTTACAGTACAAGAGTATTTTTCTGACAGTTTGCTATGATCTTTTATCATGCTACTGAAAAGAACTAACGCAAAGCTTCCATCTGTATTCCAAACATTTGACCTAATTTATATTAATTACATTCTACCTGAGTTTTTTTATCACAGTGTGACAATTTATTTCAGCTTTGAAGTCTATTGATTTGATCCTATATATGCTAATAAAATTTCTTTAAAAAGTTTAAAAAAACATCACAACAAAAAGTATAGCAAATGAGAAACAAACAAAATAACTTGCAAAATAGGATTAATACATCAACAATTCTTTAATACATGGAATATAGTCTGAAAAACACTATAAACTGTTTCACATAGGCTCAACAAAGTCAATAATCCCCTGTGCACTGTATGCTACTAAATTTTCTGCAAGCTGATGTACCACACAATGACACAAGGAACAAGTTTTAGCCTACCCCAAAAGTTCAAAACTGACATTTTGTCTTAAACATCTTAGATGAGATGAGATAATAACAAATATTTATACTACCCCACATTACAATAACATTACATGGTAAAGCTCAAACAAGGTAAAATTACATTTACTGCAAAATTACAAAATATTTTAGTTGCTGACAACTAGGTCAAACATTTCACTATAGTATCAGTGTATATGAACACATCAAATGAAACTTGACAGTGGGAAAAGTTTTTTTTTTGATTCATTTAAGGCTAAAAGTTTAAGTTTATCTTACATTACACTACTACTACTAGACACTGCGAGAATGTTTAAAATTCCTTCACATGTTACTTAAATGCATTCCAAGGTTAAGCATGAAGCAGATACTAGCACTGACTGTCATTTGTTCGTATCTAGTAATACCATGTATTAATAATTTACAATTGTTATTGATAATCACGCCACAGTATAAAAAAAATCAAGCACCACTCTCTCTGCCCAAACAACAATATTATAATAGGCTAGTGAGTTAACTTACCGGTCTAACCAGAGAATACTGCTACTGCTAGTAGTACTACTACGGGACTACAGTATAGATTCAGATTGCCAACTTTAAAGTTTTTTCTAATTTCTACACAAGCAATTCTAGTTGAGTTTCCAGCTAGTTTGCATTGGACATAAATACGGGTAACCAGGCTTTGTTTGGGCAGCCGCAACCGCAAGCCGTAACGTGGTAACGACAAACTAAGCACCAAATAAGAATTCACCGGCGGCGAAACTCATCACAATCAATTCAAGAGAAGAAGGCCGCTGCAGTGTCTGCCTCTGGCAGTCCCCAAATGCAGATAATGGATCAATCAAGCATGACCTCATAAATACAGGCGCCAGGCGCATCACCAAGAGTAGTGCATTGTTTGTTCAACGAAATAATGCTTCACATTTATAGATAGATCTACAGCACTGAAAATGGATATTTCAAACGAAGAATCAGACAAATACAAAGCCTTTTTATGAGTAAGTACAGACTCCCGTTTTCAATTTGTTCGGTATGAAACTATATGAGCGCAGTCGTTGTATAGCGACTATGATATGAGCTAGTGAAATTTGTGTGTAGCAAGTAGGCTATGCCGCAAACTAGGAATTTTGGTTCATTGAAAATATAATCATTCTCGTCCACACAAGAGGACTTTCATGGGCATAGCCCCCTCAAATAAAGCTTCAAGCCCCCTCAAATTAAGGTATGAAAACTGCAATTCAATGGAGTTTTCATGAAATTTTCAGAATCTCAGGCCCACCTGCACAAACGCAAACTCAGCCTCTTCAAGACTTTTTGGCAAAGGTTATGGATATAGCAATATCAATATAATCTCATAATCATGCCTAACGTGAACATGGTCGTCGCCAGAAATTTTTTAAGGGGGGGCAAGTTCAACATTTTGAAAATCCTTGAAAGGTTGCTGACGATGCAATGCAAAACGGTTTACCCTTTCCACCAGTGATAGCGTGACTCTAGTCAATGAATCGACTCGAGTCACGACATTTTGTGACTCGGACTCGACTCGAGTCACCTTTTTACCAAATGACTCCACTCTAGTTGCATTCAATGACTCGAGACTGGAGTCAGAGTCATTTTTACAAAATCTCCAAACATCTGATTGACAGACTCAGTTCGTTTGCACAAAAAGATATAAGCTTTCTTTGCTTCAGTGATGATAAAGATTGGCACAAATTTTCTGTTTTGGCTGTCTCCTTCACTCCTTTCGAACGGAGGCTGATCTGAAGCACAGCATAATACATTGAACGCATATCGTGGTTTACTATAGAAATTGCATATTGTAATTATTGCAGCAGAGCCGGATTTAGCTGATGCGAGGCCTCAGGGAAGGGCTACTCAAATGACGGACCGCGGTCTGAATCCGGGCCTTTGGTTGGTGCTGGCCGGACCTGGTCAGTCTCCCAAACGTTTATTCTTTACCCAAAAGTTTTTATCACAAAATCTTGAATTTTTGGCCGTACTTCTAAAAAAGCAACTTGACAATAGTTGGTTAATCAAGCTGGTATTCAGCTATATTGCAGCGCACACCTGAGTTAGGCTTGCTATCTTCATCTGGTTCAGTAATTGTTTCATCATAATTGTTTGACAATAGCCTGTCACTTAAAGATCTTTCCTAATGAACATAGTGGATTCATGGCTAAAAAAGCAATGAAACCTTTTCTTGCCGAAAGAAATGCAATTATGCAAATTTACTAGTGCATAATCACGAAAGATGGTTGATTAAAAAGGAAGAATTTTGCAGAGATTTTGGTCCTTCAGGAAGGAAATTTTGTTTTTGCGGGAAGTCAAGAAAATGTGAAGAAAACCTATGATAAAGAAAAGGAAACTGTTTGATTTTTGACTGACATAGTGTAACACTTCAACGACTTGAATATGAAATTGCAATGAGAAAAACATACCAGGCCACCTCTTGATTTGATCACTTTTCAGAAAACTTATACTGTTCTCAAACATGTCATTCAAGCGAACTTAGTCACTTTCCGAGTCATATTTGGGAAAGTACAAGCAAGAAGATTCCAGATATGTTCACTTCACTGAAAAGTTGATTAGCAACATTGCCTAACAGTTTGGTGACTTTTCTTTTCGATAACAGTTGCTTCTGTTTCCCCAAAACCCATTTTCGTGACAGACATTGCAAAATTCTCAACTGAAACAAAACACACGCGCATGTGTTGACCAAAGGTACATTGGAAATTTTATAGGCAAAAATATTAGCCAAAATTGACAAAAACCTGTAGCCAAAAGTAACTAAGTCTGAAAACTAACGAAAAACATTAAAAGTCACTAAAAAGTGCAGTTTATCAATTTCGTGGGTTCTAAAAAATTGGCCTCTGGCGCATTTAGCAACCATGCAATCTTTGCAAAACCAATTTGTAACGGCAGTGGCTTTATATCAGTGGTTCTCAACCTGGGGTTCGCGAATCACCAGGTATTCACGGGAAGATTTCCAGGGGTAATTGGATGTCAGTTGAGTTCTCATGTGTTGTTATTTTTTAATATCCTATACTAGAGGAAAATGCGTGCCGGTTTAAAACTCCACGTAGATTTTTTCTGATCATGCGTTGTTGTGATGCAACAATGTGAAATCTACGGCNTTGCCAGCTAACCTGGGGGTTGGGGTTGATTGTTTTATGACTCGGGGGTTCTTAACGGAAAAAGGTTGAGAACCCCTGCTGGAGATGATGTAGCCTACATATTATCACAACTCACGTAAAGATTATACCATGTATCCACAGATTTCGCCATTTACAAAACTATTTACAAATGCAAAACGAAACAACTGATTACTGCACAAGACTTTTACTATTATACAATGTTCTGTTTACACTGAAAGCAGCTTCGTCCTAGGGAGGTCTGCAGCCTAGATGACCCTTGGTTCTTCACAGCCTCCAACTCCCGCATGCATTCTATACAACGATGCACTTGGAAGTCATTGTAGTTCTTCATTACAATAATTATAATGACGACATCCACATGCGTGTATCTTAAAAGCTTGTATTTCATCAAAGTACAGTAAATGCATTAGCGCCATCAAGCGTATACTCTATATTACCACAATGTATATTTCCTTGTCTTCTTCCGTGTATTTGTGTTTTTCTTTTTACTGCCATGCATGTTTGAAGTCAAGCACTTTGCGTGTGGGAGTGAATGTGCTCTGATTTCATAGTGACTAAACTTGCACTAGGCTTTCTCAGCGTTACATTGCACTTTTCGGATCCTTGGTTCAAAACCGTTCATCCGTTCACATTCTTTTAACCTGACGCCACTTCTTTATCAATAATACCATCAGCATCAGAAGCAACTGAGAACATCTGAATGTTTTAAAACAAACTACAAGCTGTAGACCTGGCGCTGGCATCAACAAGGTGACGAATCACTTCCAGTAACTTGTAGAACGTTGTCCAACATTGAACATTTCACAAAACAATCTGTGCAAATAGTGGTTTACAGCTCATTTCAGTATCCTTATTTTGATTTTCTACCCGAAACTGGGCACAAGCGTCTCATTCTTTCATTCAGCTACTTATAAAACTTCAAAAATGAAGCTGTTAAAACTAATAGGATCGCTTATGACCACGTTCTCTGGAAGAATCCTATCACATCAGTGTTTGTGCGACTTAGGACCTTCCACTGCATTTATTCTCTGAGTAGGTAGATTAAATGCAGTCCAGCACATGTCTACTACATCGACCTGACATGGGACAAGCTGATCACTGAAGCCTAACCAAACACAGGGTTTCCAATAAAGCAGTGGGCACTGGTACAAACGACCTTGCACATTCAGAAACAATGAATTTGGTGGTAGTATACAACATTACGTGGATTTTGACAACTTTTTCATGAATCAAACACTGGTCTAAAACCTGTACAAAAATCCGCCAGATTTTCCGCCAAAATATATCGGAAGTAGCCCAAAAATCCGCAACCGTCAAACGCAAATTTTACCCGCTAACCAAACCAAAAAATAGCCGATATTGGCGGAGAAACAGCACATCTGACAACACTGAGGACAGTTGGCCTGCAGCAATTATTACATTATAATGTAACAACCCATTGTTGCGAAACATTAGCTTTCAGACTCTTGCCATGTGGTGGGCAAGTGAACATTTTCCAATGCTACCGTCGTACTTGGTAAGGAATAATTCAGTCTAGCAGCACTTCTAAATTGCTAAAACAACGCTTAACGCACAGCTAGTCACAACTGAAACGTTTTTATCACACCAAATCTGTTGACTGCCATAGGTCAGATCTGTGGAAAGTTTTGGTTTGGTTGTCAATGTAAAAGAATGAGCAGCTTGATTTTGCTTTTTGTTAGACTTGTCTTCAGACATTATGAGCGGGGCAAGTTTTTCAATTTTTTTACAGCTTCCAAGAGGTTCTGAAATACTCAGAATTTATGTAGTACGATGAGGTGGTTGCAGGAATTTTATGTTGCAGCTTTTTCCTTTTTCACATGCAACTTTTATCAAGTAGGCCTATTGCATAAAACGTAAAAATGTGATTTAAAAACATGCTTGAGAACTATTTCACTATAGTTCTGTTCTCTTTGATAACCGATTGGAACTGAACTTCACTAAGAAAAAACAATTTCACTAAGAAAGCGGGGCTCAGTGAACTTGTGACCTGAGATACGCTTCTAATAGAAATGGGTCACTCTCTCCTCCATGAAAGAACTGAACTCGTATCAACCCATGATTGTTTAAGGTTTAACCCATGTTTGCATTTAAGACAAAATATGTTCGTTGGCAGTGTCTATTTTGCTTCATCAGGCAAAAGCACTTCTGCAGATTTCTGCCTTTAGCTGAACGTGAATCGGTGCAAATGGTGATATGAGAAGTTCTGAATGCATGACTTGCTTAGTTAACCATGACGTTTGTAACAGCTCAGTTTAATGGAGGAGTGCTATCATCGTTTCAGTGCGGACAAGCTTTTAGCGACTTGTTCTTGTGTGCAATGTGTGAAGTGTAGGCTAAACCTAATACTTACCTCAGTCTCACACCTTTGCCCTTGTCTTTTGTGCACCGTAGCCTACTTGTCGTGTGATCACTTCAACAACTTTTGTCTGACAACAGGCAAAATAGCCACAGATTTTGTCTCGTGAGGCAAAATAGACAATACCAATTATATTGGCTAATGTGCAATTGATTGAGCAGTTTCGGATTGGATTGGATATCGGAGTCCATAATTTTATATTTTTGGATATGGATTGGATATGGAGTCGATGAAAAAGCTTCGGATTGGATCAGGATTGCAAAATTTCCATATCCGTACACCACTGATACAGCACCAGACGGGCTTGTTTTCAACATTCTGCTTCATTGCACACAACTGTAGGACAGGGTTGCCAGATACAGGCAGTCGAAAGCAAAAAAGGCCAGATCAACCCTTGAAAAAAACCAAATAGCACCGAAAAAAACAAATACAAGATAAATAGGAAACGACATCTTTAAAACACCCAAAGGTGCTTTTAAAAGGCAATATACACATATTTTACACATAAAAAGAATAAAGCTCACTCCATTAGAAAACTTCTCGAAACTTTTGGTTTTGCTGAAGAGTAACCTGAAACTGCAAACCTGAAAGCATGAAATAAGCAAATCAAAAAATTATAAATTCTCGTGCAGAGTTTCCAATGAAAATTTGTCATCCTGCGTCCAGAAACAATGTTTAGAAATCTGCCGGTGCCCAGATATCTGCGAAAATCATCGTTAAATCCGCCAAACCAACCTAAAAGATTTTACTCGCTAAAAAGGCCAAAAAAAGCCAAATTTCCTTTGGCATTTTTTCAAAAATAAAAAAAAACAAAGGAGTTGTAAATAGGCCAAAAATTACAAATTTGGCCTCAATCAAGCCAAACTGGCAACCCTGCTGTAGGAAATGTCTATTGCTATTATGCTGAGGATTGTCCGTTGGACTCTTTCTTTGGTTGGCACAGGTCGACGCAGCACTGTACCTGAAACAAACGGCTTCCGACGTGTCGGTGGCTGCAATCCACTGTTAACCTGCAGTCCCAGAACTGAGCCAAAAGTTACAGTAATCTGCAGTCCCAAAACTGCATCGAAAGTTGCAAAGAATTTCAAAAGAAAATAATCAATTCCAATCCAATTCTGTTTAAGCAAAAATGATAACATCCAAATCCATCAATATATTGAAATGTCGCAAGATTCAAATCCAAATCCAAGTACACGTTCATCTCTGGTCATTTTCATATATTGGGCATGCGAAAACCAAACTTTCAATGCAAAGCCATAACCGAGAAGTTGCAACAACATCCCCTCGTTTTTGTAATGAACCGCACCTAATGCACGTTCTTTTTGAGCGAAGGTTTTACCAGGCACCATTTTCACATCCTGCTCAAAGCACCACTTTGTTGTGATTGGAAAGTCCGAGCAGCAAGTTCGCAAAGCTTCCTACTGTCGCACCAAGCAACCGAAGTGTACAGGAGCCGGAGTGTCGGAGCAGACTCCGGCCGGAGTCTTAACGATTTTCGAAAATAGGAGTGGAGCAGAGGTGATCACGGAGTGCCGGAGTTGACTCCGGAAGGAATCTACGATTTTTGCAGAAGTCGGAGCAGGACCTGGAGTCGGATTTTTGAATGAAAACCGGACACGGAGCAGGAGCAGAAGTGAGAATTTCAGTTTTTGCAGGAGTCGACCAATTGGTTTTATTAAATTTAAAATTTCTCTGAACGGCTGATTGCTAGATTAATATATGCGCTCTATTCTATTGGATAAATTGGTCAGTCATTAGTTCAGGCTGTTGAGGGTGAGGGAGGGTGGCAGACTGGCGGTCTGTGTTCTGATCTGACTGGTGCATAGCTTATGCTCAACTGCTGTATCACAGGACGTCAGTTACTGGAAGTTTTACCTCTTTGGTGGGTCGTGTTTTGAGCAGTATTCACAATTTGTTAATTTCAGTGAAATGTAGAAGACTCACTTCCTCATGAGGCAAAATGAGATGTACAAAACACGGATACAAAATGCGTTAAGTTAGGGAAAACCTGCAGTTGACCAACACAAACAAGAAACCACTACCTGCTTGCCAGCACTAAAAGCATGACAATACTCATCCATATTGGCTAAAGGCAAAAGAATTCAAACAGTGGCAAAATAGACTCTGCTTTCAAGCTTTCGGTGTGCAAACAGGAGTCGGAATGTAAATTTCCAATGAGCTCCGGAGCAGGAGGTGGAGTCACTTTTTTAGGAACAGGAGCAGGAGCACGAGTCAAAAAAAGTGACTCCGATCACCTCTGGAGTGGAGCCGGAATTGATTTTTCTAAGGAAGGGCCGGAGCCGGAGTCAGTTTTTTATTAAGAGGTTAGTTTGTTTATTATTGATTATTATTATTGCAGATTGTTTTTTACAAAGCATGTTACAGCATAACCTTCAAATGTGCAAAACTACTTCACAAGAAGTCTTAAAATTTTTATACAACTTGATGTGAGTCAGGTTATGTTGGTGAGTTTCATGTGTGTAAAGATTTGGACATTTTCTTGTTCATGGTGATACGTTAAAAATCTGTTGACCAATGAAATTTAGCTCACATATAAAGTTTACGTCGTGTCTCAACAACCAGCATATCCAGTTTTCTGTTTCGAAGGACAAAAAATACCGTATACAGTTTTGCGCTTGATATAAAACTGAGTTGNAGAAAACTCACCACTGTCAACATGGTCGAGTGGCAAGTGACTAGACAATCGTCAGTTCGAGTGACTCCTTTGTTGTATTTGGTTTTTCTTTTGATGTACTCACACAAGATTGTAAGTCAAAGTTTTTGGACCCCTTGTGATGTACATTTCGAAAAGCAGACAAGTGTTTTTGGACTAGGGTTAGGTTTAGCATTTAGGATTAGGGTTTTGTGTTAGCGTTAAGGGTTCAGTGTCAGTGTCAAAGGTTAGCGTTTATTAGCGTATAGCGTTGATGGTTAGGGTTTGCTGATATGGTAAATGGTTAGGGTTTAGGGTTGGCTATAAGGTAAAAAAATGTATGGCCACTTTAATCCTTTATCTGAGAAGCAACTGCCATGTATGTATTGCAGTGATCAGCAGATTCGTTTGATACATTTTTATAGTCTTTTAATGCGTAAGCCGGATACGGTCGTTTAGACACTGCCAAAAGTTTAGATAAGGAAGTGACTACGGATACGCCTGGCCTGACGCAATTCAAGTAAAACGGTCAGTTTGTCATTCATACGGCGTGGGTCTCGTGGTGTAGTGGTTAGGCGTTACGACTGCTATGCCAATGGACTGGTTTTCGGTTTGACTCTCACCTTGCCGACTTTACTTTTTTTGTTTACATTTTTCAGGCTTACGTGTTACCTCAACGGGTTAGCGTTAGGTTAGCATTAGGTAAGGGTTAGATTAGCATTAGCTTAGGGTCAGGAATAGGTTGGCACTAGGTTAGGGTTAGCTTTGCATTAGGTTAGTTTAGGGTTAGAGCTACGGTTAGGGTAAAAAGTTAAGGGTCAGGTTTAGGGTTTATCATTTAAGTTTACTTCGTTTCCACCCAGAGGTGGACAACCGCTACTTTATAAACAGCGTCGCTACCACTACCGCTCTTTGTTAAATGTAATAGCGGCGCTACTGCAGTCGTTCCTGAATAAAAATAGTAGCGAGCTATCGCTAACGCTATTCGCTACTGCTCCTTTTGCTGCACTTCAAAAAATGTTTTGGTCTTGTTTTACAGACGTAAGATCAATTTTGAAAAACCTAACCTTGAAATGTTTTTTGTAAGAAGTTGTTAAAGAAAAAACGTGATCTGAAAAAAATAGTCATTGAACAGTTAAGATATAGGAAAAATTATTTTACAGTACATGCACATACAAATGAAACACAGACTGCAGAAACGCCCGTATAGAGTGCATTTAGCTTTGTGAATCGATTGTTGTAGGCTAGCAATCGCCTTTATCAATGTAAGTTTCGTGCTGTGTGTAAAGTGCTCAAGAGCATGGTCAAGCAGTAAAAGATCAAAACTGTTTGTCACAGAGTTTAATGCGGGTGTAAATTGAATTAGGCCGGCAACCAGGGTGAGGGACAAAGCGGGAAATCAAAGCCTCCCACAAAATTTTTATGTATTTTTTTAGATTTTCAAAAAAAATGTTGTGCTGATCTATGTTTCATGTGAAACCCCAGAACAAATTACCGACAACTTGTGTTTTAAACTGAGATCCTTGTTTCTGTATGTTTCGAAGTATTCGCGATAGTAGTTTTGTGTAGAACGTAGTTTGTATAGCCTGCGTGCAAAGAATGATTATTTAGATATTAGAGAGCGAATTAACCAACCACATTTTGCTTAACATTCCAGCTTTTGAAAGTGCAGCCTGTGTTGAATGCTTTAAATTCAGAGGTGTGCAATGCGCATTAAGCAGCCGGCATCAGCTCTAAAAAAATAAACCTAACATCAACAATTGAAACCTCTCGATTTACTGTAAAAGCATTCGAGGAAATCTGCTAGTATCTTTTTGCGATGATTTAAACTTGCACATATCTGTAGGCCTGTTCAAGTTACGGGTCCCCACAAAGGTTACAAGCAAGCGAATCAATCAAGCTAAATATTTTTATAGAACATCGATTTCACGTACCACTACGTATTCACTACAGCAGTGATTTTCAACCGCTGTTCCGCGGAAAACTAGTGTTCC
>JGI24022J15233_10008792_pt1 | contig 11320 bp, 6 predicted proteins | sample Ectturendosymbi2_FD_15233 | JGI IMG/M metagenome (IMG submission 15233)
CGCGAATGACAAGTTGATACAAACCAGATCTCAGGTACGGGATACAATAGCGAGTAGGAAACGGCAAGTCATAATGCGAAAAGGTAAATCCACTATACCAGAAACAGCTTTCACGTCTTTTTTACGACGAACGGTATTGTAAGTTATAGGGAAGTTATCTCTAGCCCTTTCTACGTTCGTTTTAAATGAACTTGTTGACTCGCTGGCCTAGCACTTTTAAACACCGATGAATAAACTAAATAAGCTACATGTTAATTATCTCAAAATTCCCAAAAAGCATCGCGGGCCGCACAAAATGCTCTCGCGGACTGGGTGTTTCGTGTTTGAGACCTCTGCCATAGACACTGTTTAGCAAGAACAACATTCTTTCTAGATATTTATTTGTTACGATTAAAACTGCATTGTAACGGCTTAATCACAATCATGTGGAGCGTTACCGTTTTCATCAATGATTTCATATTAACTTTCCGGCGAAAAAAAGCTTGGTCCAAGTAATCACAATCCGACCTGTGCATTGTTGCAACTTCATTTAATGTTAGTTGCGATCCTATCCGTGAAATCGTTCCCCTGCAACGGGTAGTCTCAGCAGCAAAATCTAACGTAAGTAGGAAGATGGTTTTCATTTTGGAAGTGCTGAGGACATTGACACTGACTTTACTTACAGATAGTTGCAATCGATGTCTGTATCATTGATAAAGCGCATGTAACTGAAACATAGGTGTAGGAGCAGACAAATGTTTGGGGGTGTGAAGAATTTTAGCCCAAATTTCTGCAAACTTGCCCGAAAAAGAATCCAAACAAAATGACCTCCATAAAAAAGACTGCATTTCACTGGGCGCATTGTTTACAAATCGAGGCAGTTTAAGTACCATTTTTGTCCAAATTTCACCAAAACTTCCCCAAATTTCCCTTCAATTGCACGAAAATAACTAAATTAATGCATGATTTCCAAAAAAACAATAATTTTTTGGGTGCCATTTTTGCAAAATTAAAGCACGTACAGCAATATTGCGACGGTTTACACATATTTTGCAAACATTTCCTCAGATTTTGCCCGGATTTTCACCAAACCAAAACTTTTGGGGATGCGGTTGCACCCCTTGCACCCCCGCCTCCTATATCAGCGAACTAAAATGAAAAAATTGACTGAACATGTTATTTATAAACAAGCGCCAGAAAAATGCACATTTCAAGGATGATGCTTTAAAACAAGGGGCATTAAATAATCAAATGTTCAGACTTGGCTATTGTTTGCCCCCCTATCAAAATTCCTGGCTACGTGCCTGGGCTATACTCGATTCAGCCACCATGAATCATTTGCACTCATCCTCTTGCTCCACAGTAACTGCACAAAAGCATTTTATCTGATGAAAATTTTGGCAAGGATTAAAGCTTCTGTATAAAATACCATCGCAAACAAACCTTTGTGCGCATTAAGCATGAAATCCCGAGTAGTTTTGCAAGTATGCATAGATTTTCTTTTTAAGATCCAAAACATTTCTTCTTAAAGAAATAAAATGATACTTTTGGCAAGAAAGCTTCTAAGTTCTTGTTTTCCCGGAGTACTTTAAAAGTTAAAACTGAAAGGTCTGTGGAACTATATAGAAATTTGTCTTTGAATAGCATCGCTCCCAAAAATTTTGACCCTCCACGCCACGCTAACAGTTGCAAATATTGGAATCAAAAGACCTATAAAACATGCAAACAATAAAAACAGAACTTATCTGATGTTGCATGTCCACCTTAGCAAATGTTCAGAAAATTACAACACTGTGCTGAGGTACGATGTCGTTAACTTGTTTTCACACAGCATGTGAAGCGTAACTTGAATCGAAAGTTTGTACTTTTAGTATCAGCAACAAGTTTTGACAATGACTTCGACCACCTACAAGCTCCTAAATCTGCCCCATTAGCTGCACTGCTGATCCCTTCAGCATACTCAGCTGCGGCAACATTTTGATAGTATTTGCAAAAAATGGTAGATTTTTGATTCAGGTCCTTTACTTGGAATATCTCCGCTCAAACGTTCGTCAGCTTCTTGATGATGTACCTCAGACAAGGTCGGGTCCACAAAAGCACTAAACCTACAAGTCACACTAGTATACGCAATATATAGAACTCACAAGAAAATAACTTTCATTGGCAGAATAGAGGCAGCGTCGTCTTCGCTGATGGCTGCTCCTGGCCTATCTCTGTGTGCATGCCGTCATCGCCGACAGGAATGTAAGTTTCTTTTTGACGTAACAACATGTTAACAATCACTGGCCGATTAAATCGAGGTTAACAATACGTTCAAGAGCTCTCGAATTTTAATCACACAATTAAGCCTTAACTATGCCGATATCTACTGTTTGCTGGTAATGCAGCATTCATCAAGCAACAACACTCGGTTTGGCGCAGTGTTGTTCAACTGCTTTGGGTTACGGACCCTTTGAGAACCACACAATATCTACCAGAGAAATGTATCTTTATACACGTCTGGTGTCCGGTTAATTTGGTTTCAGTGATGTTTCAAGCGCTATACTTACGTATACGTGCTAACTGCTGATAGTCATATGTGAACAACCACATTAGTGGTACTGACATATACTCAGTATAGATCTTATCAAATTTAACGAATGCCAAGGCTTTTATGAAAACAAAGCAAGAGTGTTTCTCAAATGGATTAGCAGTTCATTTTCTTTTTGAAAAATTAATTCATTCCAGAACAGGTTAAGTTACGGTTTTAATCTTTCAAATTTAAAACACTTCCAGGACATTTTCAAACTCATCCACCGACCCTAGCTTAAGAATGCTTAGTACGGGTCTGAGCCAAAACTCACGAAGATTTTGGGAAATTTTGTGAAGTTATTGTCTACCTATGAATTGTAAGAAGAGTCTAAATCTTTACTATCAACTTTCTATCAGACAATCGGAAAGTATTTATTCGTTTTTTTCTTAAATCTTAAAAGGGGGCATTTCAGTTCAATACAAACAAAAATTGTAAATCATCTTGAAATTATAGATCACTGAAAATTATTGTGATTAGTATCTTGATACTTTAGTACTGGTTAAAGTTTAACCTTACAAAAAAAGATGACCACAATTATGAATTGCAATAGCGTTGTGAGCAATGCACTATACAACACAGTGACAATTATGTGATGTTCAGTGTTCAAAACATTTGTCGCATGACTCTGTCATATGTGTGGCAGATATCGTTAATGGTGGAAAGCCTGATTGATCATTGCAGTAAAATCTACTCATACTTGGCCCAGCATTACTTATTTATGGCAAAAGATTGACTCATTCCCACCAGGCAACGTGTCCACAGTTAAAACAGGAACGAATTTTAGAAACGATTTTCTGAAACAGAGGTTGGTATTTCATTAAACAATTGTTTTACACTGCAACATTTTTCGTAAACTTCCGAATACATGATTGCAACAAAATCCAAACATCTATAAATCTTGGTCAAAGCAATTTACCCTTTCACTTTCGATTGTTCTTACTAATTCCAGCGTCTCTTGCCTATAGTTTTATGCTTTGCCTTTTACGGAGAGGGAGCCATCGAGGGGTCTGTAACAACAAATTGTTTATCACATTTATCTGACTCTTTCAAACACAAGTTTTTTCAAAACCGTTTTCAATTTGCAGAGGTGGTTAATGCCGTCTGAGTTTTGGTTGTTGGTTCAGAGGTTTTCAAATCTATTGCTGTGCTTTTATTACAATCGTCGTAATACTACAGTTGTTTTTCTTTAATTTGGACACTTAAACCACAAGCTATTTTTTAAGGATCTTTGTTAACATGGTTTTTCCAAATCTTTTTGCTTTCGTGATATGGGCTTTAACGCTGATACTATGTAAACAACTAAACAAAAGAAAACAAAAATTCAAATTTACAGCACACTTTTTAAAAGGACGCCTAACTTGTGCATTATTTCTTCAACCATGAATACCAGGTTCAATTTGTCGCACATCTTACCACAAAAGAAAAAGACATTACGTAGCCACCGTTGAGGCGGGTATAGAAGAAATCGGCGGGTAAGCAGGGTGGTGACTTCTCAACTATTTTTCTTCCAGGAAAAATCATTTCAAACATAGAAAAACATTTTGCATCGAAATTGTAATCGTGTTTTTAACTTTACTCTTTTCTGATATTAATGGAGTGAAAATTGCATTAGGTGTGCCTTTATATTGCTTAGAGAAGTTAAATCGCAAATTTTTTTGAAATTTCTACTTTTGGGTCATGAGAAATGTTTTTGTGGACAAACGTTGTACCCCCTTCTGAATTTTTGGAGCCTCTACACTTACGAGGATGGATGAGATGGATCTCTGTCAACGTCCAATGTCGTTTTAATTGAGGCCACTCTCATTGCCAGACAAAGTTTTCATGTAATATTTGCGCTGACAGTAAGCTGAGATAATTCGGTAGTTTCGACAGTTGTAGGCAACACCGTGTTGATACTATTTACGGTAATGATCAACCTTGTTGCAGTTTTTCAATCCACCGGCCATGCTTCTCGGTTTACCGAGACAGCTCCTGTTTCGGGGTCGTGTCCCGGTCATTTGTCAGGCTGTCCAGAAAAACCAGGCCGTTCACAGGAAAAACGAAAAAGAAAAGGTTGAGAGAAGGAAAGAATGCAGTCGATCCGTAAAATTTCCCTTGTATCAGAAAACAGGATGGCTTTGTTTGTCTTTTGCTGTTCAGTTCTGTATTTTTNTCAAAGCTTTTGCAGGAAGCAGAGGAATCTACAGTCCTTGTCCTCATTCGAGACGCACTCAAACACCATCACTTTTATGCTTAACTGCCTGCATTGCGCAATGTCCCAGTTTGCAAACAGAAATTCGACTGAAATGTCGAACTCCTTTTCAGATGCTGTATTCACTACTATTGATGCGTTTCTGAAGTGCTGTATTAGATGCTAGCAACGCAGTGTATTTGTTTTGTATTTCCGTTTGGTTTTTAATTTTCTTGCGTTGTCGTATTTTGAAAGCTCGACGTGACACGACAAAATTGCCCCAGTCAAGCTACTGCCTGTAGCAGGATTGTCGTTGAAATAAAAACAGAAATTGTAGTCACCCGAGGCCTTATCCTACTTTGTGCATGAAATGAAACAAGAAGAGGACTGAGTTGAAAGCAGCGTTTCTATCTGCATCGGTTGAGATGAAGATTTGGCACTGCAGGCGAAAAAGTTGCTTACTTGACAGACAAACACTTGACAGCGCAGTCCAGTGTTTCAAGAGAGCCAGTCAAAACTCTCCAGATTAACGTGCTTCATTCTGCATGACGTCATGACCATTCGTCATTGACGCTAATAATGTTTCTAGCCACGTGTACAAGAACCACGCAGTTTGTCTGCGCTGCTTTGTCGTTGGTGAAAATAAGTGATGTCGCCAACAGCGTTTACCACGCCAAGGTCGAGAGAGCAATTGAAGTAGATTCGCACCAACGTGTATAGATGCAGAAGATCACATTCGCTCGATGAACAGAGCCAAGCGTTTCAAACACATTGTGTAAACATACAGTCTTGTTATTTGACTGACTGCTTCAGCGTGCTGCGAGAGCGAAATCTAACCCAGTACAAAACAATGGCGGATCAGAAGGTGGTGCCTGATCAGCAGTGCTTGTAATTTGTCATTACATGCTATTAGTGGGACCTACGTAACCCTAGGTTTTAAGTTGTAAACCTGATAATCAGGTTTGCTCTGTACCTTGTACAACGAAACGGGAAATAGGCACTCACCGCTAAACTGTAAAGACACAATCATGCTGTAGTATGGAGTAAACTAGTGCTTCTCAACACTTTTTTACCCCGCTTTACATAATCATCTCCAGAGCCGTGATGAACCCTTGGGACATGAACATTTTTTGATTTTACTTTCTTCAAATATTTTACCTGTCACTAAAAATCCGCCATTTAGGCTCATTCTCAAATTATCCCCCTTAAACATCAAATTGCCTCACTTTGGGGCGTGGTCACCAGGTTGAGAACCATTGATACGGACAAACCAAACTACCTTAACTTGTGTGGACTTTGTGTCTTGCTGCAAGGGATGTGTAGAATCAGTTGAAAAGAAGAGCATTTTGAAAAAGCATAATGGATACAAGGAAATATTTTCCTAAAGCCAACTATTTCAATTCTGTGCGGCCATTCATTAAAGTTGAGAAAGTATGTTTTTGACACTTATGTACTTGTACCGAACTTCGACAAAGGAAAGTATTTTCAGTTTTAGCAACCTCTGTAAGTGCCAGACGTTTAACGGTCAATATAGCAAAGGATTCAGAAGCGGGAAGAAAAGGGTTCAGAAGCGGAAAAAAAACGAAGAGTTGAAAACAACAAACAAATGGGTAGTCTAGCCTCACATTCTAAATAACATCATCTGCTTCGAGCAAACTTTGGGTTTTTCGATGCTTCAACTTGGCTGAACTCAACTCAAGACAGAAGTCAACCTGGCCAGGTGGGCCGGGTTGGTTGGTCGGTCGAACAAGCTTCGGTGATGAAATATTTGCGAATAGCCGTGGCGTGACCGACTACTGCACAAAATAAGAGTCCTTCAGTGCATTTGCATTGGGCTTAAATACTGGTGAGATCTGGCTGCAGAACGAATGTTAAATTTTGAAAAAGTTGATGTAATTGCAACAGTAGGCGTAGCCAGGGATGCAAAGGGGCCATTCCCCCAAATTTCTAGCATATCTTGTCATTTTGTTTTTCGAGACGCGGTGTCTCAAACCAAATACTGTTGCTCGCTTAAATTCAAAATATTTACCCCCAAAAAAACTTTGGGCTGGATACGCTACTGATTGCAACTAACTTTAACAGTGAATCAGACTCCAACAAGAGAAAAGACTATCGCAAGAGGAAGACAATGTTTCAACGGTCAAGGTGCGAATGGCGGTTGAACCGGAGATGCACTTAGTGATGATATTGATTGTAATATTTATGCCCAAGAATCATCCAGCTCTTAACTCTGTGCAATCCACGCATAAGACAAACCCTGCTTTTAAAGTAAGAGGAAATTTAATTCGGCTTGTTACTTGCCGTCAGCGAAGCAAGTGATGTTCGTTCTGCTCTATTATGCCTCGCAGCTATGATAGAAATGTAATTAAAATCCTGTCAGCTTTTTGTGGCAACTTCAGGCAAACGTTAAGCCTGCAATATTTCTGTAACAAGCACTTTCTTCGCTTAATTGGACGTTGCCGCGAGTGGGAAGCGCGTAGTGTGAGCCTGATACCATTAATTAGCGCCTCCACTCCGGAGCTTGGTTGTCAAAATCGAGCTTAGACATCAAGGTATGGAAAGGAAGTTGAACAAGAAAGTAGGTTTCCGACACGTCACCGATGAAAAGACGTTGGTGAGTCGACACACCAGGTATGCACTGCGCTCATCACTTTATTACTTTTCTGACCGCTGCGGTCCTCAGTGCTGCTTCAAGCGCGCGTCTCCTGCTAACCGCAAAATGTATTCAGACGAACGTTGTACTCGGCATGAGAACATAGCCAACTCGTCAGCGTCGGCTGAAAAGCATGATCGCCAGAAACTGCTTAACGTCAATTACTTTGCATCTGCTTTTCGCATGAAAGACAGGTTCTTGTCGAGGAGGATTCAACCCACGTTCGTCTGTTGACGGCGGGGATGTTAGTGGCACAATTAACATCTTCTACGTCATCATAAAGACGTTGGGTGCTTGCATCGCAACAAACAACAAGCATTTATGGAGGAAAGTTAGATCGATTTGTTAGTCTGCCACAGAAACAATGTAAAAACGCAGCACGCAGCCCATGCCTAGCAGTTGTGGGAGAGTAATACGAGAAACTGCAAGATAAAAGCTGCTGTTGGCAGGTGTTGAACCGATAGTCTTGCGAAGGTAAGACAAGATTGTCGTGCTGTGTAAGTCAGCATAAAATAAATAAGTAAAATAAATCGCTACTTTTTACTTGGCAATTTGGCTGGATTGAAAAACATNAATTAGCAACTGTACCACTTAGAGCCGTACTGTTCACAGATGCTTTTGCCTGATGTCCTGTGCTTCCGTTGCCCAGATTCTCATTGTACTGTCATGGCTGCTGTTCTTACTCCTACCCGCACTGTCTCTCGCTTTTCTCACCCAAGTGCTCAACTCACTTCTTCATTACGTTTCTTGTTTTTATTTCGTCTGTACCTTTTCAATGTTTTGTTATCACACACTCATATTTTCCGTAAACAAAACTTGGTATGTTTTAATGTTATTTATCAGCTAATACCTAATTGCTTTGCAAATCCTCTGAACATGTGCATACAGTATTCCCATTGTTTTGTTGATTTATCGTCGTAATAATGTAACAGCAGCTTGTCTCACTCACGTCATATTTTTTAATTTCACCTCTTTGCAAAGAAATTCCGTCGCATATTTTTAAAGTAGCCCCTGTTTCGTGCTCAGCCAAGAAAAGACGCCGTGGTCTAATACATGGTTAGGAGTCACGTGAGTTGGTGTAAATTGCGCGCGTGTAACGACCCAATAGCGCGTCATCAAATTAGGCTTTATTTGGAATTTAAGCCTTTATGCAGAAGTATTTTATTACAAATTCAATTACCAGTCATGGATTTGATCCTGACAGTGCAACCGGCGAAAAGCGTCACCGCCCCCAATTTTGCCGCTGAAGTACAGTCGAAAGTTTCATCCTAATGAAGGAAAACACAATAAAGCCGTCAAAACTTTAATTTTACGAGTAGGACAGATTTAGTGCAGAGCAAGATGAAGCTTTGCACAGTTTTAAGCATCTTTGATGAAAGTTTTTTTCAACCACCGAGCAGCGTGTGTCTTGCTCCCTGTTCCCAGTTATTCAATCAAAACGATATCAGGCTGACAGTCTAATAAGCGAAGGAGCCGAAGCAACAGACCGACTTTTTCGAACATTCTTTTCCGACCTGAGCACCTTCCAAGCTCACCACGTGTTAACTTGTGCTAGTCGTTTTGGTGGATATAAAGTTGGTTGATTCGTTGTGTTTAAAACCCAAACATGCCAAGTTAAGTTATAACTGTACAATAATTCTCTTCTCTTTAACAAAACTTTTTGACGTTAAGATAAAAAAAACGTATGCCAAATGTTATTTACTATTTGTTGCGTGCATGTGTGAGGGCAAGTGATAAAACTGCATTTTTCCCACGGTCTGTCTGAACACCCATGTCTGGCACACCCCACTGGCAAAACACCGATACATGGAAATCAGCAGGACCTGATTAACGAAAATATGATATCTTAACAGCAGTATAAGTCAACCGAGCTTGTTTCCGAAACTATTATTCCAAAAATATATGCCCTGTATGCGCTTTGCCGTGGTCACCTCACCTTGGCAATGGATTCCGAAGCTGCAGAGAAGTCTGACGTAGATAGGAAGAGACGGTTTTATTCAAAAGCATAAACAAATGATGTCGCAACAGCATCCATTCACGGCATAGGACCACTTCGATAAACGCCAAACAACATTACAAATTTCCGCCCGTAAGCAGTTTCGGCTGGTTCAAAAATATTTCTTTCAGCCTCAGATGTTTCAAGCGAAGTGGAACATGTCACGACGCTGTAGTATCATCATAGGCCATGCGATGGTCAAGATAATTAATTAAAGAGCGAAGTAACACTGCACAAGAGGACAACAAAACTTATAGAAAACACAAACATTAGGAAAGCAATAGTTATGCATTGAAGTAAAGACAAGTGGGGAGCAGTAATACTGGTCAGAATGCTGGGGTCAACCAAAATCAGATCAAACCTGCACACAGACCAATATGCTGGCAGCGTTCCCTCTGACCACAGCCAGGGACAAGCGCTGGTGGAACCACTGTCGCTCCCTGGGGTCGCCAGACATCAACAAGTTTCTTTGCGAGGTTTAAGGTCACAAGAACGCCGTCGTGAGTTTCATATCTCAGCATTTTCGCAGGTGGGGAACACAGGCGCACTCCAGTTCACTTTCACCATGTATGTTGAAAAGTTATGTGGAACATGCGACACGCCGTTCAATTGAGCACTTGGGGCCAACTATATTATTTTGTAATATTCGAAGTTTATTTCTCATACCACGGAAAGGCAATGCTTCAAATATTTGTGACCAAACCTGGGTTGTTATGATGTTTGGAATTTGGTGTTTTTGCAGATTAAAAATTTGGTTTCTGCGTATTGCTGTACCAAGATTACAGGAAAATTCGAGTTGTCGCTTTCTTTACGCAATCGTTTAAATTGGGATAAACTGCGAAGTAAGTATTAAGGGTTTTTTCTTCTGAAAAAAACTCCCATAAGCGGAAAATTCTCTGTAATGAAATTTTAATGGAACACGAAGATTCTCTCTTGTTCTTTGTTGTGCTTTCGTGATTAATAACCTGATTATCTTTAAAAAATCCTCTCGATGAGTTCGATGTTGCACTTCCTGTCGTCGGACAGCCTTCGTTGACTTCACCAATGGTCCTTTCCCTGCTTCTCTTCTCAATTTTGAAAAAGACATCCAGTTATTACTTTAACTTGTGCCATTTGCAANGACACTTAGAATTGCATTTGAATGGCAGCTGATGATGCTTACCTAGCAGGCGAAATATATACTCTGATAAGATGGTAGTGTCCAGTGGCGGCTCGTGGTGAAAATGGCCGGGAGGGCTGCGAAATTTCATTTCTGGTTGAACATATAGGATTGTCGCCCTGGCTGTTTTTATAATCAATGGCGTTTCCAGTCACTCCAGCAGTCCTAATCTTATCGAACTCGTAATTTTCAGTTGTCCTTATTGATACACAGAAAACATTTACTTCTGTTTAATGAAACCAAACCCTAAAGCGTAAGCACGAACACAAAAGAATTAAACCGGTCCCATCAAAAATATGACACATAACCAGTGCTACCAAAGCGAGAGTCGAACCCAGCACCACTCGCATACTAAACTTCGAACATTTCACTGGACTACTAAAGCGTTACTGTTAACAGGACAAAGCTTAGCATTTTATTCAAACCGTGTCATGGCAGCAGACCTAGGCTATAAGAGCCACTTTCGTTGAGCTGGTACTTTAATCATACTCTTCGAAATAAAGTTGAAATTTTCCAAAAAATTTCAAGCAATTTATGATTTTACACAAATGTCTGTTTTTTTAACTGGATTGTTATGCTTTTCCAGTAAAAGTTTGTATCCTGAATCAATTACAGCTGCAATATTCACCTTACCAAAAATTAAAGGTCTACTCGAATGCTTATAGGCTTGCCAGATTTTTCATGATTCAAAATTTTCACATTTCAAGTTTTAAATCAGTCACACCTTTTGTTGTCCAAGAATGATATCCATCAACTACTGCCGTACATCTTCAAACGCCAACCCTAGACAG
>JGI24022J15233_10008797_pt1 | contig 11318 bp, 4 predicted proteins | sample Ectturendosymbi2_FD_15233 | JGI IMG/M metagenome (IMG submission 15233)
GGTTGGGGTCCAGTAGTTTGTGGTTAGGGTAGGCTACTTCACAAAATGATTTACAATTTATTTGCACTGCTGATGGGCGGAGGATCTGTCCTTTCAATCTCCCCTAATCAGCTCCTGCATGCTGTTGGGTACACTTTCGATTGTCTAATAGCCTTTCCAAACATCAATCAAACTCCCAAACAAAATTATCCAAGCCAACTAGAGAAGATTTCAAGTTATCCAAAAGAAAACGAACCAGAAGTCGTTCTTAATACATACCCATATATCAATCTAGCCTACAATGTGATGTCTGCATACCTAATCATCTGGTGACCAGATCCGTAACTAAGGGGAAGGCTTCGCCCCTCTGGAAAAACTTTCTCCTCCCTTGAAAAAATGTCTTGGACATCAGAACCGTCGCCAGAAAGTTTTCACTTGGGGGCTTTGGGTTTGTGCGGGGGCCTTGACGCTCTAGTGATTGATATTTTCATCTTTTTAATGATATTCACAAAAATTCATCATTTTAATGATATTCACAAGCCTATGTTGGGTTTGATAGGGTTAATCATAGCAACTTAATCTTCAAAACAATGAAAAATCACAATGCAAGATAGATATTTATGTTGTCCCCCTATTTTTCCTAGGCCCCGCAGTGCCCCCCCCGTTTTTTTATTCTAGAATTGCCACTGACTACAAAGTGGAGAGCGTAAATAACTTATTTGAAATTGGGTTTCAGTTGATGCTGTTTCAACATGTTATTATTTGTAAGTCATAGCGCAATACACAGCAAGTGTCAGATGATAAACACAGTCAACTCAGGGAGACGCCAAACACTGAAACAATGCACCAGCTATAACCGCATTCACTCATCATCAAATAGTAATCCGGCAGTGGAGAGACAATTTAACATCAGGTTGTGAAGCAAATGGCTGCTAAAATCATCGGATGTAGATGCTCACAAAAGCAGGTAAATTGTTTTGATCAAGGCTTCAAATTGATCACCGTCATGCAAGATAGTTAAATAATGCAGGAAAATGAAGATCTGCAAAAATCAGACCTTTGAAGTGATCGGATAAAAACATTTATGAAGGCTCGCATCGGCGAACGAAGCCATGCAGAAATTTTCGAAACAAGCCATCAAGCTTCCTGACATAATGGTGATCCTGGAATGTGCGAACACTTACATTTCTGGGTATGAGGGTTGCCAGAGCACTTGACATTTTTTCGTTTGGTGATTTGAGATTTTACTTCATGTCCACTTTGAATACTTTTTAAATATAATGGTGTAGCACATTTTTTCAAAGAAACATTGCTGAATAACAATGAGTAATCAACCACATTTATTATCTCAAATTATTACATGTACATAGTCACAACACGTTGGTCTGTTATTTTGTTCGATTACATTGTTGAATGTTCAATGTAATCAATAGTTAAATAATGAATAATTTCACAACTGTTCAAGGATGCCAGAAAATATTCAAGGACAACAAAATGTTTTTTAGGAACAAAGACATAACCAGTTTTGATAGTAAATTCAAGGAAACTCATAGGAACTCAAGGACCTCTGGCAACCTTACGGACAGGGTTGTGGAGCCGTCGCAAAAATGACACAGCTACGGAGCTCTTCTTTTCATGAACATGGATCAGGCTCCAGAGCTCTTGATTTTCTTGAAGGTGGCTCCGGAGCTCACTTTTTTCATGGTTCCGGCTTCTGTTCGTTTTCACACATCAATATTTTAATTGTCTTGGTGTGCCTCAAGTTGAATGGAAAATGAATTAAATCAGGTGCACAAAAATAGGAGAATTACCAAACTGTTTTGAGTAATATAATCAGGAACTTTTTTACAAGTAGCGATCTTATCATGAGGAAATCAGCGAAACAACAACAATCGCATGTTCAGACGATTCAGAGAACAGTTACTAGCGAAAACGTCAACTCAAGATAACGTGTAAAACGTCTGAATAATTTCGTCTTATTATTTTGGAGTTGAATGAAATGCTGAACGGTTGCATTTGAAGAACGCCCCCAACTGAGAATTGAGTAAGCTAGGTAGGGATGACTTAATGAGTTATAGACAAGATTCAGTAAAGATTGTGTTGTGTGAAGCTCTTGACAGTTGAGTTTTCATCGTTTTTACATGAGGTTTCCCGCTTAATTTATTGCCACGAAGATGCAATGCTCAAAAACGAGCAAACAGTTCACAAATGAGCGAATGATGCAACAAAACGCATAAATGTGGAAAGATGCACATGAAGCGCCATAACATTGTTGCCAACTAGCATGGATTGAACCCCATACAAGATCCTTTTATCAACAGCTGAATCTTTTGAAAGAAATAATTGCAAATCTGTTCATGCGCTTATTTGGCAGGTTCTTTCTTAAAGCCAGAAACCAGCAGAGTCCGACACATCATGGTCTTATTCTCCCACAAACCTTGCGCACGTGCTCTCTCAAACTGGCCGGTAGTCTGAATGCCTTCATGCATTTATTGCACACGTATGGCTTCTCACCGGTGTGTATCCGCATATGATCTTTCAACAGTCTCGCGATTCTGAAATCGTGAGAACACACGTTGCACTTGTATGGTTTTTCCCCAGTGTGAATGCGCAGATGATCTGGCAACTTTTGCTTGTTTGCGAAACTTTTCAAACAGTAAGGGCACTCGAACGGCTTTTCGCCAGTGTGGACTCGTTTATGTGTTTTTACCTCTTCGCTGCTGATGAAGGATTTCGGACACAACGGACACTTGTGTCGTTTTTCACCGGTGTGTCTCAGTGAATGACGTTTCATGCTCCCAAGATCGCTAAACGATTTTTCGCAGTACTTGCATTTGTATGGTTGCTCGCCGCTGTGACTTCGCAGGTGCAGCTTTAACGTGCCAGAGCATCCAAAGCTTTTGGGGCAATGGACACATTTGTGGGGTTTGATGCCAAAGTGAGTCCTCTCGTGACGCCTCATATTGCTCAAAAAGGCGAACGCTTTTCCACATTGTGAACATTTGTACGGTTTTTCGCCTGTGTGGGTTAGCAAGTGTACCTTCAAACCTTGGTCGCTACCGTAGCGCTTGTAACAATGCGGGCACTGATACGACTTCTCCTTCGAATGCGTTTGCAAATGTTGTTTCAAATGTGATTTCGTTCTGAACCGTTTGGCGCATTCATTACATTCGAACGGTCTCAACCCAGTGTGCATTTCGGAATGTCTTTTCAACACTTTCATGGCGGCAAAGGCTTTGAAGCATATATCGCACTTGTAAGGCTTCTCGTCGCTATGTTGAGGAAGGTGAAGTTTCAACTGACAAAGGAACTTGAAACGAAGTGGACAATGTTTACACTGATGTCGTTTTTCAAACGAATGATATTTCACATGCCCTGCAAACTTCTTTTTGTCTGTGAACTTCTTGCCACAATAAGAACAAGTTAATTGACCATCTTCACTTGAAGATTCGTCAACAGCTTCAACCACTGGGGAAAAGTTCTTTTTTCGAGAACTCAATTTCCTTAAAGTATATTTGCCACTTCTATGTTTAACAGCGATGCCGCTTGAATCCGAGGCCTGGGTTTGCGCGGGTCTCGATCCTGCGACATCTATAAGAGAAATACGTGCATTTATTGCATAACAAAGAAATACGAACATTAATTGCGTAACAAAGAAATATAACTGTTTGCATAATAAATCCGTACATTTGTTGGATAACAAAGAAATACGGACATTAATTGCGTAACAAAGAAATGGGGTCATTGTTTGCGTAATAAATACGTGCATGTATTGCAAAACAAACAAACTACGTGCAATAACTGCAAAATAAATTGATACGAGGATTAATTGCTAAAGAATAGGTACGTGGATCAACTGCATAAATGAATACGTGCACTGATTGCGTAGTAAATAAATACGAGCTGTACATTATTTGCAAAACACTGTTTTGATTTTGATCTTCACTAAATCAAGTGAATTAGGCGACAAACGAAACAATCATCAATATTTCAGAAAACGGTGTCCTTCTCAAGAGGTATCTCCGCAAATGTAAACATTTTCATTGATGCGCAAACCGTACGCTGAGTGAGGGGGCAAAACACATGTGGTTCATTGTGAAAAAATGTCAATTTTCAATCCAGCACCATGAATGTTTCACTTTGCACAGAATATTCCGTGGCAGTATTCAATGGAAAGCGACTGAATAATCAAGACATTACAGTATTTCCAGCAGCTTGAAATAATGGTTATTACGGTAGCGATCTTCTATCACAGTACTGGTTGTCTTGCTTGCAAATGGTGTGATTGCATCACAATGACTTTGTCTTAGTTTGACAGAACCCTTGTGAATAGAATGTCACTACTGCTTGTAAAGCTCGAAACCATCACTATCGATTTGGGAAAATATTGAAACACATTGATAAGAACATATTGCAACCAGCAATTTGAACATTAAACACGACCTGATGTGGTGTATGTGCAGACTGCAAAAAAAACTCAGGAATATACAAAAGTTGCACAATTGTAACAACTTGTTCTAGGTGTCCACGCCTAAGACACACGAGCCGCTCCATTTATATTTTGCAACGATCTTTTTAGTTGCATTATGAAGTATTCCCACAGTTTGACAAGTGGTTCGTTCTCAGAAGATGTTAAGCGACTTTTCAAATTGATGTAAAAGTTGCACTGATAAACGTTTTTACGAATTCTACGTGGTTTCAAAGGTGATGCAATCTACATCAGTAATTTTTTCCTGCAGGAATAATTACTCGTGCATAATTTCCTTTCAATTCAGTTAACCCTGTGCTTTCATGGAGCGCATCGAAGGCCTAGAGCTGTGTTTCTAACAGAACCCACGGGCATAATTTAACTAAAAGAAAAAAAACGGATTTTCATTCTTCAAGACAAAAATAACATAATAGTCTTCGAAGTTTCAACTGAATATATTTGACAAAAAAAAAAACTTTGCGGTCAGTGAATAATTAAAGTCCCGCGCCAGCCAAAATTTTGGCGCAGGCTTGCAACGCTGGAACTCGCCAGCCGATTAAGTTAGAAAGCTGTTGAAACCATCTACGGATTCAGCAAGACTTCGAGTTGAGATTGAAAAAAAAATGTATTTCGTTTTAGGTTTGGGGTTCTCTGGGGTGGGGTCACAAGTGGGGGTATTTTTTGCGTTTTTTGGCCTACTTTACGCGGCCCTGGACGCCAATCCAACGAGCAAATTTTTTCGCTCCAGCTTTTTTTAGAAACTAGACTATCATCCGAGTCTTAAGAGCCCTTGATTTGCTTCCTAGCATATCTGGAGCCAAAATTATGCCACAAAAACAAGAAGTGGTCATAATTTCTACCCACACGAAAGAAAACCTGGGGTGAATCACACTCACTTTGTATATGGACATACCTCGCCGCCAGAATAGGCTGGAGAGCTGTTCAAGCCCTCTAAAGACTCGTGAAGACTAGTAGTTACGACTGCAAAAAAAACATTAGCTTGAGATATCGTTTTTTGTTAATGTTTATATAATGGGAGGATGTTTACGCATATTTGTTTACATTTTGATGATGTCATCAGCCCCTGGGAGCCGACCAATCAAGCCGATTTTGTGGCTCAAAGGTTTTTTTATTCTAGGCTACAATATGAGTCTTTAGAGGGTTTGATGGACTTTCTAGCAATCCTGGTTCATAAGTTACGGCAAAATAAGCAGAACTTAATTAGGGGAATCCCCAGTGACTCCCTAGGGGATTACTACAAGATTTCCGGTCTTTTGACCATAACTTTGGCACCAAAAATGCCAGGAAGTCGAACCAGGGCTCTAAAGACACAAATCACAGCCCAAAATCCAACCAAATTTTGAGCCACAATTTCGGCCGATTGTCCGGGCGATGACGTCATAAAAGGAAAACCAAAAAATAGTATAACATACCCCAATTCTGACCACATCCACCGAAAACCCCAAACCCACATCTCAAAAGTTTTTTTTCCAATGCAAACTACAAGACTTCACGAGTCTTTGAATAGCTCCTAAGCATACGCGTCTGGCGAGTTATCGCCGGCCGCGCAAGCCGTAAGTGGGAGACACGTGCTTTTTCAGCAGTTTTCGGATTTTTGTGCAAAACGGGGTTTTTGGACCATAATTCTGGTTCCAGATATGCTAGAAGGTCAATCAAGGGCTCTAAAGACGCGGTTGATCGCCTAGTTTCCAAAAAAAGTTAGAGCCAAAAAAACGGCTCATTGGATTGGAGTCCAGGGACAGTTAAAGTTTCAAAACATGCCCTCTTTGTGACGTCACCAAGAGAAAACCCCAATCCAAATCAAATAGTTTTTTTAAATCGAAACTAGAAGACTTGCTGAATCTGTAGATGGTTTGAACAGCTCTCTAGTCCAATTGGTTGGCAAGTTATGACTTGCAAACCTCCGCCAAACTTTTGGCGGGCGCGGGACTTCAAGGGTAAATGAATGAAAAAATAAATTTCAAAGAGCCTGTGCACATGACAGAAGTCAAACTACTGGAAAAAAAACTGGCATAGACAACGTTTTCTTTAATCGATTACTCTGTGAGGTTATGCTGCAGTTTGTGAACTTTCAATATATCAATCAGTTGAATGCTGATTTGACAATATAAAAAACAAACACCTTCACCAAATCAGTTTGTTGACTTCACAAACAAATCGGCAAAATATACGATTTTGAAATGTTGGAATCTTACCTGGAAGCGCCTGGTCTTCAGCTTGTGGTGTGTCATCAACAAATTCATCCACTGAACTATCGATTTCATCATTACTGCAAATCGAGGCGAGTGAAAATAGCTTTTCTTGAGTGAAATAACAGAATATAACAAATGCACAAACCCGTATCAATTCACACCTACATGACGCGTAAGCACTACGCCTCGTGGTTAATTTTAACGCCAAAGACATATTAAATGGTAAAATTTTGTACAAATTACGCTTCGTGTTTGCGTTCGACATACGTTTACTCGATCAACGCAACCTGAAAACTTCGAAAATCTGGGAGTAAATCTGCAAGGTCACGCTCCTCCCTACTTGGCAACAAGTTTTAAGCTGCATTTTCAATGACTGGGTTTCATGAAAAAATCAAGCCAGGCAAAAGGGGTTTGTCGTGGAAGGTCAGATTTTATTAGTACTTTTCAGAATAAAACCAGATTTTCTACAGTGTCCTTTGAACCAATTAAACTTGGCTAGTACCGTCGCCTAACGCAACTAGCTATTCAGACAGTGGTGCCAGTCGCATCGTCGAAACACACAAGGAAAGATTTCCAGGTTATCAGTTGAATTGGATCACAACGCTTTTATTACATCACATGCGCTTTGAGTTCCTGCGAACGTGGTGCTGAAAAATATGTAACGTTTTTTTTTCTAATGTGTAACGTATCGAACTACCAGGAAACGTCAGCCGTACAGCAGGGAGAACTCGGTTTATCCATACGTACGTACACTTATAAATTCATGCTGACAATCACCTGCACAATTGCGTCCTTGGAGCGCTATCTATCCAGATTGAGATTGTTAAAAAAAACTTGCAACATCATTGCGGAGATGATGCTTGAGTACAATTGCTCTGGTGTTTTTGCATCGTGATGTGAAAGTGAATTGCGAGAAAGAAGTGTGAGACTTCTTGCGGAGCAAACAACGTGGCAAACTGTTCAAACCAACAGAGTTGTTTTTGTAATACAATGCTTGGCTGGTATTTGATTCATATAATGCGACGAATGTTCTGAGGCTTGCTGTCGTGCCTTTCAATATGAGAAATTCGTCGTAAAAATATAGCTTCAGTGGAAACGAACCAGCGTTACTTTGCATGACATTGAAGTAAGCCTGAACCTTATTTGGTCCTATCCTAACCTAGCAAGCTCAAACAGCAGATAAAAGTTAGGCCTAAACTGCAAAACACAACGACCGCGATTAAGAACTACCGTCAAGCCATGAGGCGAAATATTACAAAATAGTTTTTACTGTGCCTTGCAGTGTACTAGCGAGTTTTATTACAATTATGAGACAAATGACCGAAATGTCTCAGCGCGAAGTAAACCCAGCGCACATATCAATCTAGATCAGTGGTTCCCAAACTTTGATGCATTCCTCCCTTTACTCGCTTTAGAACTTTTCATTCCTTGCCTAGGAACGTTAATTCCTCCCCCGTTCGGGTTCGTAGGCTAGAATCAACTACACTTGGGCGATGGTCTTTATTTGGGACAATAACATGATTGATTAAAGTGGTACAAAAACTATTTGTTGTCAAATAAAGACACTAAAGTTTGTCAACATAAACGTGTGACAGTCCACTGAAAAACTTGCAAAACATAAATGATATAACTAATTGAAAGAGTCAATGTCAACTAAAAAAGAGGTAAATCACTTACAATGAATAGGTTACTTGACAATTAAGTGGAATTTAAACCCCTAAACTCATGAAATTTCTTCTTGGGGAGGAATTCCTCCCCAGTTGGTAACCACTGATCTAGATTGTTCAGAATCCTAGATTGGATTGTTTCAGGCTATTGCACAGGTGCGACTTCAACAAAGCAGCGATGCGGTTGTTTTGTAATAATCTTAAGGGAGCTGCGGTAACCCAGGGTTGCAAACGAGGCTTATTCTGTAGCAACGAACCCGCCCCGAAAGTCAAATTTACCAAGTGAGTCAAGACATGCGCAATTGTGGGATATTGCTGGTATACCAAAGTGCATATGACAAAATATTTCAAAATGATCCTTTTTTATTGAACATTTAATCAACTCGATTGCTTCAATAATAACCGGGGCAGCAATAGTTCAATGGTTAAGTGTCCGCCTCCCAATTCGAAGGTTGGGTATTCGATCCCCAGCCACTGAGTGAATTGCCGTAACGCTCCTTGGGCAAGAGCGTTCACCTCAACCGCCCCGGCAAGAAGCACAATTCAGGCTTCGGCCTGCCGATAATTGCAGTCACCAAAAATTAAAAAAACATGATAATAATAACAACCGGCGACAAACAAGTCGGCCGTTGCGAAAAAAGTATATATGCAGGACCGAAAATGTTTGACAAACTTTAACCCGAACTCGGCCCCGGCCCGATTTACAAATCTTCTGCAGCTTGTTCCAAACACCCGCATTAGAGACACTCAGTGGCAGCTTTCAATAATTGTTTGGCCATTAATGTTGAGTACCTACATCACAAGGGGGCCTGTCACGACGACAGCGAAACAGATCCTCTGGTTGCGCTCCTGCGCGTACAGATGTAGCGAATCGGAGTCGAAGATCGGTGATTTTTTGTCAACCAGGTCAGGTGAGATTTGGAGCAATAAACGTCGATTCCAACCTGACACATATTAGTCAATTGCTGTATTTATCAAAGCTGTGCGTTGATCTTTCACAACTGCAATTAAATGAAACTGTCCAGCAGGCTCACAAGTGAAACGAAACGTGATGGTTCTTCAGTAAACTGGTTACCTTGATGCAACTCCGCCCAACAACTTTCTGCGTGCAACCGTGTCACCTTTTCCTCTCAAGAGGTCTTTTGAAACAGCTGAAACATGGGTTGCAAAGGTTCTGCCAATAAACACACCGATGCAAACTTATCTGTCATCTGCCAAAACCTCAACAGCTACAATGTATTATACCTGTTTGCATATCTCCCAGCATACCACATGTGGTCTAAATAGTACTGTTACACATTATCAGTAAGTTCTGTCGCAAAAATGGTGTAACCACTGTTGCTATTACAGTGTATTTCATGAAAACTGAATCTGCCGTTTGCCTTGCAGAGTTGCGGTGAGACTTGGAAACAAACGTAGAAAGTATGGGGATCTAAAATCATTTTCCTATTTGGTTTGCACCATTCAATTCGCTACAGTAGTTACATTGATGTTGATTATAAACAGATGGGCTGTGGCAAAATACTAAAAAACTAACTCTACCGCAAAGATATTACTTTCCGTGAACTCTGAAACAAAACGTTCAATGCAAGCGATTACTTATACTTGAACAACAAACTGCCAGAAGCAAAATTTATACTAAGTGTGTTAATTTTATGTTGGAATGCTTTTCCTGTTCTGAATATATGGCTGCTGGCGCAGCAGTACCACGTGTGCTTCCCACCTAAACCTAGATGAACGACTGTAAACATTGCAATGCTGAATTGTTTCCTGACTGTGAATGTTTAACAAGCAGCAACAGCCACTCTGATAGCGATCTATCACTACCTCTTTCACAGTATGCCACACATACTGACTTTGTGATCCATGTTGGTAAGTTGATGTCAAATAATCTCTCCTTGCTACATTGTAACATAAGATCTTTGTATAAAAATATAGACAAGCTTGAAGAAATCAAAAAGCATTTGACTCAGTGAATCACTCCATTTTGCTAGCAAAACTCGAGCATTACGGCGTTAGAGGAAATGCACTCAAACTAGTACAGTCTTATCTCTCCAACAGAAAACAGTACGATTAAGGGGGAAATATTAAATCATCTTTAAATTCCATTATTTCTGGGTCCCCCAGGGCTCAATTCTAGGCCAATTGTTTTTTAATATTTATAAACGACTTACCAAAGTCAAATTCTATGAAAAGTATACTTTCTGCCGATGATACAGTTTCAGTTCAAAGCGACAACAAGACAGCGCTATAATATCAGGTGGTTTGGAACAGAGTTACGAGCATTACGTGTGTTGTATCACAGCTTAATAAACTCACGAGTGCAGTATGGAATTATTGTCTGGGGAAGAGCAGCTTCATGTCATTTACAGCCAACATCGGTTGTTTTAAACTGCGTCATGAGATGCTTAAACACAGATAAACTTTTGACAAACAAAGTTACTACCATTTATAAAACGCAAAAATTCACCAACTAGAAGATATATACAACCTTGAAGTGAGCAAATTCATGTACAAATGTGTTACCTTTCAGTTACCGGCTACGTTTAACGATTTATTTAAACTCATTACTGATGTTCATTCATATAACACAAGACAGGTTAAAACTCGACAATTTGCTTTACCAAAAGCACGTTCAAACTCACGTGCTAAAATGATAAAATATAGAGCAATAGAAATCTGGTCAAAAATTCCTCCGAAGATAAAAAATAAAACGTTTTTGCCACTTTTTCTGGCAGAGTATAAGAAATATGTACAGTACTACTCAGTAACGAGAACCATACTTTGTCTTCTTATTTATTGTTGTACATAAACCAAGTGGATTGATTTAAATACGTATCGCTGTTACAGTGGAAAGTGTCAAATCATGAAGTATCTCTGTTATGCATTACATCGATTGGCTTTTGTTGCGCTCACAGAAACTAGTCGCATCAAACCAGTGTATGAAGTTGTGGGATGCCTAATCTATAGACACAAAACAAATGCACTTCC
>JGI24022J15233_10008798_pt1 | contig 11318 bp, 7 predicted proteins | sample Ectturendosymbi2_FD_15233 | JGI IMG/M metagenome (IMG submission 15233)
GATGCTAGCAGCACTCTGCCTTGAGTCTGCAAAGCTCCGCCTATTTATGCTTATTTTTCAAGGTAAAACACCTAAAAGGTACTTGCACCTTCAAGGTGAAGCACCTAAAAGGTACTTGCACCTTTGGTGTTGCTAGGAGATGACAGCCATGTTTCCTATGGTTGCTAGGAGATTACTTGTTTTTTTCCGGTTGTTGTTGATGAACATTATCAGATCCCATAATCATTATGTAATCACTTGATAAGTGATTAAAAGTCACAAGATGTTTACACCTTTTGATAAAGTGTTGCTTTGACACTGGGAAGGTCCCTGTAATTTTATAAAGGACTGACAGACTTGTTTGTAAGCTTTCAATCCACTTGTTTCTGAGATTCTGACGTATCTCTGACGTTTTTCATGCTTCATTGATTTCGGATTTCCTTGGTTGAGACTGCTGTATTTCCAGCCTTCCAGTAGCTGTCCAACAGCCTTCCAGCACTTGTACAACCTAGCAGCTATTCAGTAGTCTTTCAGTTAGTCTCCAATTTGCCTTTTAAGTTCTGTTTTTGTAACTTTAAGTTCTTTTACATGTATTAAACAATGTGATTGTTCTGCTACACAAGGACTGTCCTTGAATTTGCTATCAAAACGCGTTATGTCCTTGATTCTTGAAAAACATCTTGTTGTCCTTGAATATTTTCCGGTGTCCTTGAAAATTCTTGAATATTTATAAAATTGTTCATTTAGGAACTATTGATTACGTTGAACATTCAAAAATCAAAAATAAACAATGTAAATCAGTGGTTCCTAACTATTTTGATGCATTCTTCCCTTTGCTCAGTTTGGAACTTTTCATTCCTCCCCTGTTCAGGTCTGTAGGCTAGTAATAACTGCAATTGGAACATGGTCTTTATTGGCGAATAGAACTTGATTAATAAAAGTGGGACAAAAACAATTTGCTGTCAAGTAATGGCACTACAGTTTGTGAACAAAAACATGTGATAGTCCACTAAATAACTTACATATACAGTCGTCCCCGCTCATTAAGCCCACCTCGGGACCATACGATTTTGGGCTCATTAAGCAGGTGGGCTTATTACCCGGGCTGCAAATTTTCGCCACTCTCATGCGCATAAATGAGTATGGCCGACTGTATTATCGCTAAAAGTTGCTAAATCGCTCAACACGGTTACAACATTTACAGGCAACGAGTAATTGTCTTTGTTTATTTCGATAAAACAATATTCATTTCGTCTGCATGTCTTTTCGCCATTTTGACAATAACTTCTACAGAGCACCAGTTGTCTTGCCTACCGATTACGGCACACATAAACGATCTGTGACGAAACAGTCGAATTGAGAACTACGTCAGCAAGGTACCGAAGTGTGAAACCGTCGAAAGCAAAACAAAGAAGTGTGAGTTGCGACGCTTTTTCACCTAATTTAAACAAATAGTTTCAAAAATTGGGCTTGTTAAGCGGGATATGGGCTTATCAGCGCCGCATTTAGATGGTGGGGGGCCTGGGGCCCACGTGTGGTGGGAGGCCGCACGTGCGGATCAGATATAGAACCTTTAGATAGGGGATGGCCGATGAAGTCACTAGTATTTCCACAGATCATTAATATTTATGACGTGATCTTGTGACGTCATATTTGTTAACTCACGTGTAACAAAACTTTATGATGCAACATGATAATTGACAATGATTAGCGATTTGTGAAACTGTTGCAAAACCAGTCACCAGAAGTATCATATTTCCTTATTTTGAAATTTTGCTTGGAAAAAGTTTCTGGGCGATCCAACGTTTTCATCATCTCTATACGTCAGTCCTAGCTCAGCAATAAATTTTACGACAGAAACCAAACGTTGCAGAAGCGATTTCCAATATTGTTGGCATTGATTGACCTGACTAGCTGGCTCTGTATCACTTCATCATAGTGATTAATTACATCTGCGACTAAACGTAATCGTGGCATCTTTCTGTTCCAGTGATTGCTCGGCTCCTCCGCATGCTTCCAGCCGCAGATTACTTTTCTAATAAGGAAATTCGCACATTTAGTCATATCCGCGCACATCAGTCTACACGAGAAACAATAAAAACAAGTTGTGAAGGAGAAAAACAAAGCCAACTTCTTTCAACGACTTCGGCATTGTGGTTCCGGCGGCGAATAAGATTTGTGGTGCATTGCCGTGACGAGTTTCTGTCATTTCTGTGTTGTGGAACATCATATTTTAAAAATAACTTTTCGCTTTTCAACCAATATTACCACATTTTTTCCGGTATATTGGATGACCAGGGACCGATATCTTTGCTTCCCGTGATAGCGTCAGACAACACATCTAAGTCTGTAACATGTTCTTCGATTTTCTGTCCTCTTACAGGTTCGCAGAAACGTCTCCGCTGGACTCCACTGTCACTGTAAAACAGTAACTTGAATGTTTCTTGACTTATCTGCAACTTCTTCCTCTCTCATTTTCGCCTCTTGTGCTTTTTAATGCTATTTAGAACCACTTGGATAGGCTACGCTCTACACTTGTAAAGGTGACGATCCCTTATTCTTCTGTCCACATTTATTCAATAATAAGCTCAATAGGGCTGCCTTATTTTCAGCGCAAAAAGGAGACCAATTTACGATTGTCACTAACTTGAGTGTGTTATCTGCACTTAACAAGTCAAATAACAAATAGGCCTATTGATTAGTTTTAAGCATTGAAGTAAAACGTCCAGTGCAGACAACATTTCATTTAAAACACACAAAACAAAGTCCTTATTTACTTAACCTATTTTAGCCCATGAATATTTTGCAGATTTCTTAAATTTCTTTAAAATGTAGAATCGCTTTTTACATTTTTATGAAACTGCTTGCATAAAAGACGTTTTAAATTGCACACCAGCTTGAATAGACTAGAAACTGGTCCATTCAGAAAGGTTTCTCTTTCGTTTTAGTTTGTGTGTTGCATCATGGTTTGTGTGGCTGCATCAAGGAAAAAATCGTTCCACATTAGCATAAAGTGCCACAACGCTGATGTAAAACTTTCCAATTTTTTATCAGTTCTTGAAGCGTTAAATGGTATTGCAAGTTGCAAAATATTTTGCCCATCGTTCAGGTTCCATCATTTTACAATACATTGCATTTGACTGATGCTCTTTTTGCACGAACTCGAACAAGTTTTGGTATTGGTCAGGGGCGTAACGACGGGGCAAGGGGGCGCAATTACCCGGGCGCCGAATAACTGCGGTGGGCGCCAAATGACTGCGTGGGGCGTTGAAAAGTCCCAACAATGTCACAAGTACTTCCTTCAGTACAGTACATTTGCTTCCGAACGACCTCAAGTTCGAACTTGGGAGCGCCAAAATTGCTTCTTGCCCTGCCCTGGGCGCCACCTAACCACGTTACGCCCCCTGGTATTGGACAAACAATTTACTTCAGCTTCATCAATAGAAACGTTTCTATCAAGCAGGTACTATTCACATGTTTCATCCTTTTCGCAATTAGTTGTTTGCAAACGGAGGAATCTAGTCAAAGCATTTCAATTCAGCAAATGAAGCGGTCCATTTGTCCAGATGTGAAACACAAGACTTGTACAATACAGATACACCTGACATGAATGAATCACAGTCGTGATCTTTGCCTTCGCTGAATTTTCTTAGTGCTGATTTAACTGGGCTTGATATGAACGTCTGATTGTTTCTCTTGAATCCTTGCCTTCACAGTGGCGAAACACGATACAACCTCAACACTGATTCTTTGGACTTCTCTGTATTCTGAACTTGCTCAATCAAAGCAACCAAAAATTACTGCAAATGTCTTATTGTGAACAGAATTCGCTCAAAAAATTTCAAAAAAAAAAACGTTTCAGAACAACAGTGTCGATGGACATGAAGTACGAATTTGAAGCTGGGTACAATTGAAGCATCCTTGGCAAGCTGCGATAAAGTGATAGACACCTGGTTACGCTACGAGAAATAAATTTTTTGGTACTCAATAGCCACAAAGTCACGATAGTGTTTTCACTCTTTTCGAACTGTGCAACTGCAACCACACGTAATTCACTCAGCTTCAAAATAATTTAGTTTTTGATCACGCGGTGGGTGTGCGCGACCACGTTTTTGCACCACTGGATTCGCTATAATTACCATAAGCTACTAAAGCAAGCTATGTACAATACACTGATCACTGTATCATGGTTCATTAGCAAAGCTAGTACAGTATGATGGCATCAGCAGTCCGCACTCTAATGCCAAGGTCATTGAGATACTGAAAAAAGATTTACCACTGTTATGTAACGGTTAATGTGAAAACATTCCCGCCTTTACAGCCGAGAATTAACTCAACCAAAACATAGATTAATTAGACAACTCGCAGGCTCTCCCATAAGCTAAGCTACGCCACTATCTCGTATCTTGTTGCAGTAGAGTGTAGGGTCAGCTCACTGTATGCAAAAACAATACTGTATATCATAGCCTGTGACGGGACTGACGGGAGGCTGAGGGGCAAAATGCCCCTCCTGGCAATCTAAATAGGAAAACCGGACCGCCACCTTAAGTGATATTTCGGTTTTAGTATTCGTTTGATTTTCAGTAGGTTGTTGTTTTTTGCGTTTTTCGGATTATTTTCCGGTGATTTAGGTTTTAGTATAGCTATCCACATCCGGATTCACCATCATTTCTCACGTTTTTTCCGAGTGTTCGCTAGTGGGCCCTGTACAGTGGTCGGTGGGCTCCTTTTAGCTAAGTTTTTCACCCTGACTCAAAGCCCTAGTTACACCAATGATTATAGCTATGCAAAAGACGAATGCAAACAGGAGGACATTTTCAAATGTCCTCAGAGAATATTTCATTTCTCATGAAAAAAGTGGACATGTACTTCAAAAAGAGGGCGCATGGTAGCCATACCAGCAATGCTACTCATATGCAAGAATAAATGGAGTAATTCCGGACCGGGCAGTTTTGGGGTAAATAAGCGGGTGGGCTTATTAACTGTGGGCTTAATAAGCGGGGACTACTGTGTAAAGTGATGTAACTAATTGAAAGAGCCAATGTCAACACAAAAAAGAAGTACAACACTTAAAATGAATAAGTTACTTAAATATAAAGTGGAAAATTCCTCCCTGCACTCGTCAAATTTCTCCCTGGGAAGGAATTCCTCCCTGGTTGGGAATCACTGATGCAAATGAACAGAGCTATGTATAGATTTGTTCCATCTCAAACAGTTGTGTAGTAAAAAGTGAATTATTGAATAAATGTTTTTTCGTCGTAATACTTTTCGTTTATTTTTCAATTTCGTACATGGTTAAAATAGCCTGACTTGCCCATACGTGGTTCAGGCTTTCAGAAAGTAGCCCACCGTACCCAGTGGCGTGCAGAGGGGGAGCAAATGGGGCGACGTCCCCGGGCTTCAAAAGGGTGAAAATACCAAAATTAAAAATGCTGTAGCAAGATGATTTTTTCTATTGTAAGGCTACTGACACATGCTGCATGGATTTAATTTTTCGAAACTTGTGTTCCTTGTCAACANTAGTTTTTACGATACTCAAACGCCAGAAAATATCACATTCCTCAATACCAGGGACCTATACTCTGTAGGTGTGCGGCGCACACCCAATTAAACTTATAGTGATGTGACTTTGCCAGATCAAGCTATCAAAGGAAAATTACAAAAATAATCGAAAACTAATTACGACCGTATGATTTTCTGAGCCAATTTTCAAAACTGTCCTATTTCAACTTGCTTGGTTTAGCTGACGTTTTGATGCATCAGTAGTTTCCCGCTTAGTTTTTGGATGTGGCAACCCTGGGTGTGCGCTAATGCAGCTTCACACCTGTGCTTGCAATATGTGCATCATTTCGAGCTTCCTCACTAATTGGCAGTTCAGGCGGATTCAGTCCCGTCGCCACGTGGGTGCTTTGGTGGGCTTCGCCCTTCCAGACAAAGCCCCAAGGCCCCCAAATTAAAATATGAAACACTATAAATCAGTGAAGATTTTAACAAATTTCCACTATCAAACCTCCCTGCACAAAGATAAAGCCCCCCTAGTGAACACTTTCTGTCGACGGTTCTGGGAGGATTGATAATAACGACTCTCACAAACGCGTATCGGTTTTGCCCCCCAGTAGTTGTACATATAACAGCCATATAAGTAAAGACAGAGTTTTTTTAAGACGTTTTATGGACCCGATTCGGGTCCCTAGAATTTGAAATCGGGTCCTTAGAATCAGAGAAAATTATCATCATGCCCCTAAAATCATAAAAAGTCGGATCCTTAGAATCAGAGAAATCGGGTCCCTACATATCGAAACCGGGTTCCCAATATTTTCTTAAAAAAACCCTAGTAAAGACGAAAATTTTCTTGCGTGCTTTATGCACATTTTCAATTCTTGTGTAGTTTAGCAAGTTTCAACTGTCAACCCTGTCTGTCCGCCATCCCAACCGCATTCCTTCTCCGCTCGATTGCTATTCGACGAGACATTCGCGCAACCATATGTTTAATTTGTGAACTGCCCCATCGTAGCGTTGAGTGTGTTTTACTGCACTCTTTATGCGCAGTCTTATATTTTTGCAGTTGTGAATTGCTCTGACGTAGCACTGCGTGTGTTCTACTCCCCAGTTTTAATGCGTTGCCGTATATTTTTAAAGCTATGAACTGCTCTATCTTAGTTTTAGTGGTGTTTTTTGCTCCGGTCTCCTAACCTGGAGCGCTGATTAATTTATGTGTATTACAGTGACGCATTATAGGTTACAATAACAAGTGAGGAGAGTGAGTGTGGAATAATATGCACGTTGTGTCAACAAACTTCGCCAAACCAGCGCCAAAATGACGTCATATTGTGACGTCACAAACAGCGTATATCCAGTTACATTGACCACGATACGCCACTCCACTGCTCAATGCTAGAATTAGTAAGGGGGTCATACAATCAAGCAGTCATCTCGGGCATCACCAGACCTCTTCAGGCCACTGACCCTACCTCACTAAAAAAATGTCTAACTTACTAATACAAGATATATTGTAGGGCCCCTACGAATGGTCGGAGCCCCACGACCGGGGGGTACGGGGCTGCCTTGCCACGACACTGGTAACAGCTCGTAGTGTATCTGCTATGGCAGTGGCTTTCTTTCGCTTACTAGATCTACTCTCATATGCACAATTCGACATTCTCAAGTTAACGCAAACTAGCCTAGATGAGATCCACTTATCCAGATTATTTTGAAAAACACGTACGCGGTATCACAAACTGTCAACATTTTGCTCCACTGAATGTCTGTAGACTTGGCTACAGTGCAGGCTAGTCAATCTTGTCTTTTCCTGTATTTTACCCATAAAAAGCAATAAGAGGACACCCAGTCTGAACGGGTACTACGACAATTCGTCGAACGACAATTCATCGAATGACAATTCATCGAACCGACAGTTTATCGAACGACAATTTATCGAACCGACAATCTATCGAACGACAGTTTGTTGAAATGACAGTTCATCGAACCGACAATTTATCGAATGACAGTTTATCGAAAGACAGTTTATCGAACAACAGTTTATCGAATCGACAGTTTATCGAACGACAGTTTATCGAAACGACTTATCTGATTTAACTGTTGCAAGACTTTATCACGGCTTGGTCATCACGCTGTAATGTACAGCTGCAGTCATAACTCTCTACTTAATTTTGTCGAAGTGCAAAGCCCATTTTTTATCTTTCTTCAGTGTCGACTGGTATAGTTAGCAGGAGTAAGAACCATAACCAGAGATCTAAACAGCAGTGAAGTAAGCAATTGTGAGTGATTGTAACATAGTTTAGAAATGGAATTCTTTTTACCGTAAGTGAGAAGGCTAACGGAAGTGCCTTCGACAAATTTTATGCATGTCAGTAACAAACAAGAGCGTACGCAAGGGGGTGTTTTTGGGTTTGAAACCCGTCCCTTGAACTTGATATTTTCCAAAAACTTTTCTACCTGCGCAAAGGAGATTAACTGTTTTCGCATACTTTTTGCTTGTTAATTTGTCGACTTAATGCAAATACCAGGGATTGAATTTGTATGCAAATTTCAAGGAACATTGTAAATGGGTCAAAAGTAATAATTGGGTTTCGGTGGGAATCTGCGTTATCGTCTGCGTCCAGAAACCATTTCACCACTTTTTGCAGACCTTTCGTCCACTACGTATCTTGAAGATTGTGTTCCGCGATAGTTCACTTTATCCGAAACAATTGTCTTTATTTTGTCTGCTATGGCTGATCAGCGCATACGCTGACCCCATTGGCTACATTACCAATTTCTGTAGCATAATAAAACTGTTGCCCGAGATCAAACACAGCAGTTGTTAATCATTATAATATTTGTTCTGTTATCCTAACAACGGTGATTGTTTGGCGGTAATGTGTAGCCTAGCTTTTTCAAGAGCGCTTAGTTAAGGTAGAGACGGTTTATGTCTTGAAACTGTTTTAAATGCTTTTAAGCATTTCGTATTTGGCAGGTCATGCTTCAGTAGTTACTGCTACTTGTCTTCTAAAAGTTCAGTTCAGTTCGTAATTGCAAATCTGTGCTGCTTAATCATTCTTTAGCGCTATTTATTTTTTCTCTCGTACAAGTCTGATGAGGCAACCTTGGATTGGCAAAAACCTTTGAAATACACCTAGTTTTATTAAGCCAACTGAATAGCTATAACAGGTTTGCAAAAATAACGGTTCCTTATAAAGCATCAAAAATAACGGTTCCCAAAAAAGTAACATGCATAGGTGCATATGCTTTGTGAGGAAATGGAAGCATTTGAGCCAGTTCTACCAACCGAGATTCGAAAATCCGTGAAATTGTTTGAAATTCTCGCACACAATAACAGGTACGCCTCCTCTAAGTTTTTTATTGCCCTCAGGGTTTATGTGACTAGTGTTGCCACTTCTGATGTTTTCAAAGAAATTTCTGATGTCTGATGTTTTGGCGACAAATCTGATGTTGACTGGGCTGATATTTTTGTTTTCCACGTTTCTTCCCTTTTTAGGATGCAAAGTAGTTAGATTTATGATTTTTAGGTTTATGTAATCAATCTCTCAACTTCACGTGTGTTCCAAACTGAAGAAGCTCCCTTCGCTGCGTTGAGAATAACATTTCGTTACGCATCAGTGGCGATTATAAGGGGGGGCTGGGTGGGCCATGGCCCCACAGATTTTTGCTTGGCCGACCGTTTGGCGCCCCAGTTTTTTTTCTTAATTTCCCGTTTAAGTTCGTTTGGTTGACATATGTAGGGTTGCCAAATGCGTTTTGTCAAAATACCGGCCATTTTGTCAACAGCGCCAGTGCTAGATCTAAGTTGTGTCGTAATTCGTAAGCGGCACAGGAAAACAGAGACAATCAGAATTGTTAAGCCACAATTAATAATTTGCCCTATTTTGGCTGATTCGTTACATTTTGGTGTGTGTGTGACGTGACAATCGCACCAAGGATTGCATCAACAGCAGCAAATAAACTTCGCTGAAGAAACTGTCCTGACAAGATTCACTGCAAGAGTCATTATAATTTGAGAAATTCTGCGTTAGTTCTTTTGGAAGTTATGGCAAATTATTATCTATTTTCACAATACCGGCTTCATTCAGACACTGATTTTCAAAATACCGGCCTTTTACCGGCCTGTGCTAAATTAGCAGTAAAATACCGGCCATCTGACAACCTTAGACATATGCAATAGATAACTTTCGGCCAGCAAAACTTTAAACGAAAACCCTCTAGCTTGCATTCAATATTTCCCAAATGCATAACAAGCTGTGTTGTTTTTGACGGTCGGGTAAGTAGAGTTGTTTATGACGACACAAACCAGGGGTTGCTCGGATCCTGCATGAAATTTAGTCAGACAGTGGTCGTACTGTTGAAAAACTCATTTCGAGACTAAGAAACAGTCACAAAGATTGATCTATTGTGCATTTCAATGTGAGATGGAGCTGGATTATATTACTGTCAGCAGATTGTTGCTTGTCCCAGTAGCAACAGGTTTGTGAAAGCATTAGGAATTGGTTTCAGTTAATTTATCTCAATTTATCCTGGCTGTGGTATTGCATTCGGCTGCCTTCTTTATACGACTTCGAAACATCTTACGTAAGTGGTTCGTGACTACAGCTTTAATTCTACCCACATGTCCTGGGCCCTCATAGAATTTTGTACGGATTTTCTGTAATGATTCAGAAGCAATTCTTTCGCGTATTTCAGCTCTTTGCCCCGGAGGTCAAAAATTTCCATCAGAAACGCACTTGAAGGAATTCACAAATCATATTCAGTTAGTGAAAATGATTCAAAACGTGAAATAACTTTGGCAAAGAATTTGCTTCGGAAAGAGTCGAGGCTTCGTATATTGCTCGAACCATTTTTGTCATTTATAGCTACTGTACTTGAAAAGCTGCGTTTGATTGTTATTGGCAGCTGTAACTCTTCCCGTCACGAGTGCTTCATGCAACAGAAATTTTTCAAAAATGAAATCAGTAAAAACATTTCCCAGAAATTCCATTACCAGTGAAAGATTGGGCAACATTGATATGCTTTAAACTGAAAGGTACTACCTGAAAAACAGATTTAGATGATTTCGTAGATGAATTTGACAGACGACATGATAAACGAAAGATTAAGTTACGTTGAGGTGATGATGATATAAAATTTGAACGTAGCCTGTGCAGGGATCTGTGTGAAATTATATTGCACATTGTCTATTTGTCTGAAACTTTTTTGGTTTAGAGGTGGTGCGTGTTTCACGTATGACAAGACAGTCAAAGATCAACGCAGGGTTGAAAAGTCAGCTTTTTAGGATCTGTGAGAGGAAAATTTCGGTGTGAATAATAAAATGAACGACTTTGTTGGGAATAATCTGCAAAATAAATTTTACGCCTACTGTTGCATCTCGCTATCAGGTACATGCCGATACACACCTATTTGCAGCGCTGCTATGCTACTTTAGGTGCCACTGGTGCCGAAACCTCGCTGTGGTTAACTGCATACTGCATTGAATAGTCCTCACCCCATCCACGTTGTACACTCGTAATAGTGGTTGCATAACCTTGTTATGGTTACACAACAATCACAAAATGTCCATAGCTACCACAAAAACGGGTTAGTCAGTAGTCACCAAACCGTTGGAAGATGGCTTATTTTTATGTGCTTTGTAGTAAGAATATTTTGATGAAACTAGTTGGCTATCAACAGCTTACTTGCCTCTGTGTCAAGATGGAATTCGTGATTAAAACTAATTCGCTTTCATGTGAATTGTTTTCATTTTCTAAAGCTGCTTTCGTTCATGTGAGGCCGGCACAATTGTGTACGGAAAATGGTGTTTCGATTTACATGTGCAGTGCTGTGGAAGT
>JGI24022J15233_10008801_pt1 | contig 11318 bp, 7 predicted proteins | sample Ectturendosymbi2_FD_15233 | JGI IMG/M metagenome (IMG submission 15233)
CGCATGGGCCTAGACCCCCATTTTTATTTCTGGGGGGCTTGGCCCTCCCACTTTTTTGCTGAGATATCATACATTATGTAAGTAACACAATTACTATTGGGTCTAGTGATAAAGTAAATCGTTCAATGAAATAAACGTTGCAGATTTTTGGCAGTATTTTGTCGATATTATTTCCAACATATTATTTGTAATTTGGCAGGATTTCGTAATTGTTTGGCAGAATACACCGTGCACTGTCTGACACCCTGCTATGGATTGCTTACCGCATTGGTGTTTTCGAACGGTGTTGCCTGATGGTGTAATACAACACAATTTTTCACAAAAGTGTGTCAATTCACATGCTTGTGCGCATAGGCCTCGGAAGGAATTTTTCCAAGGGGGGCTAGTAGTGGATTTTTCCAAAAGTTTTTCTACAAGGGGCCAAAGTGGTGAAATTTGTTTTAACCACTCGATATTAAGAAACCAGCATTATTTACTGAAATTTTCAAATTCCTGCCCCTTTTCTGACACCTATATGTTTGTGCATAGGAAAAGTTTGTGCCACACCATTAAATAATTTGGGTTATTTCAAGCGTTTTAACACAATTCCGAATAGTGAAATTTTACTGAATCTTATACGCTAAATGAAATGTTTGACAGATCAATTCAATTGTGTTTATGTTTTTGCATTGGCAACGCTAAATGGCTATATTTTATTTCTGCATTGGCAACGCAATTGGCATCCTTACGACAACTTGCTAATTGCTACATATGTTTTGTCTTGTCTTTGGATCCTGGTATCTAACACAGTTGTAGACCGAGTATTCACTGATGGTACTTCTTTGTTGAAGATGAGGAAAGTCGTGATTTTGAATGTGTTTAAGACAGGTATCAATGCTGTGTCATTTTTGTCTGTTTTTTAAACTGTGTTCTTGGTGTTTTTAATGTAAGATTGCTTGCTTTGTATGTTTGTTCCACCACCCACGGTCCCACTTCACTGAGTTGTTAACTCGGGCTCTTTTCTTTGGGCCTGGTCATTGTTCCAATATTTTCGTTTCATATCTGGCCTTTCCCGTTCATTTTGCAGGTGACCTGAATAAAACAATGTTTGTAATAGGCGTTCTCACGACTTCGTTCGCTCGCGTTTTACTTGGCCTCATTCATTAGAGTCCGATCTGTCGTATGAAGCTAAGTATTTTTTTAAACATATTCATATTGGACAAAAATGCTTTTTTGAAGCAATGGATTTGTATAGAACATTGGATTTGAAGTTCAATCCAGTGGACAGTTCCCATTTCGAGAATAATTTCAAACGAACAATAACTTGTCCAACTGTTCAGGCTAATATGAATGAGCCTAGTAAGCAGATGACTTACTGGTATTATCAATGCTCTGTGACGTACATTACTCAACAGTGAAGAAGTTATCTTGAGAATTTCTCATTTATTGTTACATAACATAACGTCACAGGGCAATGATAATGCCAGCCAGAATGAAAGCAAATGGAATTTCAGTGAAGCAGGCGTTGAATGGTTTTATTCAGTCAGAACAAATCATATGATGAGCCGCATTTAGCTATCTCTGCACATGTGACGTTATGTTATGTNACATGTGACGCTGTTATGTAACGAGTGACGCTGATGACCTGGGTCGCCCCTGTAACAGCCTATTTGAATTTCAGGTGGTTCACCCATACGTTTTCGTAGTGGTGTAATTTTGTCTAAGATAGTGTAATTTAGACCTTCACATGGTGTATATGTAATGACGTCATATTTCAATGCTTGTGACGTCACGATTGCCAATTCAAATCAGAAATTTGCTATAATTTATTTCTGACGTGCCCTTGTGCCCCCCACTTTGAAAAAAGTTCCACCATCCATGTTGGGAACCCCTGGCTTCAAGGGATAATGCAAGTTGCAGCATTATCTGCATACAGACAATTGTCAACTGTGCACATTGGTGTGCTTTTGCCATTTGTCACTTAAACTTGAGTTGTGAACATTGCCAGATAATGATGCAATCATCAAGATGGTTGAAGTGGAAGAAAATGAACCTTATTGGTTTGTAAAGTGTAACAGATTTTACACGTCCTGATACCATTGTATAATACAGTGGTCTCAACCACGCGAGCCGCATGTGGCCCGCTAGGGCCTTTTGTGCAGCCCGCGATGCTTTTTGGGAATTTTCAAATAAGTAACATTTCGTTGCCATGTGCCTTGAAACAAGATGCTGGGAAACAATTGAATCAAGCCTGAATGATACCCAATGCAGTTTTCATCCCGGCCGTAGCACTACAGACCATATTTCACACTCCACAAAATTTTTGAGAAATCTTGGGAGTATGCTTAAGACGTCTTCACATGCTTTGTCGATCTCATGAAAACATACAACCGGGTTCCTTGTGAAAAGCTTTGGGGAGCGTTGCGTGAGTACGGTGTTGACGACCGCCTGTTACTGGCTGTCAAGTCACCGTATTCCTGCTCAGAAGTTTCATGACCGTGGTGGGAGAGTTAAATCACGACAGCTCGCCGTTAGTGTTGGACTCCGACAAGGGTGTGCACTGTCACAGCTTCTTTTCATAGTCTACATCAGTGATTCTCAACCTTTTTGTTGAAGGGAGCCAAATCCAGACCTACAATTTTGTTGGAGAGCTTCACTAAAATTTTAACACAATTCTATTGACACGTTTTTTTACAGCAGAACGAAGTCTGTTACACAATATATTCGACCTTTTATTGAAAGACTGCTAAGGGTCGCACAAAGGGTGCTTGGGAGCCGAATGCGGCCCTTAGAACCGCAGTTGAGAACCACTAGTCTACATGAATTGGATAGACAGTCATAGCCGAGTCGACGAAAGTGTCACAGTCAGAGCTGCAGGATCAAACGCCTACTTTTTGCAGATGATTTGGTATTGCTAGCATCTTCTCAACAGTCTTTCGCATGCACTCGCTCGGTTTTCTGCTGCGTGAGACCAAGCCGGAATGTAAGTCAGCATTAAAAACGCAGAGGTATTATGTCTCTACAAACACAAGGTAGAGTGTATGCTTGCAAGTGAGTGGCAATACACTGCAGCAGGTGTAGACGTTCAAGTACCTACAGGTGGTATTTACGTGTGACGGAAGCGGAGCCCCAGGAGATTGATACATGGATTGGTAAAACTAACGCAGTTCTGCATGAGCTTCATCGCTCTGTGGCCACGAAATGGGAGCTTTCAAACACAACAAAGTTGTCATTTTTCAAATCGATCTTTCCTCTGATCCTTACCTATGGTCATGCATCTTGGGTAATGACCGAAAGAATATTACTGTAACTCAGGTGCAAGCACCAAAGATGAGATTTTTGCAAAGAGTCCACCGTGTGACAAAGGTGTGTACCGAGGTTAGATTGCACCCGGGGCAAGAAACAAGTTTGGCGCCTCCATATTTGAACCTAAGATATTTTGGGAGTAAATGCACTGCATTGAAGAAAAACTTACGATATTGTTGCGACTGTCCCCACCCACAATTATTCGGTTCCTGGGGCATTGTGCCCCCTCATCAGGTCCCTGGTGTGACACTCCACAACAAAGTGCGCAGCTGTGAAATTTGCAGAGCCCTGATTGTCGAAACCACTTCTAATTGATAGGAGACAACTACATTAGTTCGGCCATGTGTCTAGAATGCCCAACAAAAAACTGTGAGGCAAGCCCTGCTAGCTAAACCCACGGGAAAGTGAGCCAGATGTCAGCCCAGGCCTGGTGGGGTAACTGCATCTCGACCTTGCTTGGTCTCGTCTTGGTGTGAAGCCAGCAGAACTATCTGAAATTGCGGTTGACCGTGAGGTATTCCAAGTTCTCCTATGGATGTTGCACCTGCAACCCTCCCTAGAGGAAAAGCGGGCATGAAAATGAATGAAGTGAATAACATTTATGTTAGTTTATTCACCGGTGTTCTAAGTGCTCAGTTAGCAAGTGAACCAGTTCGTTAGACAGATAGAATTGATGAATACGAACATACAGACGGCTAGAAATGATTTGCCTACAATTCATGATACCCTTCGCAGGAAATTAGCTGTAAAATTAAGTTCAGGTACCGCTATTGTTGCATCAGCTTCATAATGCGGCCCGTGGGTTTCTTTGTAAGTGCTCATTTGACACTAGGAGCAATTTGAGTTTGAGACCCCTGGTATAATATCTCTCCAGTCCAGCACAATTTGCTGTGGGCAGCGACTGTAACTCACTATACCTTCAATATCTTCAGTACATTGAAGGTATGGCAACATTAATAAAACATTGCATGCAAAGCAACTGAAACAGGTCAGACCTACATCAAGATAGAAAACAAATAACAGCCCATGCTGGTAGAGCACAGCCATTCCTGGTTGCACATGACATAAAATATAACTATGTTGCAACTTTGCAACCTGAAAATCAAAATCTGATGCAATCTAAATGATCTCTTTTCTGCATCATGCAGTTGCCATAGCAAAATGTCATGCTGTGCAGTTAACTGCAGTGCAATCTGCCAGTACCAAAATAGTAAAGAACAGTTTTTTTTTAAAGAAAATGTTAGGTACCTGGTATGGACCTGTAGGACCCGATCTCTCTGATTTTAGGGGCCCGCTTTTCTCTGATTCTAGGGACCCGATTATAATTTTCTCTGATTCCAGGGACCCAATTTGAAATTCTATGGACCCGAATCATGTCCCTAAAACACCTTAAAAAAACTCTCGCAAAGAGTAGAAATTTTTAGGTAATTTTACTCAAAGTAGTGGCACTCAAATTTAAGTTAGAATCACTCGAAGTAGTGGCAATGACCTCTTTTTATTTATAAATTTCAAAATATTTTTCAAACAAAACTGGTTTCATTCTTTGAGAAAAAATTGCTTGACTCTCCAAATTGAACTTGTTGTAGATAATTCTGTATGATAAAACATTTTTTCATGTGGTGCATGCAACCATAGAACTACACTAAACTGCAAATTTTGCATGTGCACAAATAATTAATTTTACAATACTGTAAGCCTACATCAAACACTGGCAGTCCTTGATAAAAGATGTGTAACTCAAGAAAAACTCAAAAGAAATGTTTACAAACTGACAAAAGTAAGAAAAGGTAAAATAGTTCTGCAAATCCACTAGATTTAATGATGGAACTATGAAACATACAGAAGTATGTACGTTCCACGATGGGTGTAAGCAAGTATTCTATGATGGTGTTTTCAGAAAAATGATCCGGAATGACACTTTCAAGGAACTAACAAATTTTGTCAAAGTGCAACTCTCGCCAAAAGATCTGGCTTAGAACACTAACGAGCACCCTTTCTGTGTTTTTGAGCAACTTGTCAGGCCTGTCAACATACTTCCAAACTATTAGTTGCTCTTGGTATGCCCTATATAACTAAAGGATTTGCACTGATTGATTAGGGTTTCTGCACAAATTTTATTCAACTTTCTCATTCTTTTGCCATGTTTAAAATGAGAGACTGAAAGTCTCTGCCAAGTTTTATGACATGCAAAGACATTGGATAATGATGTAAAACAAAAGTTTGTTTTTTGCAAATTTGCTTGACAACTGCACAGCACCAAAATGTGCCTTAAATAGTTGAATCATTACAGTTTAGGCTAGGCCCTACTCAAAGAGCAGCCAAAATGGCTATTGCTAGACGTTGTTGTATTGGAATTAACTTTGCTAATTGAAGGATTGTTGCCTTTGCATGCTACGATGAACCCATCAGTGACCTAGAATATCTGCTCGTAGATTTTTTGTTCAAATTTTGAAACTAACCTTTAGATAAGAAGCCTTTTGAAAATTACACTAGACACAAACCAATTTCAAACAATACATTACTTGATGTCATCAGCAGCTCCACCAATATCTGAGATAGAGAGTGATTGGCAACACTGATTTCTAGAAGTGCAACACAAAAGCAAACCACTGCAATCTCCACCAGATGAACAGTACTCTCCTTCTTGAGCTTTTCCAGAAAGTAGGTCAGTGCAACACTGATTGTTTTGACAGCAAAACGATTTGCAATCAAAACTGTAGTTGCAATATTCCCCTTCAGAATTCATCATATATTACTATTTAGTGTGTGCACAAAAAAGTGCGTTCTGACTAATTTTAGCATCTACAATCTTCGCAATACAACATAGAAAAATTAACAGCTACACTTAGTTGAAAAAACAAAAACGATAGTCTCACAAAATAAAAGTTCGTCATGTTTAATTACAAATGCATCCAAAAATCAGAAAATTGCAAATATATCAGTGTGGCATGTAACTCCAAACATAGCATGATTCACAGGTAGGCTTACTATAGACACATGAGCCTGCAGGGGGGAGAACAAGGCGACTTTTCCAGGCATCAAGACAGAGGGTATCCAAAGAGTGAAATTACAGAGAAATAATATCTAAATGACCATATTTGGATTTTGCTTTCGAATGACGAAATGAACATGTCCAGCTTCAAAAACCGTATCCGGCTTTAAGCCAGATATAAAACTGAGTTTGAGACATTTACATCACGATAACTATGAACATGGATGGTTGAGTGGGAAGTTATTATTCCTGCTGTGTGAAGGGTTGTCAGTTCGGATCTCACCTTTATGTTATTGGTTTCCTTTGGTGGTATAGCACAGAAGACACTTTGAATGTTCTGTCATAAGATCATCAGACACAGATTTAGGGTTTTAGATTAGATTTAGGCTTTAGGTTTAGCATTTAGTGTTAGGATTTACAGTTAGTGTTTAGGGTTGAGGTTTTAGGGCTTTGTGGTAGAAATATGTAATTAATCATCGCTTTAATTCTTTACTCTGAGAAGCAAATACCATGCAAGAATTTGTCAGATAGTTAGCAAAGGTCAGCAATTTCACTTGATGGTTTTCTAGTCCTTCCGAAAGGAAAACCAGATATAATCATTAGACATTGCCTTACAAAAATTACATTTTACTAAAATATTGTCACTAGATGCTTTTTCATATTGTAAGGCAACTAACACATGCAGCATGTATCTGATGGGAATGCGCTTGGGAGCAGCATTCAACTATATGTTAAGTGACCCGAGAGAGAGATGAACCACTGCCAACATTATCTTAAGACCTTGCACCATATCTCTTTTTCCCCCTAGTAGGCTTGCAAATTCCTGCTAGACTGTTGTTAATATGTAGCTCGTCTTCAAAGTATGTCTTGATTTTCTCTAGAGTCAGGCTTCATAATCTGGGGTTCTTGAATTTAAGGGGTTTATGAAGATGTTTTAAGGATTTATAGAATTTGCTCTGACATTTTGAAAGGGCTTTGGAGACATTTGATATTTTTCTTTCATAACCAATTCCATTAGTCCAAGAGTCACTGCTCACCATAAAATATCAACAACAAACCAAACACAGAACAGATGTCAAAGCATAAAAATAGGTGAAAAAATTGAACCACATGTGACATACCAGACAAAATATTCATGTGACCAATTTAACCAATCCGAGTGGCAAAACAAAAGACATAAGTGAAAACAATACTACCAAAACATAAACGTTGAATCAAATACACAACAGACATCAACATAACACAGATGATGGTGGGCAGGTGATGGGTGAAGAGTTGGGGTATCTACAGATAAGTAGGTGAAGCATGCACATAGGTGAAGGAAGTGAGCAACATTAACACTTTGAGAGCCGGGGTACGATGTACTCGTACTTTGAAATCGGCCTAAAATCAGCAGTTGTCAGTTGCCTTACCAACGACCTAGCTCCTCCACCGATTGCACCAGAGAGCTGTTCAATGGCTCAAATGGATCGGACAGTCTTCTAGTCCGCACTCAAAAAAAAATTTTGGTTGGGGATTGCGGATTTTTTGTGAGTGACGTTGTAAGTAGTTTTTGGGCCATTTTGGCTCATGTTGCCTGGCCTAGGGCCCAACCACTAGGCTAAAGTATTTCGCTGAAGTTTTCATTGGAAACTAGGCTTGAGTCTGAGTCTTTTGAGCTTTTGATCAACTTTCTAACGTTTCTGGTTCAAAAGTTATTATCTTAAATAAACAAATGAATTAATTAGCTAATTAGTCAAAATTTTTATTAACTTAGATCATAACTTTTAAATGCGAAACCCCAGCAAGTCATCCAAAGTATCAAAAGACTCGGATTGTACCCTAGTTTCTAATAACAACTTCAGCGAAATACTACATCTTACAGTTGGCACCAGAGCCAGGTGAAGTGGGCCAGGATGGCCAAAAAGTCCTCTACTTACAACATCACTCACAAAAAACCCAACCCCAACCAAAAAATTTTTTTGAGTGCAAACTACAAGACTTGCCGCGTCTTTTGACACTTGAACCAGGTCTGTAACTTGTACAGGAGCGGAGATATTCCCGCGCAAAGCCACGTGCGATCCAGCTGTTTTTTTGCGAACCGCTTGAATTAACCCAAACATCAAAGTGTTAAGGGTTATGAGGCAGAGAGCAATGCACTGAAACACAAGATTTCATTACAAAACCAAGTAGCAAGGGCATAAAACAATGTTTATACATACAAATCATAAAGAAGTAACACAATTACCCACAGACCATAATGCAGTGAGTACCATCAATGAATGTATGTGATGATAAAATCCTATTTTCAAATATTTATTGCAACGTTTCTTTTCAAAAGGTTCTTAAATTTTATTAGGATGTACTAGAGCAGATGTTTGTGACCCATAAATGTTTAAATATGCTGATCTAGAGCCATGGTTTTCAAACTGCTAGGTGTAAAAGATTTGCCAAGGGGGCACAAATACAGCGGCAACATATTGTTGAAAAGTACTGCATGCATTGTTTTTATCATTCATAATTCATCATGATTCAAAACAAAGTGGACACTATAAAATCTGAGACCTCTTAACATGCCTGTTCAAAGTTGATTGTAAAAGCAAAATTACAGAGGCAGAAAGTAGTTATGAAATTTCCAACATTTAATTTGGATTACAAATAAACAACATCAAACAAGTTTTACTGTAATAAAGGATGAAGACATTATGCAAATTTGCAATTTGCAGGTGACGTGAATCAAAAAATATTGTTCACAACAACAGCTCTCTTGAATACATTCGCTCGCTCTTTACTCGGGCTCATCCATTGGAGCCTGAGCTGCCCTCTGCAATAAGTATTTTTTAAATTTAATTCATATCAGATTGAATATTTTTTGAAGCAATGGGTTTGCATAGACCATTGGATTTGAATTCAAATCCAATGGACAGTACCCATTCCAGAATAATTTCAAACGAACGATAAACTGTCTGGTAACTCGGGCTAATATGAATGAGCCTAAGACGTGGAGGATTAAGTGGTGTTATCATTGTTCTATGACGTGCGTTACGTAACAATAAACGAGCTCCCATGAGAACTCTCATTCATTGTTGCGTAACCAACGTCACGGAGCAACGATAGTGCCAACCAGAATGAACAAATGGAAATTTCAGTGATACAAGACCCGAACGGTTGCATTCACAAAGTGTAGGTTGCGTGATGAGCCCTACGGGACACTGCTGATCTGGAATGGCCACTGAGTGAAGGTATTGCAAGTTAATGCGCTGCCGCCTGTCTGAATAGCCANGATCATCTCTTGTTGAAGCGTCAAGCTGCTCAAATTGCCAAGTGTGAGGCTTATGCACGTTTGTGGTACAAACAGTCACAATTGGTGAGCAAAAGGTCTGCCCGGAGTCGGAGTCATTAAAATTTTCTGCGACTCCAACTCCTTAGGTTGAAAATCCTTCCGACTCTACAGCCCTGGTTTTAATACAACAGCTGTTTTTCTGCATGACGTAGTGGTGTTGGAAAATGATGGTCATGAAACGGGGTAGGGTAGTTGGTGGGTTTGCATGGGTAACTTTGAGCTATGATTGTCAGCATGAACTACATGTAGAGTGAATCAGAGCCAGCCGATAAGCAGCGTAACTTCCACAAGTCTCCTTTGTTCAACACTACAGGCTACTTAACATTTGCAGTCATAGAAAAATTCATTTCAACAAGAAAAGCTTTGAAAAGTTGTTGCTCTCATTTTGATGAATCTGAGGTAAGAACAGGAACGCTGGAGAGTGGGTGCATTGCCCCCATGCCCTGTCATAAAGGGGGGAGTGGGGGTAGAGGTGCCCTTTTATAAATGTATCAGAGGTAATTTCATGGCTTATCAGGATTGAATGAAACAAATTTATTACAGCTATTCACACACCTGGAAACTTTTGAATGGTTTTCTATACTTTCTGTTATTTTTAAGGTCAATGCCGTTGTTGAACATAAACAAGCAAGTGTCTTCACGTGGCCCTCCCTGTGCAACATTTGCTATAACGTCAACCAAACCTGTCATTGCAAGAGCAACCACTGCTACCCACGCTGGATGTGTTCGGCATAGGATGGGTCATAATACACCCTTCTCAGGGCGTGGCAGCAGAAATGATGCCGAAGATGACCCATGACCCAACATACTCCAGCTGAACACCGAGAGGTTCACTGCAAACAAGATCTCCATCATTGAGCAGCTAGCCTATAAGAACAAGGCTTTCATCTTCATCCTACAGGAGACCCACTGCACAACTGCAGACAAGCTAGTGATTCCCAACTTTTCACTAGCTGGGTCAGTCCTGAGAAGGAATCATGGCCTTGCGACGTTTGTCCACGAGCAGTTGGAATGGCCACTCAGTGAGTGGCAAAACACCTATTTAAATTTTTTTGCCCCCTTGGAAAAACGTGTTGGACATAGTTTAAAAAATTTAGACCCTCTCACAAAATTCTACACCTCCCCTGGTGTCCCAAACTAGTATGGACCTGTGGTTGCATCAGTCTTTTTTTTGACATGGCAATGCCATGAAGTTCACTTGGACTTAAAAAGGTGCTTTTCATGTCATTCATTGTGATAACCACACAATCAAGCAGCAGATTAATAACCATATTTTTAACTCTTGTTTTGAAGTTTCAGTGATACGTTACAAGGTGTTAAATATATCATGGCTAAATCTAGGTGTACCATGGCACTGACAGCAGAACAGCAAGTTACCAGGAAGTAACCACCACAGCATTTATTAAGACAACTAAATTGCACAAACCTCAGTGAAAATGAACATTCTTTTATATAAAAAGACAACTTGTTCATACTGACACAGCAACATTCGCCACGAGGAGATCAAAACATCAGAAGTATACAAATACAGAAACATCAGCAAGCAGCTCTTGCGCATAAATGCGCAGTACTGAACACGCTGCTACATAGAGCTGACAAACTCTGTGACCAGGAAAGTGAATGAAAGAAAGAGATCGACTTCGTCAGATAAACTCTTAAACAAAACGGTTACCCAGACAGACTGCTCTATAGAAAGAAACCTGCAAACGCAACAAAGAA
>JGI24022J15233_10008803_pt1 | contig 11317 bp, 8 predicted proteins | sample Ectturendosymbi2_FD_15233 | JGI IMG/M metagenome (IMG submission 15233)
CTAATGTTCGCTAATGGTTGGTTTACTACATGCGATGGCTTTTATGGTGCTTCTGCTTATTGGCTGAGTCATATGAAACAATAAACCATTACCATTAATTACTCGTCACCGCGATCATTACATGGCAAATACACCTCATTTTTATGGAAACTAGGCTACAATCCAGGTATTTTGATACTTGTGATTCAACTTCAAAATTTATGATCTAAAGTAATGAAAGTAATTGACTAATTAGATAATTAATTAATTTGTTTATTTCAGATCATAACTTTTGTACCAGAAATGCTAGAAAGTCGATCAAAGGCTCAAAAGACTCGGACTCGAGTCTAGTTTCCAATGAAAACTTCAGCTAAATACTTCGGCCTAGTGGTTGGGCCAAAGGCCAGGTAACATGAGCCAAAATGGGCCAAAAACTACTTCACTTACAACGTCACTCACAAAAAATCTGCAACCCCCAACCAAAAAATTTTCAAGTGCAGTCTAGAAGACTTGCTGTATCTTTTGAGGGTTTGATCAGCTCTCTAGCACAATTGGTGGAGGAAACATTGGTAAGGCAACCGAAAAATATTGGTTTTAGGCTGATTTCCAGGTACGATATATTCGTAGACCGGCTCTCAAGGTGTTAAAAGTTTCAGCAATTTTTGCACAATTCTTTACTGCAGTAAATGATTTCTACTTGGGAAGTAAGTGTGGTTTAAATTTTTATTCATTGTTGTTTCAAGGTCAATACTTCTGCTATAAGTACGAATAAAATGTATTTAATCATGTGTTTATTATAGGTTTTTGTTTATATTTTTAGTTGTCTTCCTTTTTATGAATGTGGTAATTTAATAGTTGTTAGCTTCACTCAGAGGATGGATGACCCTTTCTTTGCTGCTGCTTCTAATTTGGACAAACTTCTGGATGAGTTTGAAGAAAATGAAGCAGATGATCATCGAGTTGGTAGAGATATGACCATTGTTTTTGTCACAAATTATTCAGTGACATTTTCATTTGAATCTTTACAGTTTATAGTCTGTCATGAAGGTGTTTATACCAGAAACTGCTATGTATGTGCTGTGTTCTTGATTTCTCACCACTCTAAATCAAAATGCAGTTAGTACTGTATTGGTGTTGGCGTTTTCTTGTAGTATTTTTGGCAAGATTGCCTGCCGTTAATTAGAGGCGTGAATGTTTTCAATCACCGAACTTGTTACATTTCAATTTACATTGTGCAATGGCATCGATAAGACTTCATATTATGTTTTTTTAGTTACTTGTCAAACAGTTTTTTTGTATGTTCATAGCCACCAGCAATAAAGTTCATTTTTTTATAAATTTTTGTGTTGGTCTTTGTTTTTGTGTAGTCTGTTTTTGATTTATTCAGTAACCCAAATGTAACTCACACAAATACTTTGGCCTAGCGGTTGGGCTCTAGGCCAGACAACATGAGCCACAGTGGCCAAAAAACAATTTATCTTAATGGCACCACTCATAAAAAATCGCAATTGGTGGAGGAGCTAGGGCGTTGGTAAGGCAACCGAAAACTGCTGGTTTTTTTGCGAAAATTGCCAAAACCACCCAGACGAAAAAGTGTTAAAGAAAATAAGGGGGCGCATCCAACTTCAAAACCCTTCTGAACTAGTGATCCAATCTGGAAAAATAAAGTATCTTTGAAATGGGAAAAAAGCCAGGAATTCAAATCTGACATTATTTTTGTGATTTGGGTAAATTTTGGGGTGATGACCTTTTGACCTTGAAATTGACCGTGTGGATCAAATTGAAAAATGCTGATGACCATCGGATATCACAGCTGTATTTGTTACCTACAATATATCAAAATATGGAATATGTAAAATTTCTTGTTTTTGAGTGATAGTAAATTGAAATTAGCATATGTAGATGATATTGGTTAACCCTTTAACGGCTGCGATTGGCCGGCCCTTTTTTGGCCCAAAATTGCCAGCCGCTAGAGCTAGAAAGCTGTTCACACCCTCTACGGATTCAGCAAGTCTTCTAGTTGAGGTAAAAGCAAACGTTTTTTCGTTTTCGGTTTGGCGTTTTCTGGAGGTGACGTCACAATGAGGGATGTTTTGAAATTTTTGGCCACCTTTACCTGGCCCTGGGCTCTAACCCATTGACCCATTCTTTTGAATCAAAGTTTTCTTGAAAACTATTGGGGTTTGTGGGTGCAGAGATTTTCACCAATTTTTGTTTTTTTGTCCATAATTTTGGCTACAGATATGCTAGAAAGCCATTAAAGGGTTCTTAAGACGCGGATTTTGGCCTAGTGTCCGAAAAAAACTTGTGCCAAAAGAATGGGTCAATGGGTTGGTGCCCATTGATGTAATAAGTGGAGGACTTTTTTGCTACTTTGGCCCACTTCAACTTGCCCTGGGTCCAAACCGCTAGATGGTACTATTTCGCTTAAATTTTTTTGGAAACTAGGCTAAAATCCGAGTCTTTTGATACTTTGGATGACTTGTTGAGGTTTTGGATTCAAAAGTTATAATCTAAAGTAAACAAAATGAGTGATTAATCTCATAATTAGATAATTAAGTAATTAAGATCATAACATTTGAACCAGAAACGCTAGAAAGTCAATCAAGGGCTTAAAAGACTCGCATTCTAGCCTAGTATGGAACGAAAATTTTAGCGAAATACTTTGGTCTAGTGGTTGGGCCCTAGGCCAGGTAACATGAGCCAAAATTGCCAAAAATCAGCTTCACTTATGACATCACAAAAAAACTAACCCAAAACCAAAAAAAGATTTATTTTTCATTGCAGACTAGAAGACTTGCCAAATCTTTTGTGGGTTTGAACAGCTCCCTAGTGCAATCGGTGGAGGATCTATGCAGTTGGTAAGGCAACTGAAAACTGCTGGTTTTAGGCCGATTGCAAAGTATGAATACATCGTAACCTGCCACTGAACAAGTTAAGAACGCAGATCAGCAATCACACGGCCTTAGCTTGTTACATCACCAAGCAGTGCTGTAAGCTTGTTGAGTGGTTCTCTCTTCCACTTCCTCAAGAACACAGCAGTGCCACTGCAAAATTTATTGTGACTGCAAAACTTATTGAAACCATTTGTTTTGCTGACTTTGCAATTTTTTATGTTATCTTTGAAAAAATTCTGGTATTTAGATTCAAATACTGAAGAATTCCATTTTATCCATCCCTAGTTACACAATTGCTCTGATTAAGTAAAGTTCAACCCAAATTGCAAGCTACTTTACAGTTTTGAAACTGTCAATGATTTTAACATGAGATGTATAAATTACCAACCTTTTGATGATCTGCAACCTCATTCAGAAAGTGAGATGCTTTTGATGCATATTTGCAGTACCTGGATCAGTCACTAATATATTATTTTTGCAGAACATTTTGCTGGTGTTTATTAAGACTCTTTTGTTGCTATTCTATAGTGAATGGTCAAACAATTATTTTTCTTTTTCAGCTGTTAGCAATGCTGAAGGCCACATTCATGCCAAGCAACTGTTGACCATTTCTGATAGCAGACATGCTGCCAATGGTGGTACTCCAGTTGATGTTGGGAAAGCAGACAGACATGAAAGTTTTGATGAAAAAAACAATCCAACTTTAGAACACAGGTGTGGTACCTCCACTGTTGATCTGTTAATAGACTTTGCAAGCCCAAATGTCACGCCACCTATTATTCAGGAAGCAGAAGCAAGTGAATCAACTTTAAAGGAACTAGATTTTTTGCTAACCTTGACCCCCGCATCTGAAGATGTTAGTCTGATTCCGACTTCAGTGGATAAAGCCATTTCACTCGATACAGAAAAGGTAGAGGAGCTTCAACCTCAACCTCAGCAGACTCTAAACCAATACCTGAAGGATGATACTGAACCTGAATCTTCTTTCCATGCAGAGATAAACAAAGACAATGGCAATGTAAGTCATGTATTAATGTCAGACAAACAGAAGAAAGTGAACTCTGCTTCTGCTATGCAAAGCAGCTGTGTCACTGCTCCTGTTGGATTCTCAAAAAGCATTGATGTTGATGAACAAGAATTTCATCGTTTTTTTGCTCAAGACACAGAGGAATTGGTTTCAAGTGATGGGCAGTTTGTCTCTCAAAAAGGTACTTACAATGATCCAAAAGCTGCTGTTAAACCAATTCTTGATGAGTTGGAACCAAACACTGTTGGCCAGCAAAGTGTATCAGAAGTAACAGGAAACAACTGCCATCATTCATCTGACCCAAGCATCTCTTTGCCCTATACTTCTCATTCAAGAAATATCAAAAGTGACTCAGCTGATTACGAGGAAGCTAATGCACTCTCAGGGAAATCAACCCAAATCAGTGCAGTTATCCAAAATAGTGCAGACACTCGTTTTTCCTCGTGTGACTTTGCTGATAGTAATCAAGATCAAATAAGTCGCACAGCTCATAACTCCAATCATTCTGAAGATGCCTGTACTGGGACTTGTGTAGAGATTCTTTCTGAAAGCACAGGAAATGCAGCTAGCCCGAATGAAACAGTGCAGAACATGGAAGTTACAATGCAGCCTACTGCTTCTATTTGTGATCATGATGTGAACCTCAGTGATGATCAGCAGACCAATCACTATCCCAGCAGTGCTCCTCCTCCGTATTCATCAATCTATGGTGATAACATACCTGTGCTTCATTCTGATGGTAATGTAACATCTTTGGGAAATGATCAAGATATTACGCTTGCCCAGAGATATTCATTTTCTTCAGAGACTACTCACCAACAACCATGTGAGGTACTGGTAAAATATTCCTTAGTACATCAGTATGCTGTTAGATAGACCTGAAAGCAGTTTGTTTGGGTGCATAGGTTTGCAAAAATCAGTTTGTAGTATTTGGTTCTTTCACATGGTGCTTTTAGTGTCCTGGTAAAAAATTAGGGCAATTTTAATCAGATAACTTTCAACTTCTTTGAAATTGCTGGTCGTTTGAAAAATGCTATTGTAAACAAAGATGGAAGCAGCACAGATGTGCAGTACTGTGATTTTGTAACTTTTGAAACCTGGTTTTAGTAGCTCTGTTCAGAGAAAACTCCCAAGTTTTCACTCCTTGCTACAGTTGTACTATTTGCGGTTGAAATAAATGATTTTTCATTTTAGATGAATACTGAGAACCTAGCAGACCATCCAGTCTCTTCATCATCCTCAGTTCAGCAGGTCAGAAGACCTGGTCGAACAAAACCAAGATGGGTGCCTGATGAAAACAGCCCTGTCTGTACCAATTGTGGCCAGAAGTTCACATTCACAAAACGAAGGTTGTCTGCTGTGGTTTTTGTTGGTTATTTTATAATGTTGCACTTAATGGTAAGGCATATTTGAAAAGAAAAAGACACTTGTATATTTGTAAACATGATTAAATTTTTAGTAAGAGCAAATCTTGTTCCAATTGTAGTGTCAGGAACCTATACCACTGATAGAAATTATTGAGTTGGGCGAGAACCAGTGCAATTCTATCAAAGTTCATCGTGTCCATGTAAACACAGAGTCTTGAATTTCCTCATGATTACATAATAGTAGCTACTCATCTTGAGTTTATGAATAAGATATGTATATGTTTAAAAACTGAAAAATGGTTTTCAAGTTTTGGGGCAATTTATTTTTTGCTATTTTAAGGACAGCCAGTACGTGGCAAATGTTGTTACATGTTTATCAAATGCTATTTTTGCACAATCTTTTTAGAAAAAAAAAAAATTTCATCAAACAGCCACTTCCATTATTTTGCAGCATAAGAGTTCTGCAAAAATAATCCACTTATTTGATGCCCAGTAAAGCTGTGCCATCATAACGTATTTTTAAATACCAAGATTATTATGCATTATTTTGATAAAAGAAGTTGTTAATTATATTTGAACAAGCTGTCTCCATTTGATATCAAAGTGTTGATGTTTGAAGGAATGTTTAATGCAAAGATTAAGTTTGTTGTTCTAAACGAGACGTCTCCTAACTTTTTTTGCTTGTGGGCCACATAAGTTATTACACAACAGTTCAGGGGCCGGACGGCTTGTGTACTGTGTTGTTTTGGGATATTGTTACATTTTCCCAAATCAACAATTTACGTAAATATATTATTTTTTCATTATTCACAATATGGCTTCGCGGGTCAGATGAAATGGCTTCACGGGCCGCATTTGACCCGCAGGCCATAGTTTGGAGACCCCTGCTCTAAACCAACAGGGTTATGCTTTTGCCGTGTATCTTGCTTCGTAATATCAAAGCCATCACTGTCTTCATCTCCGTTGTTTTGTTGGACTGATCCTCATGTTAGTGTCATTTTTACGCACCAAAAATATTTAATGTCACAGGGAGTACTCAGTAATAAACTTGTACATAATGTAAGTTTTCTGTGCGTCAGAAAGCCGAATGCAATGGCTGGTTTTTTCAGGTTCTTTGTGTGTGTATATTGCAAAATAGCAATTTTTGCAAAATATTGCTGCAAAAAAAAAATTTGGGTTTGCAAACTGGTGCCACCCCAACTCTGGATTGCATGCTCTCGTATTGATTTAATTTTCTTGTTTGCTTCATTCGTATTAAACAATAAATATGGTATGTTTGTTTGCAGGCACCACTGCAGGGCATGCGGCCGAGTTTTCTGTAGTGCATGCTGCAGTTCTAAAAGTAAACTCGAGTATCTCAATGCTGAAGCACGTGTTTGTATTTCTTGTTACATTGCTATTGTTCAAGGTAGGAACCAAACGTATGTGCATAAATGTATGTGTGTGTATCAACAGTGCCCTGGGCTTCCACAAATCTCTAGTATGTGTTTGATTTTCTTCATTATCAGCTGTCGTTTGAGCTTGTGTTATGCGTGATTGTGATTCGGGCGTGTCAAGTAAATAAAACTTTGTAACAGGATATTGCGATACGTACTTGCTTCACGCTTGTCCTGAATAGGCTGCAAATGCTTCAACGTAGAAGTCAATGTCCTTGTTGTGTTTTTGTAGGTTGTTCTGAAAAAGAGATCTAGTCAGGTTTTGTTTTCACCAAAAACATATATATTTTTACATTTAAGAAGGTTTCGTCTTGCAATGGTAAAAAAGTGAAATCTGTAGATGAGATATCAAGTTGTGATATAGATTGATCATTTATGTCGTCTGATCAGAATGCTCTTGAGCTTGGCATTTCATTATTTCACCAATTAACTTATTTCAAGTTTTCCAACGCATCGGTTGTAGCATACTCTTGTTGGTGTTCGCAGCTGATGCACTCGCCGAAGCTGCTACTAACCATGCCGAACAAGCTGTCCCTTCCACCTCCTCCGCTTCAGCTACGCCACCTTCCAGGCCGGAAACAGCAGCGAGACCTGTGCCGAAAGGATCAGATGGTCAGTGCTACCCTAAAATACGTGGTCTCCAATGCTCATTGTGACTGTCACGCTGGATTTTTGCAGATTCCAACGATAATCACGGCAAACAAGTCCGTTTTTCAGATGGAACAAAGCCTGATCATCCGTCCACACTGCCAGCAACTCCACCACTCCCTTCAAGAATGTCTCGGTATGTTAAGGTGGCAATTGGTGCTAACTGCATGTGTACAGCATATACCGCGAAAAGCCGGTGATCACACTTGCACAATATTTTTGTCATATCGAGAGCGTGTGACACCATTGTCCATCAAATCCTTCTTAGGAAACTTAAGCACTGGCTTAAAAGAGATTGGTAGTGTTTTTACCAAGCTTTTTATGTGACGTCCATGCCAACAACTGCAAATTCTCTGCAACTTACCTCATGCATGGAGCTACTCTAGCTTTATCCTTAGTCCAGTTTGTTCTTGCTTTAAGTTAAATGACGTGCGTGCCATGCGTGTTAAAAGTCATATCCTACCCACTTTCTCATGATACCAGTCTCGCGTCTGATCGTAAAAACGTGATTGGCTGAGCAAAATTAATGAATGCAGTGCTTGGAATCTAAACTGGATGGGAGCAATTATATTCACAATTGTTTTCTGAAAACAAGAAAATATTTTTGTGGTTTTGTTCAAAAAACAACAATAAAAAACCATCGAAAAGATGGCGGTGTAAAATACGTCAGCATTTCATCGACTCCGATTTATAGAGAGTTTAAGTCGGGCTGGGTTCGGACTTACGTTTGTCAAAAACTTTTGATCTGATTTCGGGGCTACATACAAAATTTTTTCGCAACGGCAGACAATTTTGTTGCCAGTTACTGTTGAAGCAATCGAGTTGATCAAATCTTCATTCAAAAACGCATAATTGTTAATTGTTTAGTGAGGTTTACTTTGCTACGCCACCAATACCCTGCAGTTGCGCATATCTTGATTCACTCGGTAAATTTGCTTGTCTGGCCTGAATCGGGCTTGTAATTTTGGACTCGGCCGAGTTTGGGCTTATGAGGCCTGTTTACAACTTTGATCGATCAGTAGCATATTAGCACGGCACTTCTAGGAAAACTTGTTGCCAATGCGTGGTGACAGGACACGACTGATGTTAAGATCCAAACTAGGAGAACGGGCAACGTCACAGCTTAGCTTGTGTAACTAAGCTCAATAGAGCAGTATAATATCTTAGGCGAAATGGAAAGAAGTGAGCATAACCTTCTCACCCTAGAAAGGAACCGTACCTGGAATTTACAAAGATGAATTGGCAAAGTGCACGTCACGACATGAAGCATCGGTCTAAAGCAGCATGTCATATCTTGAGAAGCCGATGCAAATATCCTTGTCTGAAACAACAAATGAGCACCAAGCTGTGGAATGAGATTCTAGAATAAATTAGCCCCAATTACCATGATTATTGCTTTTATTCTTACGAAAGCTTGCTACTTAATGCAACGTACAGTGTAACCAGTGGTGCCTAGCTGTTTGTAAATGAACCTGAAGAAGCGGTTCTTCATCTTAGTAAACCATGTGCTTATAATAGTAAGATTGTTTGTGGCTACGGTTCCTGTTGAAGTGAAGTGCCTTCAATTTTTTTGGGTGTGTGTGGTGCATTTGTGTGCACGATAGCGAATTGCGATTAGACTGGCTGCCGACATGACCTTACGATCGTGCAGTCAGTCCGTGGTGTTCGCTGTTAAGTGAATTCTCAGTAAAAAAAAACTCTGTATCGATGAAAGTCTTAAAATCCAGTAGTAACATCATGATTCCAGACAGAAAAAAATGTATTGAGTGGAGGAACCGCATAACTTGGTACAGATTGTACAGTGGCGATTTACTTCTAAGCCTGATCACTTCATTGAACATTTTTGAATCGATCAGGTCAAGAATTCGAAATGGAGGTTTTGAAGTAAATGGATCATCGTTACCACCTCTAATTGTAGGTGAGTCTTACTACATATATTTTAATTTTAGACATTTCCTGTCTCATGTTTATTACTGTCGTCATTGCCTCTGGAATAGAAAGTTTAATCCAGCTGATGGAATAATTTTACCTACAACGTCATACCTGTGAAGAAGAGCGTGGATTGATTTAATAAATCGCATTTTAAATAATATTTATTAAACGGTTCCGCATCAGTGGGTTTTGACGTTGACTGAATTAACGTTGATAGTTGCTCGAAAAGCTCAAAAGCTGATTTATATTTCGAAAAGCAGATTGCTGTAGTGTGAGAAAATAGAAGATCGGTTGTCGATGTTGCTACACGAACTGTTTTTAGGTCTTGTGCACACCCAAGCCCAATATGTGAGAAACATTAATTTGATGTCCAATTAATTCTGTTGCACTCGTGACAAAGTAATACCACTTTTCTAGAGTGCGACGAAGCTGCTTCAATTGCAGTTGAAGAGAGTCCCGATCCAGACGTGGTCTTAACTATGCTTCAAAGTTCATCTTCTCCGATTCGTTTTGCACTCAGTGCAAATTTATTCGTTTTTGTTCGACAAGTTCTATGTAAGTGACAAATAGAATCAGTAAATGCATTGCAGCATTTCAGAAGCATTATAAATGCGCGAGGAACTGTTTATTGTTTTCGTAATGAAACCTTTAACGAAAAAGGCCTCTTTTAGCTTGTAATAAATGTGTTGGAATATATAGAAAAATACTTCGGGAAAATTATTTTGAGAAATATAAAAAAGTATTGTTGGAATATTTTTATAAATCTTCCAACAAATTTAGTATAGGCTCGCTGCTTCCTGGAAAAAGCTTAATTTTTATTGGATTACGTACTGCATGACGTTAAGTACTTGCCTTTGTATTATGCGAACTGCATGCAATGCTCGTGGTTGACCATATGGTTCTTTAAGTCTTTAAGTGTAGACGCTTGCCAACAAAAATCTTTGCTTTCGTATGCTTTGATTATGAAGGAGCCGAGATACACTGCTGTATTTATTATTTGATTTTTTTGCTGCAAAAGCTTTATTTACAGTGTTGGTAGTTTTCAGTGATAGTGATGTTCTATAAATCTAAAAAATGACCTTGATTTTAACTATCTGCTACGTTTTTTTCTTGCAAAAGTAGGACCGAAACAGACCTTCGTCATTGCTGAAACAACTATCTGCAGATTACCGGTTTCCACATATCTCTCATATTACTGTTGTAGCCAGTTGAACGCTCGTCACAGCTAACCATCATCCGATGGAGTATTTTCCGCAACAAGTGTTGTGCCTAGCTTTTCTAAAACAGTTTTTTCATACGGGTTAATGTTTTCTGGCGTCTTCGCGTCAAAAAATATAGTGTTGCTTGATCCATCGAAGACCAAAATAGTGTCTTACTCAGCAATGAGAAGGACATCCTCGGCAGATGGAAAAAATATTTCAAAGACTTTTTGAAAGCAGTCACTTCCACACCATTGGACACACTGGACATACATTTGGGAATGAAAATACCATCCCCAAATGCACCTCCTGTGTGTCCATTAAATCCCAAAAATACCATTAAAATACCAAGTTTTCCTTGCTTCTCATTACTGAGTAAGACACTATTTTGGTCTTCGATGGATCAAGCAACACTATAACTGCACTAGGTATCCTCCAGCTTTGGTTCAATTATCTCGGGGCAAATTTTTTCAATGCATTTGGCATATGCTTTTCCAGGAAGGAGGGATAGATATGGCACAATAGTTATTGCATTCTCTCATGTCTCCCTTCTTGCGTTTGGGGAAGATCACCCCAATTTGCCAATCTTTCGGTTCCATTCCAGAACAACAGACCACTTGACACACAGGATTCAGCCAAGGACTCCTTCTCTACTCAAGGTTTTGAGCATTTCAGGTCGGATTTCATCGCGAAAGCAAAGTGGCCCAGTGGTCGACCAAGCACCAGGTGGCATGACTACTCGATCCTGTCTTGGTATGGAGCGAGCAGAGCTATCAGAGTTTGCTGAAAACCGTCAAGTATTCCGAGTCCTCCTAGGGCTGCTATGCCCGCG
>JGI24022J15233_10008806_pt1 | contig 11315 bp, 6 predicted proteins | sample Ectturendosymbi2_FD_15233 | JGI IMG/M metagenome (IMG submission 15233)
CCCAACCGCCCATTTCTGCTTCACCGCCCCCCAAACGCCCATTTATGCTTCACATCCCCCCTAGAGTTTCTCACCGCCCCCAGGGGGCGGTACCGCCCACTTTTCGAACCACTGATCTAAATCTTCAAGTAACGTTACTAGTGCAAAAAGGTGTGGGAACACCGTTCCCACGCGTTCCCACCACACTACACCCCTGCTGGCAGGTCTGATGCCAGTCAGTAATCATCTTTAGCATACCCTACAGCTAATCTAGCGTGCTTCATTTTAACCCTACCTGACATGTAGAGGACGTTTTACGGTGAGATTTGCTGTTTTGGAATTTACGCTGTCACTGAACGCTCTGTCCAAGCCTGTAGTTAACTGCATTGTAAGTTCGTTGTAGGGTAGTTTTAATGCGTTCCTTTGCTACAGTAATAGCATGAACTGGACCCATTCATAAAAGCTTGTAGGAAAAAAGGTATGATCTGCAGCTTATTCAATTTTTGTCCATAGTCTGCTCAGTCCCTTCGCCACGGGGGGGCTTTGGTGAGCTTAGTCTCCCAAACAAAGGTCCAAGCTCCCAAACTGAAACATGAAACACTATAAACCAGTGGAGTTTTTGTTAATTTTTAGAATGTCAAGCCCCCCGCATAAACGCAAAGCCCCCTATTGAAAACTTTGTAGCGACGGTTCTGAGCCTGCTACTTATTCGTCTTTTGCCCACAAGAAGCCCAATCTTACCCAAATGAAACAAGAGTACTTACGTGCGAAGTGGCATGGCCAGCCCAAAATTCTGGCTGGATCAAAATGTTTGATTTTAGGCGAGCAACGGTATTTTGTTTGAGATACTGCCTCTTAAAACACAAAATGACTAGATATTCTAAAAATTTGGAGGGGCCATGTCTCCTCGCCACCCCTGGCTATGGCTGTGTGTGTGCGGTTTATATAACGTATATGTACTGTAATGTAAATACTTTATGTAAACTAATGTTTCCCAAACTGGGGATAATTTACCTCTGGGGGTAATATGCGATTCTTTAGGGAGTAACGCAGAAAGAAAACCGCATTGTTGTTCTCTATTATGAGCGATCACTGCAAAAAAAATTTTCCACCTGAAATGCAAAAATTTTTTATTGAGGGCAATAAGACATAATCGCTACCTTGATTTGGGTAGCGGCTCCAAGAAGTTTGGGAACCACTGATGTAAACACTTACGTATTTATATAATATTGGGGCCACGTTTTTTATATAAAAATTTGTTTATTAAAAGTTTCAATTATAGTGAAATTTGCACATTAGGACTGCCAAATTGAGCAAAATAAGCCTTGCATTTAATATATTCGTCCCTATCTCTGTGCAAGAAATGGTTTACTCAAAGGCTATACAAAAAAATTACCCAATGGACTTTTCTGTGTCGGGAACCATCAATCAAAAAACGTATCTGAAAAATGTAAGGGGGGCTTCAGCCACCTTATCCCCCCCTCTGGATCCGCCTATGCACTCAGGTCGCACGAACAACTGCCTGTCAGGTCCTGAAGATTTGTTCGAACAAATTTATACAGCAAAGCCTCTCCAATCCTCGCGTATTAATCAGAAAGAAAAATTTTTACATCACAAAGAGCTTGATCTGGGCAACAGCGTAACAATTACAAATTTACAAATTGTTTGTGACATTCTGGGGCTGCAAATCTCTGATCAAGTGCATAAGCTTGTGGCAAATGATTGTGAAGTGAGTAGCACGAAAACTTGAGGAATATAATTCACTCAAGATCATGAACACTACCACGCGGGCCGCACCAAACAACGCAGCAGGCCGCGGGTTGCACAGCACATATCTGGTCTGTGCTAACACCCGAAGTCTCCGGAAAACACTCCGAGAAATTAAAAATAAGGCCAAAAACAAAAATCTACTAAAAATCAAAAGAATACTAAATACCGAAATACAAGCTAACAGGGGAGCCGAATTTTTATATTTAGCCTCCCGGGGGGGCGGCGCGCACCCCTGCTCCTCCGTCAGTTACGCCACTGACGACAAGTAGCTTGATCGTCATTTTGTGCGAAATGTTTCCAAATTTTAGAATGGTTGCTACGTTCCATTTTGTGGCAAACTTTGTACCAGTGCTTGTTATGATTACAACACACGTGCAGTCGGCTCGACATCTAACTACTAAACCAGTTTAAATCAGTTGTTCAGCATGGAGTATATGCATGTGCAAGTTTGAAAGAAATCTGATTATGCCGTCACAACAGGGCCCAACACAACAGTCTGGGCTGTCTCTACCACTGCATCTCTCGATTCACTGCATTCACTGTGGAGCAACTACGAATTTCAACGTTAAGTGTTTGCTCTAAAAAGGCTACAAAGTATGTTTGAACCAATTTATTTGTTGTGTGTAGTTTTTGCGTTATTGTAAAGAAAAGAATTACTAGCTCTTGCAGAAAGTCCTGCATCGACAAGTCATAATTCCTCCTCCTTGCACGTGGATCTTAAAAAAACGAGCTTCTCATTTGACATTTGTTAATTTTCGTACACTTTTTAGCTGACTATTTTTTAATTTGAGGTTTTATACCACCTGTGATAATAAGAAATGTTTCAATGAATACGTATGTACAACATGAAGAAACATTATTCGAATTCACAAAACAAGACATGAATGCACTTATTTTGTTGGTAGGTCAGTCGTTGTCCGTGTTATTAAATGCCTGTTTACTGTGGTTAGGACATTTGCAAGATTGTCGCTGTGATTTTTACTTTATGCTTTGGTTTCTAACTGTTTTGTAAAAGCAATATTTCGGTAAAAATAAATAACTTCTTTTGGTTTCTAACCGTTTTGCAGAAGCAATATTCCGGCAAAAAAAGTAAAAAAAGAGGTAAACATAAATAACTTCATCCGTGTTCTTGACGTTTCCGTTGAGAAATTTGAGCTTTGTTTTGCATTTGAAATCTTCGAAATTTTTTATCTAGTTATCGATCCTTCAAAGCTATGACTACTTTGGGTGAATAGCTAAAGATTTCAACATTCGATTTCGTCATCTGGTGGTATACATTCAGTGCTTTCTGGTCACCAATAAAATTGAGCATGGTTTTATCATAAGATGTGTCCGCAAAGACTAACTTTCAACCGATATCATTGTTTCATTTGGTGTTGTCAAAGTTTGTAAATCTTAAATTACGCTACTGTTGATATAAATAGTTTAAGCGTGTTGTACCAGCAAATATCCCCTGCAAAGTTTTACACGCACAATTTCGTGCATTAGGGCATGTTAAAGAATTTTTTTAAGCATTCCGAAATTTTGAAAGCGAGTTGAAAATAAATCAATCACTTTTTACGTGGAGGCAAACTTTCTCTTTCTACATAAAAAACAGTGACTGTAGAACACAACTCTGCCTTCTTTAGTAAAAATTTTGATTTCTGGAAATCTCTGTAATGCCAAGCTACAGGAAAATCACATTTCAGCATTCATTGTAAATGTATTTTTTACGTTATAGAAAAGCTTCCCACTTCTCGTACAATATTTACACCCTTTTTCACATTTTTTCTTTCTGTTTTACCGTATCGCAAATCCCAATATAGGAAGCATGGACGTCATAATGTCTCTGATACAACTAGGTGCACCAGTACATTAAGTGATTAAACCAACTTCCATCAGCATATTTACAGACATTCACCAATAAAAAGAGAACGTTACAGAACTCATGTACCGTACGTAAGATAATGAAGTTCTAATTGGAGAGTTGTTGGACGGTCATGTCAAAACAACGCTAAACCAAGGTCTGTCTCTCTAGGCGGCCTTGGCTGAACTATGTTGTTTCCGAGAAGGCGTCGTTTTTATAGGATGTCATAGGCAAAGACCTTTCGACAACTACGCCAGGCGTTGAGATCTTGGTTGATTGCCGCACGCGGTTCCGTGAGGAACCTTCAAGTTTTCCATGATCTCTTTTGCAAGCTTGTGTGTTGTAAACTGGTAATCTGAAATACCACAGCAAACAACCTTGGTGATGTAGTTACATGAAAACATGGTGATATATTCAGCTACTTCCTCTCTCTGGTAAAACAAACGCGGCGCAGTGGATTACTGCTTTAGCGGCAGTTAGATAAACAGCAGGCTGCTTGTGAGTTTGAGTTTTCGGACTGGCAACATGCTTAAAATCTGCTCTGATTTCTGTAAAAACAAAGCTATGCTTACAACTAACGCTACTACTGGGCTATATGCAGCAGTGTTTGTGGAACAGTCATCACTCACCAATTATATCTTTACAAACTCATGAAAAATTGTAAAGTTCAAAGGACAACGCAAAACTCTTCTTTTATGGTCTTGTCTTTCAACATAATGTTATAGGTCTTACTTTTTTTCAAAGCAACTTTTCGCAACCTACTGAATCCAGCCAGCATACATAGCGATAACGGAGCTCCTGCTTTGGTGACAAACAGTGTCCGCACCTTTTTGCCACTGGAAGTTGCTGACCTCGTCGAGCTGCTGCCTGCCGAGTTGTCCGATGTCTTGACAGCTCTGTATGGAACATAAGTTGAATCGCAGAGCAGAAAACTTTTATGACCGGCGCATGAGTGGCAAGACAGTGTTGAGACCACTGGTATTAGCATGTTTTTGGAGTCACAGTATTTTTTGCAAAGTTATTGTTGAAATGTTACAATAAATGTTTCTGTAAACAAAACAAGTACCCTATCTTCTGCGGAGTTCTGGTACTTACTATATTTTTTTCTTAAGGACAGTGAAGTTTATCACGCAAAATTTCTTTCTTTTTTAATTTTAAGGGGTCAATTATTTTTTTGAAGAGTGAACCACATACCTTTTTTATAAAAAATAGATTATAAATCAATCTTTAAAATTTGGGTTTGGCCAAGCGATTAGTTTGCAGGTGAAACCTTTAATTGATTCAAGCAATCTTTTAACGGAGGTACGATTAATAATTACAGAAAAATGAAACCAAGCCAAGTGGCCTGTTTAACTTTTTGCAGGTTCATAAACCTAATTGTTCATTGACGTTCCTTTGTTGTAAAAGTTGTTTGAACGCACCCGCGTAAAATTTAACATATATTTATAAAGTACAAACAAAAACTTACACTTTTCTGGTTTGCTTGAAGCACATAATGTTGTTAATCAAAGCAACATAGCCTTGGCGGTATACTGGATTTATAGCACCGTAGATGACAAAATTCATTGTGAAATTTGTGAGAAGCAAGCGCCCAACAACCTGTGAAAAGCAATTAAGAAAGCAAATAATTCATAAATACTGTACAACCCGAACGCCAAGCCAAACCAGCATGATTGAAATAACATTGACTTTTAACATATTGCATATTAGTAAACAAGCATAGTAGGTGAAGTGCCTGCCTGGCATTAAGGTTGAAAAGGACTTCGAAAGAATACACTACCTAATGCTGAAGCTCGACAGGCGGAAATGTTGATGTCAGTTACAACCAACTATGAAAGTGGCGTAACTGACGCGAGGGGCAGGGGTGCACGCCGCCCCCCTGGCAGGCTAAATGTAAAAAATGGGCCCCTGTTAGCTTGTATTTTGGTATTTAATATTATTTTCCTTTTTAGTAGGTTTTTGTTTTTAGCGGTTTTCAAAGATTTGTCGGAGTGTTTTCCGGTGATATCGGGTGTTAGTACAGACGAATCCAGTTAATCGCATAACCAACTTGCCAAGAATTTTTGTATGTGTTTAACCGTAATATGCTATTATCCGCATCAGACAAATATCCGCAAATGTATCGTTCTGGCGACACAGCAGTCCAAAATTTAGTCCCGTCGAAACAGGGTGGCTTTTGTGGGAGTAGCCCCCCAAAAAGCTTCAATCCCCAAATTGAAATTTGAAACACTAAAAATCAGTGTAATTTTTATCAGTCCGTATTCTGTTTTGTCCTGTAATTTATAGACAGAGCAGTAGCCTACCTGTCGCTGTTACCGTGAATAACATCGCCTAATGATTTTTGATACGTTTGATGAGGTAATAAATGTGTTTGAGGCTTGAGCGTAAAGCGTCACCTTTCATTGCTTAGAGCAGGGGTGTAAACCTTTTGCTATTGCCGGCCACATTACTTTTATTTATATGAAGTACGGCCGCCAATGAGTTCGAGTTCTATTTATGAGATACGTTTAGATATATTTAATTTTAATTTTAATTTTTACGTTTAATTTTAATTTTTATCCTGTATATGTCAAATTGCGTATTCATTCTATAACTTTTTGTGACATCACCATCCAGATTGTTACGTATCGTGTCGACTGATTTTCTTGCCTTGCGTTTGTTTTGCTTCAATATACGCCAGCACGGCCACCAAATCTTATATTTTAAATTACAGTTGGACGGCCGCAAATTTCATTATTGAAAGCCGCAGGTTGTGCACCGTTGGCACAGAGTATTGAACGTAAATTTAGCCAATATGCCTGGTTGTGTACGTCCAGAAGTCTGACTTACAACTGATCAACGTATTTGTGTAGTGATTGTTATGAAAAAATGTATTCTGGCTTGCTCAGGCGCAGGCAGTCTTCTCGTATTTTGTACTGCATAGAAGCAAGATGCCTTTGGTGCTTACGACCTAAGTTACACGTTTGCGCAGCCTGCTGTTCAAACAGCAAGATGGAGTTAATAGTTTAGTTTATTTACTTTAGCAATCACTGCTAAGCATGTCCCAACCGAGTAATGCAGTCGTAGTGGTTTATGGATGTTGACCATATTGCATCCATGCAGGCCCCCTTGGTAGGCATACCATACGTCCCGTTTTAGCCGGTACAGTCCCGGTATAAAGGCTTTGTCCCGGTCAGTCATCCAAAAAGTCCCGGTTTTGCATTCAATCAGCCAGCATAGCCCTACACGAATATTAGCAGGCTGTGATTGATCATTTTAACCAACTTGATGAAGAGTGATGTGTGATCTTGTTGTATCTTGTTTCGTTGTGTTGGATCAGGGGTCTCAAACACGCGGGCCGCATGTGGCCCACGAGGGCGTTTCTTGCGGCCCACGATGCTTTTTGGGAAGTTTCAAATAATTAACATTTACATTATTTAGTTTATTCACCTGTGTTCAAAAGTGCTCGGCTAGCGAGTCAACAAGTTCCGAACGAACGTAAAAATGTCATTTCCTTATGCAAAAACCCTATGCAAAAAACATTTTATCATTTTCTCATTTTATTGAATCATTCTGATAATACTGGCAGTCCTATGTAATTTTTTTTGTCTAACAGTTTCTTATTTAGGATTTGATTTGGATCTTGCCTAAAAATTACTGTGTTGAATTAGAATTATCTGTTTTATGAGTTAGATAAGGCGGACGCTCTGATATTGACAACCACTTGGAAACCAAAAAACACAAAGCTTGTGTTGAGGCAGCAATATCGTCACCTCGTGTGGAACACTTCTTCAAACGATTTTTTTGTTGTTTTAAGTTTTCATTCTTTTCAACTCTTTTACTGCCCCCTTGACCTACCACTGTTTCGGCGTCCCAGGAAAAGAGGGTAAAATTGTTCGTTGTGGTTCGCTACTTTACAACTGATGTCAGTGTGAAAGCAGAACCATCGTCAGAAAGTCGTCAATAGGGGGCTTCACGTTTGTGCCGGGGGGTTTACGTTGTGCAAGAGGGGCTTGACATTCAAATTTGACAAAAATTCCACTGATTTATAGTGTTTCCTATTTCAATTTGGGGGTCTTGGAGCTTTGTTTGAGGGGGCTAAGTCTACCAAAGCCCCCCGTGGCGACGGGACTGTGTGAAAGTGAAGCTACATACTCTAAGTAAGATATGAACCACATTTGTCTGGTAAGGCTCGTTGTTTTGAAGCGTCCCGCTTTTCAGTCACGAAAATATGGTATGCCTACCCCTTGGTTTATATTTGTCAATATTTATAGCTTATTTGAGATACAAACATGGGCGCAATTTTGTTGTAAAATGTGGGGGGACAGCTTAGTGTGAAACCAATATAGTCATCGGGTCTATGCAGAAGTGTCGTTTTATATATACTGATTCCCAATCTTATTTTTTAGATGTGTTTTGAGAGCAACACTAATCACGCTTTTGTCCTTGCAGATGATTTACATATTAATATACTTAAATTTGTTGTTAAACACGGTACTGCAGTTCAGCCTGTTTCCATTAATATCGGAGGTAAACAAGCACAACAATATAGCAGAACACATCAGTTGGGTTTTATCAGAGCTGTCAGTTGGAGTGCACAAAATGCTGAACTGCATTGGTCGCACGTGCATATCACTCTTACAGTGGAACATTTCAGTTTTCATCCATTTTATAAGCGTGGGTTACAGCGCGATTCGATGTTTTGTCCAAGTCGCTTAACGTTACAAAGACGATAAATATTTTTCTTGCACATTTCCGTTTCTGGAAAAAGCTGCAAATCTTTTTAATGCAACTGGGCATCATTGCATGCAGCCCCACCCCTACCAAAATCTCCACTGATATCCTCTTACCAGCAGAAAAAACATTTGGCCTAAAATTAGCGTAGACCACTTCACAAAATGATTTCAATCTATTTTTACTGTTGGTGGGTGGAGGACGTATCCTTTCAATCTCCCCTTGTTGGCCCTTGCGTACATACCCACAGAGAGTTGTGAAAGAGCCTCATTTTGAAGCCTGAACCCGGCCCGAGCCCGAAATCACAAGCCCGAACCCGGCTCGAGCCCGATATATATTTTTGAAGCCCGATTTAGGCCTGAAAGCCAAACTTACCGAGGGAGTTAGATATGCGCAACTGCGAAGTAACAAAAACGTGTGCAGGTATAGTTGCAGGTACACGGTTTATCACACCGAAAATAGCAACCACATTGACCAAAACATTGGCATAATCTGGCACAAACGTAGCATGTTAGTCAACGATAATACTGCAGAATATTATGTATAAGTCTGGCCCGACAAGCCCGGCCAAACTTATAACTCTGCACCATGTCAAAAGTTTCATTCTAAAAGTTCTACTTGCATAACGACACAAAAATATGTTTGAGATTAAATCAAAGTGCGCAACGGTGAATTGGCAAAAAAAGTACCAAGTTTCACCTTCAACACGAAAAGAATGTCTAACAAAACTAGGTGTGATGTATCTGTAAAGCAAATCTTTCGCACTTGGATGAAAACATTGCTGCATTGTGGGCTTGGTTAAACTCAAGTAAACCAGATGACTTACGAACCAATGCATTCAGCACAAGCACAAAGTGTAAGAGTCAAGGAAAAATTATCTTTTGGGTTTGTTGGTCGCCGTTGTTGCGACATGACAAGAAGTGGAGATAAATGTATATTTTATCTTTATTTCCAAATCAACTCCCTACGTTTTGAGCTATAGGTCAATATACAGCTAGGTAAATACTGTAGGCTACTTTTCCAACGTTTTGACGTTTTGATTGAAGTCCTGTTCACTAATAGTTGAAAACAGTCTTTTGCTAAACTCCCCTTCCTAAAACTAAGTCTCCACAAAAGTGCTGCTTTTTGTTTGCGGCAAAAGCTTCGCAGAGATTTGCCTGAAAATCAAACTTTCTACAGTAATATATATACACTAGCATCATCAAATTATACGCTGTCTGTTTCTGAATACATGACAACCAACGTTACAGCAAAGCNAATAACATTTCTGCATGGAACAAATCATGGCTTTACTGTGCTCTCTCACATGTGCAGCTGTAATACTTTCACTCTTACAAGAAAATAAATTTTCTAACAGCACACCACACAGGGGAAAATGTCGGACAGAAGCAGTTAACCATCTTTCACGGTCTCTAGAAACTTGAAAAATACTAAAAATTATTTTATCGAAGCTAAAATTCATAAACTAACAGAATCAGTGATACCACACCAAACTCTGTTTCAACATCAACTTGGCTATGAATGGCCTACCATTTAACATGAAAAGCTCTTCACACAAAACGTGACAAACACCACATTTTTATTTTTGAAACCTCTCCAAATACAAAGCCTAAAGAGAAAAAAGTGGGGGACATGGCANATTATGTCCCCGCCGTCTGAAAAAGTGGGACTACACGTCCCCCGTGTCCCCCACCAAATTGCGCCCAAGGATACAAAATGTTATTAATCTAAACGTATGCCGTGCACCAGGAGATTAACAAGTCTAGACATCAGAAAGCTTTGTGCATACGTATTTCGGCCAGTTAAAAGCGCGATGCCCATGATCTTCTAGCAAAATTCACTAAAGCGCCACTGAATTGAAACGTTGATCGCGGCGCACTGCTTCGATCGGCCTCAGGTGTGTTCCTTCGGTAACAGTGTTTTCATAATGAGCGACAGGCTTCATTCTGATTTTCTGCAAATTTCTGTTAGCATTTGCATTTCATCGCATCTATAAATAATCGTTGTTAATTAAATGACCATGATTAAGACCCAAATCCTGTCGTGCAGCTCTATTTCCAAGACACGTCTTGATGAAGTTCGTCCTAACATAATTTTTGCACTTTGGATTGTGCTAAACTGCCCCGATAGCCTACTGTTGCCAGCGCTGAAAGGAGTTTCAGCTAACTGGAGCTGATCAAATCTTCAACAGGTCTCATATGACAGATAGAAGACTATCCTCATAGGCCATGTTGTCAATCGAAACTTCATGTGTGCGTTCTCTACGTAGATTTGGATGATGTCATAAAGTTTTTTTCATGCCAAAAGACTCACTCCAAGCCGTTTCGATAGTATTATAATGCGACATTGTTTATGATATTTTCATGGTTATTGTCATGTAACATTTTTCATGTGTGCTCCTGTGCCATTGTACAGTGATTTTTGTTTATTGTACTGCATGACCACGGTCCGCCAGTTGAGTAGCCGTGCGATAGATACATTACAGCAACAAGTAAATCATGACGAAAAATAACGCTAACACAGCAACGCTTTAGAATTTTTTTTTCAGAAATCACCATTGGGGGCCCTGTATGCATTTCGGGAGAGGCCCAGAGTTGGGCTGCTACGGCACTGTTCATACCTATTTGTAATTATTTGGTGTGCAGCTCCATATTTAGATAAAATTGCTTGGCATTATTTGCTTAGTAATTGCTAAATGAATGTGGTTTTATCACTGATGCGGATAGATCGGTGAACTGCTCAAAAAATTCCGTTTCGGACTTACTACATTTGTTTTATTGTTTTGGCTACTCAGGCAGTTCCCAGAATCTGCTCCCATGCCTCATCATTAAGTCAAGCATTTGGTGCTTAGAAGAAAATTGGAATTAATTCAGGAGTTAATTAACAAGATTCAGGTGTGGTCAGGGGCGTAACGAGGGGGGCAAGGGGGCACAATTCATGGGCGCCGAATCACTGTGGGGGCGCCGAAAAGCCCCAACAACGTCACAAGTACTTTCTTCAATAGAGT
>JGI24022J15233_10008807_pt1 | contig 11315 bp, 9 predicted proteins | sample Ectturendosymbi2_FD_15233 | JGI IMG/M metagenome (IMG submission 15233)
CATATGCCAAGACAGTCATAAATCAACGCAGGGTTGAAAAGTCAGCTTTTGAGGATAAGTCAGAGGAAATTCAGTGTGAATATTAAAATGAACGACTNTGTTGGGAAGATTCTGCAAACTAAGTTTTACGCCTCCTGTTACATCTTGCTATCAGGTGCACGNCCTAAATGCCGATGCACACCTATTTATCTGCGACGCTGCTATGCTACTTTAGGTGTAACTGATGCCGAAACCTCGCTGCTGTTAACTGCATACTGCATTGAATAGTCCTCACCCTATCCACGCTGCAGATGGGCTGTTTGATAGGGTTAATCATAGCAAATCAGCCTTCATTACAACGGAAAATCACCATGCAGGAGAGACAATTATGTTGGCCCCCCTACTTTTTTCCTTGGCCCTGCAGTGGCTCCCTCAGTTTTTTCATTCTAGAATCGCCACTGTATACAGCTCACAAGTACAGTACAGCGACAGTAATTAATGCTTCCAGACTCACCAACAAATTTGATCATTGCTATATCTTGACAGTATAGTCTCTGTCTCAGTATAAGTGTCGAAGTCGGTTGTCAAAAACAGTTATACGTACGGCTTCAGATAGCATTTTTAGATTTTGCCATAGGGAATTTGTTTATGATACTGGCAGTGTCTATTTCACATACACGTGTTCATGCTCTAAACTCTACAACCAGGCCGTTCAGCTTGTTTTTTCGTGAACCGCATCTTTTTCTTTGGGCTTGCTTCATCACTTGAACTCACTGCACCTAGCTAATATTTACAGCTTGTACGGTGTCAGTTGCTTATTCATCAGTTATGCTGAAAACTAAGGCACCTTGATAAAACAAGGTAAAGAAAGATGAGACTACAAACAAGAAGTATAATATTAAGACAAACCCTTTCTTAAATCACTGCTACGCAGCTAAATCCTAGAACCCAGATCTTCAGTAGAAAAAATACAGAAAGGCATTGAAGACCCCAGACCTGGGGGCAAAACCCCGGGTTTGGCACCACTGNCTAAATCATTTCGAAAGTACCAAATGTAACGCAACTTATGGANCAGGACAGTTTGATGTAATATTTTTAATTGCATTCACAACAATACAATCAAGCAATATCTGGAAATTACTGCAATTGGCGTCATTGCTTGAGTGGTCCAATAATGTGGCAAATAACTGTAAAATACTTAAATTTTCGAATCACATTTATCTAATGTGAAAGCATTCAATTGAAAACCTTTGCTTAATTGCGTGTGGAAAATTCAGCAAAATAGCGACTTCTAGGAATGAAAAAATTATATGCAAGTAATCAGGGATAGATATTAAGGGAGGTGGTCGACTCCGGCCCCCCTTTTGAGTGTTTCGCACTTAATTTTTGCGTTGTTTTGAAGCTTATTAACCATTCTAGAGCCACATTTAATAAGCTCTAAAGCGAGACATATGTTTGTCAAAATACATCAAAAATTATGTGCAAATGTGTCAAAAGCGGCCCCTCAACAATTTTATGTGTAGATATATATAACAATTTAAAATCAAATGACTTTCAACAATTTGCGGTGTGAAATGGACTTTCATGCAGAAGGAAACTCCCAGAAAAGTGGAAGATTTTGCTCGCTTTCAGCGAATTAAGTTTCCGTACAGCATGTGTACAACATAGGCAGGGGCGTAACGAGATTAGATGGCGCCCGGGGCAAGAAGCAAGTTGGCGACCCCATGTTCGAACCTGAGGTCTTTCGGAAGCAAATTACTGCATTCAAGAAATACTTGTGACATTTTTGACACTATTCAGCGCCCCCACAGTAATTTGGCGTCCCCATAGTGTTTCAGCGCCCGGTGAATTGTGCCCCCTTGCCTCTTCTCGTTACGCCCCTGAATATAGGGTCCCGTTTCTGAGAGTTTGCCTCGGGAATCTAAATTATAGTATCTACCCTTGCATATAAAAAAAGAACAGGTTTGACACAAAGGACCGCGGGGACCCCAAAAGCGCGGGCCCCGTAGCAATTGATACATTTGCTGCTATTGTTAATCCGGCACTGCGTACGCGTGGATGTTTAAGGGAGTTCTTAAACATCTGCTAGGCATGTGCGGATATTAATCAACCTTCATGATGTACCTGGTGCTACGAAAACGGGAACAAGCTTTGACTGATTCATATTTTACTGGCACATTCAGAAAAGTATTGTCCAGTCTACTGGATCAGCTGAAAACGCAAGTAAACTTACTCTAATAGAAAAATATCCTTGAATTATCCCATCGAGCTTAGGTTTTTTAAACCTTGCCAACAAAATTTCACTCATGCACCGACGTTACACCAACCTGATGAAATAGGCGTCGGCGAAAGAACAATAGCGGCATAAACCGATATTCCTAGGTTTTCAAGTTTAACGTGTTGCTTCAGGTTGTTTTTTATTACTTCACAACAAAAGAAGCTCTTTCTTCCACTTCTGTGCTCGTAAAATAAAGATATCTTGCGTTATACACCCCCGTGAAAATATCCGGGTACGTCATGCCCAAGAAAATTGACAAAGTAAATTGTAGGTAAGAGGAAAATAATGAAGGGAACGTTACCGAGGAGCAATGCAGACAGAGCCCTTTGCATATTTGTAACTTTATTGGGTGTGTGGTCATGGGCGTGGGCAGGGGGGCTTTCCCCTTGGATTTAAAAATTTGACATTTTCTAATTGTATTGTTAGCACAAAAGGTTGTTTTCTTGGTTTCGAGAGGAAAAAAAATGAAATTTCACCATTTTTGGCTCCTCCAGAAAAAATCTTTTTGGCTGCCTCTGGAAAAATCCATTATTGCCCCCCTAGAAAAAATTCTTCCGACACCCATGTGTGTGGCTAAGTTCTCATGTAACGAATCGAACAAACGCTTTGTCGTAACAGGAATTGCTACGGCGTTTTCTGGGATGAAACTGAGTCGCAACCTTACGTCTATTCTAATATATGTCTAGATTAGCTATTTTTACTATTGTTAACTGTTGAATCTACACAGGTGCCTTTGTAATGTCACAGTTCCGTAAGCCCCGAAATACATTAACATTTTTTCTATTCTCCATAACGATATAATTTTTAGAATGGCAAAAACGCTTTACGAGTTCAGTTATGGACGTCCGCAGCAAGCGGGCCCGTGTCGACGTTTTTTTATAAACATTCATAGTTTTTTCAGAAAAATAGCTCAAGGCCATTTAACCCTACTCGGTGCTTGCACAGAAGAAAATTTTTTTTTAATAGTTAAGTGGAGTAGGAGTGTTTCAGAAGTACACGTTTAACAGCTTTGTGCAAGCATATCACATAGGTCGAAACAAGTGTGGAGTGGTCCAACTGCCATTTCGAGGGGGAAATTGATCAGAAATAAAATTGGTGGTGTTGAAACGGTACGACCATGCAGTCAGTGGCTTGAATATGCGCAATGCTTTGCCTCGTGAATGCTGATTGTGTTGTTCAAGCTTTTCATGCTCTTTACCAACATTGCTTTGTCTTTCGATGGCCTTCCTAGATATTCCTCTATAGCTAACCGTCACAGAGGACAAAAAATGTTCCTCAGATAGACATGTTCCTGTAACTCAAGAGTGGGCAATTAGCGGCCCGCGGGCCAATTGTGGCTCGCCACAAGGTTTTCAGTGGCCCGCGGAAGCATTCAGGAAAAATCTTCATATGTACAATTTCCTCCAACTTATCACAGTAAATGTTAGTGCTGAGGCAAACTTGAACCGAGACTTGCATCTGTTTCCGTTAGAAGGTACGGCCCTCCCCTAAACGCGGGCTTCTCGAAGTGGCCCCCGACTCAAATTAATTGACCACCCCTTCTCTAACTAACCGTTATACATTATGCCTCACAGGGCCAGCTAGAAAAGTCATTGACCAAAAAAACGGACAACAGATAACAAAGAACGAAGCGAACCCTAAGCAACTACATCAAAGAACAGTCAATGCAGCCATTGCTTTATGTTCTTTTGTACTACCATGAAGGTATCATTGCCTACAGAAAAACAAAATTTTACCTCTTTCTCAAACTAAGTTTCAAGAGATTGTTTTTTTGTGCAGAGTTACAGATTTGATAAATTAGTAACATGCATTAATATAAAAAACAAGACCCGCACTGATTTTCGTTTGGAGTGTAAGTGACATGTCAGTTCGGCTATATCGAGAATGGTGATATATTGATTCAACGCAAACAACCCAAACCCTAGAAACAACTCAGGTTGTCGTAAGTGCACATTAAACTTCGCAATACACTTAGTGTGAGTGAAGACCGATTCTCCAAACGTTTTTCGAATAAGTGCGCTCTAACCAAACGTGGGAAACATTTTTATTCTGAGCCAACTACAGGGTGTCCCTAATATCTGGATACATTAGAAAAAATCTATAGTTTCAAGTAATGAAATTTTCAACAACATTTTACTCAGTTAGAATATTAACAAAGTCTCAAATACGATTTACATCCATTGTTATGGAAGGTTGATGCGCTTTGCAAACTTCAAGTGAATTCGATGCAGAAGATCCCCAATGCCGTAAATTTTTGCGCATTCACTCCGGGACTTAACGTGGGTAGATGGCGCCGGGGCAAGAAGCAAGTTTGGCGCCCCCACGTTCGAACCTGAGCTCTTTCGGAAGCAATTTTACTGTGTTGAAGAAAGAACTTGCGACATTTTTGGGACTTTTCGCCCCCCGCAGTGATTATTCGCCGCCCTCCGCAGTGATTCGGCGCGTGGGGAATTGTACCTCCCTTGTACCCCCTCGTTATTCACTCACTCATGCGTTCTGTCAAGTGTGTTAAATATGTGATGTTTCATCAAGTACACCTTCAGTCCTTCACCTTTAGCATGCCTAGAAAGAGAAATCAAGCCACTAACCGAGGAAGCCACTCCACTTGACCTGGTTTTCCAAAACAATTACGAGAAAAATCATAGAGTTTGTTCCCACATTTCGACAAGACTAGTGGGATCTTTCACTGTTTATTGTGGAGTTCCAAAAGGTGCGTATGCAGTGTCACAACGCGCTCAACCCAAAGCGTTGTTTTCGTCTTCCTGTTTGTCAAGTGCAATATCGCAGGTAGAGCGTAGTAACAATAAATCATTTCAGTTTATTGCTATATTGCTGTTGAAGAGAATGAGAACGTTGGTCTTACATTTTTGTGTATTGGAAGTGTTTCACAGACAATGGAGTTGAATATGACACAATAATCACTAATGTACTGACATTCAATAAGGTTGTTGTCTAACAAAACATGAGGTAACCATTTTAAAAAACAAGAAATTTGAAAACGGTTGAATTAATTCCATCTGTTATGGTTTCAAATATTTGTTTTTCAAATTAGACCAAAATTGCCTCAGATATTAAGTTACATCAGTCTCTTTTCCATGCTGTGTAACATCTCTGTATTGTTTTGCATAACTGCATCTGTTAAGGATATATGACCGCATAATTGCTCCAATATTTGCCAAAAAACTATAGAATCATTTGCCCATTGCATGTGTCTGTTTTTTTATTTCGCTTTCGACAAAGAAATTCTGATACGGCCTTTTGGATAAAAACCTGCTGACACGGCACAGTTCCATCCAGGGGTGCAATAAAGTGGGAATGCATGGGAGCGTTTCTCTCGTACAGTACTGTAGTTTTCGAGTGGGGCACTTGGTCAGATGATGGTCGTTGCAATGGCAAAACGAAATTGAAGTGGGCGTGCTGCGAAATCGATTTCTTGCTTGTCGTTAAAGACCAGTGTATGAAAACAGAGTTACGAAAGTTGCTAAATACATGTTGCACTGCATATTTTAAAATGTTTTTTTTCCATGGGTGGACACGAATATGACCAGAAATTTCCACCGACGGCGAACAAGACCATTTCTTCGATGCGTTTTGCTTTTCCGCAGTTTCGCTTTCTCTATAGTTCCAACATTTAGGAATAAGTGTGTATGGCTTCGATTTTACACAGCGGTTTCCTACATGTTTTCAGTCATGGACCACTTCTGAAAAATTTGTATCTTGTGAACCTCGATCCTAATTTTAAACTTAAACAAATACATTACGCCACAAATCTAGCATTGACGTAACCAGGGCTGCGGAGCCGTCGTAAAAATGACACTGCTCCGGCTCCGGAGCTCTTCTCTTCATGAACATGGTTCCGGCTTCAGCTCCGGAGCTCTTGATTTTCATGAGTGTGGCTCCGGCTCCGGAGCTGTCTATTTTCATGGCTCCGGCTCCAGCTCCGGCTTCTTTTTGTTTTCACATATAAATATTTTCAATTGTCTTTGTGTGCCTCAAGTTGAATGGAAAATGATTTAAATCAAGTACACAAAACTAAGAGAATACACCAAACATTTTTGAGTAATCTAAATTTGCTATTTTTTTATAAGCAGCACTCTTACCTTGAGATAATCAGCGAAAAACAACAATCACAGGTTCAGGCGATTCAGAGAACAGTTACTAGCAGAAACGTAGCTCAAGATAACTGTAATATAAACAACTTCTGGAAAGGTAGTCGCCGGTTTTGCCGTCAATGCCGGATGACCTTTTGTTATTTCTTACAACCAGAATCAAGAAAATGGCTGTTTGGAAAACTACATTTGTGTCCGAGCATTTAAACACAGACCAGTCCCAATTAACGTCGCCAGATGTCCTTGAGAGCAAAGGATTTTCCTTGAATTTGCATCAAAACTGGTTATATCTTTGATCCTAGAAAAACATTTAGTTGTCCTTGAGTATTTTCCAGCGGCCTTGAAAGTTCTTGAACAGTTGTGAATTTGTTCTTAATTGCTCTATTGATTACATTGATCATTCAAGAATCAGGATTAAACAATGTAATTGAACAGAATTAACGAGTAGATTTGTTCCAATTTAAACTGTTGCGTAGTAAAAAGTACCCATCATTATTCAGCAATGTTTGTTTGAAAAAAATGTGATACACCACTATATCTGAAAAGTATTCAAAGTAGGCATGAAGTAAAATTTCAATAACCACAAAACGACAAAATGTCCTTGAAAAAATTTCAAGTGATCTGGCAACACTAGTCCCAATTGTACAAGTGTTTTGCACTCGTTGCATGCTTTGCCTGTTGCTGTCTTGACGATTCCAACTAACAGCGCTGCTCAGACAAAACCATACAAAGAGCGCAAAACACATATAGTCAATTACTTCTCTCAAATGTTCTTTCAAACATGCACACATTTGCATTAACACAAATGCAAAGATGTGTTTAAAAGCCTTTTGTTCAAAGAAATAGTATGACTTCTAGCAAGAAATTTCACCTTTGACTTTTTTAAATAGCTGAAAACTTCAGAATTTTTATCTTTTGCACTCATAATCATTAGTGATGAATCGCAAGATGAAGCACAATTTAACCCACAAAGCTTAGGAGAAAATAAGAGTGGCTACTGTGCAGACAACATAGAATTTTTCTCCATAGATGAAAACTTCAAGAAAAATCCACATTTATTTACATTGCTTTATTATACCCTCTGATAACGTGGTTTGCTACCAATCATTTATACCTTTCATATTATGCTACTGCTTGTAAAAGTAATGTTCCTTAGTGGACTCTACCAGTAATTTAGTAAACCTTGCTAGTAAGCCTAATGGTTTGCAATAAAAATTCCTACTTTACAATGGCGTGCTGTGCATTTCACGCTTAAATCTGCAGTGGTATCATACCTTGAATCATATTCTCTGCTAACAGCATGATTACATACAGTTACAAAAGCTATGGATAGTATTATATACTCACTCATTATAGCTCAGTTCTTTTTAGATCACTACACATACTACAGATCCGGTTTGATCATTCTGACTAGAAAGTAAGATTTTGTGGTAGTTAACGTTTTTCTTACTTCTACAAAAGTGGTTTTCAACTATTTCGCTGAAGGGAGCCAAATACAGACCTACGATTTTGTTAGAGAGCCGCACTAAAAAATTTTACCACAAGTCAGTTGACACGTTTTGTTTTATTGCACTAACGAAGTCTGTTGCACAAGCAGCACAAGAGGCCTAAGTGTAGGACTGCTACGAGCCGAACAAAGGATACTGGGGAGCTGTATGCGGTTCTTAGAACAGTGTTTGAGAGCAATCGTTCAACAAGTAACACCAAGCCTGCCAGCTACGATGTCACAGCCTTAGCGATATTTATTAAACCAAAGAAACATCAAAGGCTTGCAGATCCATTGTTGCAGTCTGGTGTTGTAACCGGGGTGTAGTGGGATGGGAACGCGTGGGAACGCGTTCCCACACCTCTTTTTGGTGTGCGTTCCCACACCTTTTGCACAAGAAACATCACTTGAAAATGTGGGATTCAAACCATTATATTAAAATATGGCTACGTTCTCACAGATGTGCTAGGGACACGCAGATTCGTACTGCTAGACAAAAGTCTACAGTTAGTCAAAAAGTCTACAAACAGGAAGATCCGATGCGCAAATTCTTGTAGGCGAATGCTCCCTTTATTCAAACTATTTGTTGTCGTCTTCCTTTGTATTTGGTGTGGGAACGCTCAAGCGCGTAGCCAGAAATTTTGATATGAGGTGCAAACAACAACCAAGTCTCAACATTTAACGCCCCTTATTTTCAAAGCATCATCCAATAAACGTGCATTTGTCTTGCGTTCTTTTTCTGAACGATTGTGTTCGGATTTGAGCCGGAAAATAAAGTCCATTTTCATTGAATTGGCAAGTTTGAAAAGTCTGTATTTAGTGAAGTTCCAAGTTTCGACTTTGGATGAAAGCCACCATTTGCTCGTAAAACTTTCACTGTAAAAGCGCTTGTGAAAATCTCGATGCTGTAAGTGAACGGTATGCAGTATGCTTTTTGCAGCTAATATTGCACTTGATCAAGAAGTCATCGTGGCCGACATTGTGCTTGCGCTTTTTATATTTACACGCTTTTGATGCACACCGACACATACGTTCAATCGAAGCCGAGTAGCGACTAGAGATGTAGTCGAGACCGAAACTGCGAGACCGAGACCTGGTCAAAACTCCGAGACCGAGACTTCATCAAAAAATCCGAGACTCGAGGCGTGCGTTTGGAGATCGATACTGCGACTTGAAAATTTGTGGATTATACCAATATTTTTCAGAAATTTTCCAAAAAATGTCATCACCACTTCGAAATTGAATTTTTTTCGAATTTTTGGCATTTTTCCTACCTGCTTTGGTCGTTTCTCACCTGCAGATACAGCTGACAAAAGGCACATCGAATTACAGAAATTTTGTTATGCCATATCGTTGCAGTATTAAAACTCTCAAACAATAGGCTTGTGACCGAAACCTGCAGCCTTTGAGACCGAGACGAGACTGAAACTTTCGAGAAAGAGACTCGCAAAAATGGGTCTGGAGACGAGTCTCAAACCCGAGACCAAGTCTCGAGACTCCATCACTGGTAGCGACTTTGCACTAAGACACCGACTCACGAAGTAGGCCTTCTACAAAATTTACGGGCATATAGGGCGTAGATCCTGTTGTCGACCAATCCTTGAGCAACTAATTGACGTGTGCAGCTGATAAACGTAACCGCTAGAGTCTCTCAACGCGTTTGAAAAATGTTTGGATTTTATGTCGTTAAATGCTATGAAATGCTACTGCCACAGCATTTGTGTACACTGCTTGCACTAAGCTTGCTTCCCAGAAAAGGTTAGGTATTTAGCTAGCTATTTAGTGTTTAAAAAATGAGTCACACATGTGATAAACACATTACTGAAAATTGAGGATAGTTACACATGTCCTCTAAACAAACTTGATATGTTTGACCCACTCAGTGTACATGAAGTGTAAAAATAGTTATGTATTTGCCAAAACGAAGCCACAGTCGGTTATCACCACGGCTCTGCAGTAAACCTAAGAAACATATTTGTCCAGAACCGTCGCAAGAAACTCCTCAAAAGGGGTCTTTACATTCGTGCAGGTGGGCTTAACATTCAAAAATTTGACAAAAACTCTACTTTTTTTCATTGTTTCATATTTCAGTTTGGGGGGACTTGGAGTTGGACTGTACTAGTCGCCGCAGAATAACACAACAGTTGGTTGGTTGATTTAGCCATTCTAGCGTAACAGTTTGATGTCTTTATTAAAATCAATCAGTGGTTAAATGTCAAAATTCAATCGGGGAGAAATAATCCAATTTAGGCTCTTTTGAGACGAAGTTTCATTTGTAATCACTTCTGAAAAGTGCACATATGTGGCCTTCGATGCTGTTTCGCCTTTACTTTGCTTCATGTAGGTCGCATGCCTCTAGCATGGACTTGTATAAACGTGATTAGTTGATCGGGCTATTCCGACTCTTTTTATTCTGCACATAGCCAAGATTGAGAGAGAGGTTGAAAGACCACCCTTCATTTTCAAACGTACACATGACGAACTTTGCGTATGGTCTGTATGCTTGCGAGAAGGTACAGACTTCGAATAGACTTTGCACACTGTCAGCCATATCATTGTTTCATGAATACGAAGCAAAACCTAACCGACGTGAGACTCAATAGTTAGTTAATGTTTGACAAGTGAGTCTAGAAGAGTACTCTAAGAAAATAGTTTGAAATCCATCGCAGAGACACATGGAAACCATGGAAACCATGTCAGTGCAAGGAATTAGNGCCTTTTCCGCGTAGTTTAAAATTTGAAATCTACCACAAAATACTGAAATATTCCAACACACCTCACCTTCACAATACTTACTATCGGCTTCATGTATTCCACATAATTTGCCGCTCTTTTGAAAATGAATGACCTTTTTTGCTGATCACATTCTTTTTCCATCAAAATTTACGAAAAAAACAGATATTTCGGCTCTTTGTATTTTGGTTTCTTAAACGCCATGTCCACACGTGCAACTGATTCCAAAGTATGAAAAAGAAATGCATTTCGTTGTAAAGCTGCACATAACAATATAAAGAGCAAACATCGATGAAAAGGGGGATAATCCGCACAAGTGAAACATCTCGTTGAAAATATCCATGAACAGCTTTTGGCAAGTTGTTTATACGTATTTGTTCACTTGAGTTCCTCTTGTAATGAACGGCAAAAAAACTCAAAACACTGGCTTGCGTTTTCACATTAGACGGTTTGTTATAACGAATATAATTGCAATGAATTCAAGCAATTTGAAAGTTCAGCTCATGCTTTCTATTGGAAGAGAGAATTGGTGGACTCCTGCCTGGCTGGTTTTGTGTTTATGAATGTTTTTGGTGAACCTAATGTACAATATAAAAAAAGGAACGATTTCACCGAGATGTTTCTTAGCACTCTATAAATCGGGTTCTTTACGCAGTGGCGATTCTAAGGGGGGGCCTGGGTGGGCCATGCCCCCACCAGATTTTTGCTTGGACCCCCGTTTGCCCCCCCC
>JGI24022J15233_10008808_pt1 | contig 11314 bp, 7 predicted proteins | sample Ectturendosymbi2_FD_15233 | JGI IMG/M metagenome (IMG submission 15233)
TTGAAATTTTCAAGATTTTTTGTAACCATATGTCATGAAACCTTTTTATTTGTACTTTTTCTTAAAGAGTATAAAAAATGATGAAGAATAAAAAAAAATGTTCGAAATTGCTTCAACGCTTCAAGTTTTAGTGATGTGAAATTTTAGCCACTAGAGGAAGATTTTTCCCCCCACCTTTTAGAATATTGGTTGCCACATGAATACTGAGGCAGGTGAATGCATGAAAATTTGTACTAGGGTTTTTTTTAGGTCTGGGAATCCATTTTTGGAGTCAAAAATACCCAAAAATGAGTTAGGGTCAGGGTGTAAATTCATCTTGAAAAAAATTTAATGCACACACTTTGGCCACAAATATAGGGATGTTGGCAAACGGCTGCAAAAAAATTTTTTTCCCATACTGTAGTAGTATACAGCATATATTTTGCCAAAATGATACACATATATACTGCCTTACAGCTGATTTACCAATTACCAGTGATTCTAATTCTAAATTTAACATTTCTAATCAATTTTGAACTTAATCGATGTAACTCTTCACTGGCTATGCCCCTGTTACTGCTCTAAATTATGGAATGTCAGAATTTTTTAGTTAGACATAAGTACTATGTTCCCTAAATTGTGTTCTAACATTCATCCAACATTCTATAAATTAGGGTTACGCTATAACACATTGTGACTGAGGAGAATGTACATAACAATTTAGCTTATAATGTCTTCCATCAAAGTGCTAATACATCAGTCAGGAGCACATATCACACAAATATTGTGCTATAAAAACACAGTGCAGTAGTATATAATTCACATACCTCCTGGAAAACAATTAGAAATAAATACCAATGGAGTTATACATCCTTCAGGATAAACATAAGCATCTTGGACAGTGAAAACAATGGACTACAGAAATACTACTATGCATGCAATATGCATTCATACTTTATACAACACATTTCAATTGCACATGCTTACACTGTATGCCAGCATGGATGAAATATTAAAAAACACATAAAACTAATAAAAATACGCTTATAAATAAGAATTCAGAGATGCTACTTGCATGAGATATGGATGGAAGATAGATGACACACCCACTCACTGTGTTTGTGGAGAGATAATTCTGTGGATTACACCCTCATAGATGCAAACTGGGCAGATACACACACATCAATGCAGCACAACTCAACAAGAGACTATGAGGCACAGATAATGAAAGGTCTGTAGAGACGTTCAGATAGAACCCACAATTCTGCCAATCACTGAAAACGAATTTGAAAGAAAAGTCAATACAGCTAACAATGCAAGATTGGGTATTTCTTTGAGAAGACTGTGGAATAGCTGTTAGAAAACATTCTTTGACATATGAATCACACATCTTTCCTCAGTCTTATTCTGATAAGTCCCTTTTGTAGATCTACCAACCAGGGTTGCGGGAGTCAGAGTTTTTTGGGTGGAATCGGATTCCTAACAACACTAGAAGCTGGAGTCAAATTTTTTTGTTTAACTCTCAGTACAATTGGACTATTTTTTGTATCACACTCGTAAGTTGGGAATTCCTGTTATAACAGCACAATTTCTTTCAAAACTATATGTTGAAACAGAGGTTTCTTGCTGTGCATCACAATTTCCATTGATAGCTAATTGCTACAAAATTGTTACTAGCCAAACTTCATTCCTTTTATGTTAAGGAATCGGATTGGGGAGTAAGAAAGTTCAGAAAAATTGGAGTCAGAAATTTTGGAAAGGTCAGAGTTGGATGATTTTCCACTGATTCCGCAACCTTGCTACCAACAACATAAAAAAGAAAAGGATAAACACAACCAAAGAGAAATGGACATTGCAGTCCTCATTCAAGCCCCTTGTTTTCACAACAAGAAGAGGGGTGACATCACAATATGCCACTGTGAACAAAAGACTGGCTAAGAAATAGCTGAAAAACCTAGCCCAGAGCCTTATGCATCTGTCATGACCTACATTAGAACTAAGCTCAGATTTGCATATGTATATATATTTGAGGAGCACCGTTGCTGCATTATGAGGCTTTCAAGACAAACAGAATGATGTTCACCTCTAAGAACTCAGACATTGACTTCAGCCTTATTCTAAGGCCCATAACTTATAAGGCTAAATTGTGGAGAATTAAGTTACTGTCAAGACTCTGACATAACTTGTGTGATAGGTGGGATATGTCATGGCAATAAAAATAAAATATTACTGTTCTCAGACCCATATACTTCCCTTATTAACTAACCATAACATAATTTGTTGGTCATGTACCCAACACTTATTGAGCTACTGTCCTTTTTACTGTCTAATATCTTGTAATCTGTTCAAAAGTACTGTCTCTTCAATCTCATTCAGGTATACTTCGTGCTCTGTGGGACATACTTGCGACTGTGGTATTCCATTACAGTCAATAAGAAACTATGTTGCTTTATTTTTGTTGTTAAAATTGTTTTTGCCTCTGTTGCATGTCACTATTTATACAATGTCATAGCTTTCTGTTTTACAACATCCACTATCACCTATGTCTCTTACCTACGTGCATGACTAACATGTTCATCTGTTAGTCCCTAACTCATCATACACTGCTTGCTCATCATCATCTGTGTTATCAAAATGAATATTGTGTGTATGATTTAACATTTGTATACCCTTGTTTCCTTTTGCATGCATTGCTTTGCATATTCTTCATGCATGATAATTAGAGATCAACTAATACAGCTTTTTTACAGACAATTTATCAGCCATTCATGGAGTCAACGGACCGATAGCCAATATTTCCAAAATTTTTAAAACTTGTTTTCTGCTTCATTATCAAAAATATAATACTTTCTATGGCTATGCTTTACCTTTTTTAAAAAAATATTTAAAAATCAGGATTTATGAGCTAAAATTTTTCAAATTACAGCAATTTCAATATTTTGCTATGATTTTTAATGATGCTTTTGTTTCAGCTGTGATGGCCAATGCATGCTTCATGGTTCATCTTGTCTGCTTATTTATGAAAGCATACCTGCAAATGTTGCTGCAAGATAACTGTCTTGACTTGGTTCATTGTGCTTTCTCTTGTGCAAGTTGTCTGGATGCATGAGGAATATAACAGCGTTTTGTCAATACTTACTAAGGCTGATACCAATATATTGGCAAAACCCTAATATCAGCCCGATATATCGGTCTATCTCCAATGATAATGATTCTTTGCTTATTTAGTCATGCTAGAGTTGAAACGTGACCGTTATGTATTATGCTACCAGGTTGATGCCGCTTGAGTGACAAACTGACTGCTTTATTCAAATCGCGTCATGTTAGCCACTTCCTTTTATGAAACTCTGCCTTAGAACCAAATTCTTTTCTCACTTACGGGTCATTCCATGCCAAATGAGCAAATGGATTACACCAAGTGTTTTGTATTTCAATGAAATTTGGCATACTCAAGATGTCACTGAAAAAAAATTTTTTTTTAAAATTCCCATTACTTTTGGAGTTATGATCACTAAAAAATGCCATTTTTACTCATTACGCTTCAATGAACATGCTTAAATTTTTATTAAATTCCCAATTTCTTAGCCTCTGATCACATGGGATGGCTGAAAATTGCTAGACAGACATTTTAAGACCCAAGGAATGCAAAAAATTTTCTGAAAAGGTGCTAGGACAACTACTTCATATGATAACAGAGCATTCAATTTGCTTCACACATTTTTCGAAGACCTAACTTTAAGCATCTATAAAAAAGGGTATAAAATTTTGAAGTTGAAATTTACATATTTTATTCTTATACCAATACTCTTTCATGCCAAGTAAGAAAATTCAATTAGATTTGATGCCTACTATGAAAAAAACTATGTTTTCTTAACTGTTAATTCAGCACTATTTTGTAACATTAGATCTTTGACATCATAATGCGTACATTATGATTATGTGTAATGACAATACTCAATAATCATGCACTTATGATGCCAAACTAGCACTAACAATGGCTCTAACACCTGTGTTTAGTAGTTTGTTGTTATTACTGCAAAAAGATGTTCAATGAGACTCCACCAATTAGCCTGCTTATACCTCCACAAGTTTTCAATCAATGTAATCTGCAACAGTAGGTGTGACAGTAGAACCCTGACTTCTGTATCATTAAGAAACAGCAGTGTGTTGTGCACATTGCTGTAAAGGACTCTAACAAATGTTGTATTTCAAAAGAATATCACATTGCTGTATTTAACTCATAACAAATGTTGTGTTTCAAAAGTATATTACATTGCTGCAATGAACTCATAACAAATGTTGTTTTTCAAAAGTATGGTACTAACAAGACCATCTAAAAATAAAATCAGAACACTGATAAATTTTAATAAGTCTCATAGCAATGTTGGCCCTCCCTGTGAAAGGGAGAATGGCAACTGGTACACCAATATCATTAATTATATTACACAAATGGTGTACACACTGCTGTTTCTTAATTATACAGAAGTTAGGGTTATACAGTTACACTTACTGTTAAGGATTACATTGATTAACTACAAAGCAGGCTAATTACTGGAGTCTCATTGAGTAGTAACAGAGTAAATGTTCTTTCTGTAGTAGTAACGGATCTAAAACTACTAAACACAGGTGCTAGAGCTATTGTTAGTGCTAGTTTAACAGCATAAGTGCATGATTATTGAGTATTGTCATTACACATAATGTACACTGATGTCATAGACTAGAGTTAATGTTATAAAATAGTGCTGAAGTAACAATTAACAAAACATGTTTTTTTTTTCACAGTAAGCATCAAATCTAATTGAATTTTTTTATTTGGCATAAAAGAGTATTGGATTAGTACAAGAACAAAATATGTGAATTTCAACTTCAAAATTTTATACCCTTGTTTTTATTCATGGTTAAAGTTAGGCCTCTGAAACATGTATGATGCAAATTACTGTAAATCCTCTGTTATCATACGAAGCAGTTCTTTTACTTTAGCACTTCTACGGGTAGATTTTTGGATTCCTTGAGTCTAAAACTGTGTCTAGCATTTTTAGCCATCTTACGTGATCAGAGGCAGAAAAATTTAGAATTTAATAAAAATTTAAGTACGTTCATTGATTGAAACGTAATGAGTAAAAATAGCGTTTTTTTAAAGTGATCATAGCTCCACAAATAATGGGACATTTAAAAATTTTTTTTTGCATTCTTAATTTTTCAGTGAGATCTACGAATGTGCCAAATTTCATTGAAATGCAAAACACTTGGTGTAATTTTTGAAAAGTATTTGCTCCTTTGGCATGGAATGACCCATAGCCATACCCAACACTTATTGTATTAATGTTGGCTGCTAATAGTAGGCTAATATTAGTGCGTAATCGACACTCAATTCTAAACAAGCATGGTGACGGTGGCCCAGTCATCAAGTTTATTGATAAAAGATAACAGCATCATATATATTACAGAAATATAAATGGCAAATCATACACAACAATCATTCACACAACACAGATGGATGGCAGACAAACAATGGGTGAATGATTATTAATGCCACCATAACCTACTATAACTCTTCATTTCATGAATCATTCTGTTGAGACCAACAATCAACAGTCATTTCCAAACGTTTTGTGCTTTGAGTTTAGCACGATGTGGTCTGTGGATGGAGAGATCACGCAATACATTTTACTTGTTGCAATAACGCACATTTACTTTAGGATCAGAACAGCTTGACGGGAGTGCATGAGGGAGAGATCACGCAAAATATTTAGTTTAGTTACTTGTTGCAAACGGACACACATGACATGACATTTATTTTTTAAATTATGTTTAATTTAGCCTACAGCCACTGGCCAGATGTTTTGCAATTTTGAGAACAGCAGTAAACAAAAGATTGCGTTAATTCGGAGAAACTAATCTAGACTGTCAAACAAGAAACAATACTCAATCTCCGGTGCCAGTAAAATCTGGGTATCAGGCTATCAATCAGCTACATAGGATACGCTCTACGAATACGACATCCAGAAGGTTCCCTTGCATGGTTTGGTCTAACGGTTCAGTACGCTCTTTAACGCCGCACGTGGGTTCCGCAGACTTCACTTCCAAAATTTGTGAAGAACGAAAAAACAGCTACAAAGCAGAGACGAGTGGACTGTGAAAATTTTCAGTCCGAGTCCAATCCTAACTGAAAAAATTGAATCCGATCCAGTCCTGATCCGCAACATTTTTGAAAACCTTCAGTCCGATCCAGTCCGGATCTGCTGTTGCAAAAACATGTATTTTTTAGACAGTGTCTGTTTTGTCTCATGAGTCAAAAGCACTGCTCCAGTTATTTTTCCGAGGTGGCCATGGATTCACAGTGCCGGAGTCGACTCTGTCAAGATCCTGCGTTTTTCTTTCGGACCCGGAGTCGGAGATAAAATTTGTAAAAAAACGCCCCCCCTCCGGATCCTGAGTAACTTTTCAATTTCAACAGCAGCAGGAGTCTGCGTAGTCATTTCTTAAAGAAAACGTTCGTAAATTTCGGTTGGATCGAAGGTAGCCGGAGTCTAACCAGGAGTCAGATTCTCAAATTTGAAAAATTTTCTGACCCGGATCCGGATTTAAAAATTTTGGAACAACAGCGGAGTCGGAGTCTTAAAAAGTGACTCCGGCCACCTCTACTATTTTTCTTTTAGCCAAACATACTTAGTTGAAGGCAAAATAGAACCTGTTTCTATATTGACGTATCAGACTCACTGCTCTGACTCACTTTTACCCGAACGCAGACCATACCAGACGCATCCATAAAGGACGTGACGTCACGAAATCAGACGCATCCGCCCAAAAACGCACAGGACTCATGCCGTGTGCATCCAGCTTTACGATGAATTTGGATTGGATTTGGATTTTTTAGGACGCTCAGTCCTAAACTGGCCAAGGCCAGGTAAAGTACAAATGTGCTATGGCATGACACGCCCTCAACCGAATAAAAACTGTAACATCCGAGAAGTCAGTCACAAAGTAAAATGCGATTGTAGTGTTCAAAGAATAAGGACGAATATAAACAATCTGACTGCATCAAAGCGCGCAACTATATGTTGTTAGACTTTATGCATCGTTCAAGAAACAGGTAGAACTACCCTTTTTTTCGCAACAACGCCTCAAAGGTAGAAATTGTTGCGATCGGAAATCCTGAGCGGCATGTGCGCAAAGCTTCGCACTGTGACAGCAAGCAACAATAGAGATCATACTCGCAATCTCTCTTACTATTGCTTGCTCGCGCTACATATATTATGGTGTTATTCTTCATGCACATCCCGTTCGTGGTGAATCACGCAATCAACGCATCACCACCGGAGAGGTTGCAACAAAATGTTGCATTGAACCTGATGACTACTAACACTCACTCGCCACGGTAGATTGTATAGAGCCTTACACCCAAAATTATAGGCTACACGCAATCTCTGCATGCATGATTTCCTGAAATTACACTATAATTGTGATGCATACATGGGCGTAAAGAAGGAACGAAAAAGTACGTTTCAAACTGCATTTCAACATCGGGGAAAAGAGGCTCGCAGCTTGTGTGTTGCACAATGCTGGTATCGCAGTTGTCTCGGAATGTCTGTCATCTGAGAGCTCAGTATCCAGCAGGCGCGCAACCAGGGGGGGAACTTGCCCCTCGAATAGTTCAAAAGATTGCATAGCAATTTGACATTTGCAGAAACTTTCAAAGAGTGAAGATGAAATTGTATATTCTAAACATTTTCAAGAAAAGTCTTATTTGAATTTTTCTTTGTCCTACTGGTTAATTATCTCCTTAAGACAGTGTGTCTCAACCTGTGGGCCACCGAAGGTTTTGTAATGGGCCACGGCACGATCATTTTGAAATTGTGTAGGTTTTGCAAGTTGAATGTTTTATTGTTTTACGTAGGTAATTCTTCAGCTACAAACGTCATAAAACGCTTTTTCGTCATTATGGGTTATAAAGTATAGCAACATGGAAATTTCCACATAGCCTACCACGTTGTGCACAGCAGGCAGTCTGCAGATACTGAAGGCATTTTGAGGCGGACAGGCAACTCTTGTTACCATGAAAACGAAATCTAGAAGCTGTCTTAATGTGGAAGATAACTTGTTCTCAGCATCATCATGTATTGAGCCTCTAATACTCATTTTTTGATTCGTTTTCCTGCCCACATTTCCTCTGAGAAGGTTGCGGAGGCAGCAGTCCTAGGAAGACTAGAGATACCTCACGGTCAGTAGCGATCTCAGATAGTTTTGCTGGCTCAATACCAAGACGGGATCAAGCAAGGTCGGGGATGTAATCACTCCACCTGGTCCTTTGGCGAACTCTTGGCTGCTCGTAGGTGTAGACAGCAGGACATGCATCGCCAACTTTTTCCGGGGCATTCTGGACAGATGGTCGAACCAACATAGCTGGAATCTCTCGATTCTGAGAAGTGGTTCGACAATCAGGGCTTTGCCAATTTCACAGCTGCGCACGATGTTACGAAGTGCCACACCGTGAATCCTTTTGGAACGCCGGAGAGCGGGGCCATGACGAAGGCATTGCCTCCTGACCTTTCAAAATGTGAGTTGCGGGGGCGGAGGTGCCTTTTGATAACAGTATCACTGGTTATTTAACGGTTTATCAAGACCAACTTGAAAAATATATTCCAGCTTTTCGCCCACAAAGAAAATTCACAATGTTTTTTTTATAATTTTTGAGATTAACCTTGTTGCTGAACAGAAACAAGCACATTTGGTAACGATATTTTTTATGTTTCCATTGCCCCCAACTCGTTTATTTCCTCCCTGCCGTACCGCTGTTCTAGCGTTGGAACTCTTCGCAAATCTGTGCTCCTAGTTCTAACTATGCAAATATCTATGCTTCTGCAACAAATCCCTCTGAGCCTCGATTATCTATGCAACAAACATACTCAGACTTTGCATTTGACTGCAGGTCACGTTGTATGATTGAAAATTGTCTTTCATGTTTTCATTTCTGCTCATTGGAGCAGTTGCATAGTGGGTAGACCACGAACCTTCAGTTTGTTTATCAATTGGGGCACATGCTTGAAAACGTTGAGAACCCCTGACCTACAAGATTTATCTTGAGACAGGCCATCTGATCGCAAATTTCGTTGATGATTGTTATTGAACCACAAATACGCTGGAATTGTCAAAACTTGGGAGGAAGTTTAAAATATTGGTAATTCTAAGGCATTTTTTATCCTTTTGTTCATGTAGGCCACTTTTTTCTGAGACAGGCCTCATGAAACTTTATAACAATAAGGTACTCAGTTGAACCTTGCAAATTGCTGGAACTTTCAAAGTGATAAGAGAAATCTTAACATGTTGGTTGTTATAAAAAAGTTTGTGGCCACGTCAAACCGCTTGTAAGACCTTTTGAATAGTTTTGTTAGGGGCAAAACTGATCACCATTATCAACGTAGTGCATTTCTTGAAAAAACATTGTTTAGTTGCATTTTTAGTTCGAAACCTGATATTCCCTGCTCAGGAATCCTGGGTGGTCCATTACCCAGGGACTTGTTTTTTTGTTGATTTCATATAGCCCTACTAATAAAAATGTTAGACACCTGTGTTTCCATGACTTCCTGATTTTTGGAGACAAATGGAATCGTGCCAGAGTTATTTCACAAAAATATCCCTGAAAGCCTATATACAGCAAATATGGGTACTATACCAACTATGGTTACTTGATGTGTATCAAATTTTGGGCACATCACTACCTTAACATTTCAATGTGATTTCAAGTGCAAAACCTGTTTGGCCAGATATGACCACCGATACCTTATATGTGAAGAGTCTTCCTACACCATTACTTTATACGAAGAAAAAACGGATCTAACCCGCGCATGACGTTTTATATGCACAAACAAAAAAAACCTGTTTGGTGGCACAGTGCATAAAATTTGTATGATATGTGTATGTTTCGCTGCGCAGAAACATACATATCATATGTTGCGAAAGTGATTAACAATGGATGTGTGGAAGTAAAAATTACTTTGGTCCAGAAATAACGGATGTCACGTGTCCTACGAAGACGTAATCACATTATGGGTTATACCCTGCCTTTCCTGGCTCGTGTAGTATTTTGAGGTTTCCTGAGCAGGGACTAAATTTAGCGTGAAAGACTGTTTCACGTTTTAGTGTCTTCCTGGGTGGCACCACGGCTTGGGAAAAAGGGCTTGGGAAAAGGGTTTAGCACCACGGCTTGGGAAAAAGGGTTTAGTAAAGTGTCATATCAATGCTAGTCAAGTGTTGAACGCACCTACATACTACACTTATCTTTTGCAACCAGTGCAAGCCCCGAAAGCTCATAGCCTTAAACTTGCTTCTAAAAATTTTCACACAACTCGTGGATGCCAGAAAAAGCCGTTTTGACCCAAACACACCTGATCCGTTTTGTCCGAAATGATAGCATTCAAAGATTCCATCACCTCTGACATAGGCCAGGGGTGGGTAAATAGCGGCCCGCGGGCCACATGTGGCCCGCCACAGCGTTTTAAGTGGCCAGTGGATGAATTCAGAAGATATCTTAATCTGAAATTTTCCCCAATTTATCACAAATGTTAGTGCTGACTGCTTAGGCTGGCTTAACCGAGATTTGCTTCTATTTCACTAAGGTTTCAATGGTTTGTTTCATATGACTCAGCCAACAAACAGGAGCACTACAAGAAGCCATTGCACTAAGCAAACCAACCACAATAGCGAACATTAGAGAAAATGAAAATGCAATGACGCAATAATTGATCAGTGTAAACAAAGTGCGGTGCTGTGTCATATAGGATTGGTGAGGGACCATGCCGGTCTAGTCAACCAATCTTGTTTTTCAGTTTTTGAGAAGTGTTGAAAAACAACATTTGAATGGAAAACAAGCACAGAACATGGTGAAGAAAATGTACAGATGAAAGCGTATGCCTATGTACACAGATGAGTGGATCAAATTTAATTGAAGGAATTTGGTGTGGTTAAGAATACGTTTAAACAAAATATAAAAAGAAAAAAAGAAGTAACAAAAACTAATTAATGCACAGAAGAAAAACCAAAGCAAAACAGAAAAACTACGTACGGCCCTCCGCCAAACGTGGCCTTCTCAAAATAGCCCCAAACCTAATAAATGGCCCACCCATGACATAGAACTCAAACACATGCTAGAAGAATAGGGCTAGAACGAATTTGCTGAAACAAGACGAAAAATTTGGCAGGTTTACTAGTAGCCTACACATCTGCCACGCCAAAGCCATGACTGCATGTGGTGAATGTATGATTACCTTGTCCCTGCCACGTAGTGGCGCCTGCAATCTTGCAATCCTTAATTGTGCCCCTGTGTTCGCCCCGCGGC
>JGI24022J15233_10008809_pt1 | contig 11313 bp, 4 predicted proteins | sample Ectturendosymbi2_FD_15233 | JGI IMG/M metagenome (IMG submission 15233)
TAAATAATGTTTTGCGAATTTCGTGGTTACTTTACTATGGAAAAGCTTCCCCAACATAAAGCCAGGGAATTAATAGGAAAATGAATATATCACTGGATTATCTGTAGACACATCAGGTTTTTTTAAGGAAAATGTTAGGTACCCGGTATGGACCTGTAGGGACCCGATTTCTCTAATTCTAGGGACCCGATTTTCTCTGATTCTAAGCACCAGATGATAATTTTCTCTGATTCTAGGGAACCGATTTTCAATTCTAGGGACCCGATTCGGGTCCCAAAAACAACTTTAAAAAACCCTCGACACATTATACATATTGACTAGGTAAACTTAATTGTCATGATTGTTGATAATTATGTTGGTTAATTTGAATTACCGAATTGGTGGGCACATAAACTTCGCTCAGTCACGAATCCCTGCGCTGGTTTGTAGCCCACAATCTAAATACGGTTGCCACCAGGCGCGTAGCAAGGTGGGGCAACTGGAGCAATCTCCCCCCAATTCCAAAATTTTCAGGTTAATAAGCGAAGTTTATATTGTGCTCTACACAAAACCGTCGCCAGAAAGTTTTCAATAGGAGGGCTTTGCCTTTCTGCGGGTGGGCTTATTAACCGGGACATTTTCGCCACACTCATGCGCATAAATGAGTATGGCCGACTGTACTATCGCTAAAAGTTGCTAACTTTATTAACACTGTTCACAACAGTTACAGGTAACGAGCAATTTTCATTTTTTTATTGCGATAAAACAATCATTTCGTCTGCACGTCTCTTGGCCATTTTAAAATGAATTCCACAAAGCACCAGTTGTCTTGCCAATGGATTAAGGTACAAATAAACGATCTGTGACGAAACAGTTGAATTAAGAATAAGGTCAGCAGCGTGGCCAAGTGTAAAACCGTCGAAAGCAAGAAAAGTGTGAGTTTTAAGCAAATGTGTTTGAAAATTCGGCTTATTAAGCAGGGTTTTGGGTTTATAAAGCGGGTTTAAATGGAGTAATTCCGGACCGGACAATTTTGGGCTTATTAAGCGGGTGGGCTTATTAACCCTGGGTTTAATAAGTGGCGACTACTGCATTTTGTGTTAGCAGTTTTCTCCAATTCGGTCGTTCGTCGAACGCAAGTAGCGTTCAACAAGAGTGAAATTATTGCATTGTAAGTTCAATTCGGTTGTCAGTTCGGTTTGATTGACATTACTTTCCACTTGCCCTGGCCGCTCTGATCTCCATTGCGGAGCTTCCTTTACAACATTAGGCAAATTACGAATAGTAGCGGTACACTGCCTAATGTCCACCACAGCAGCATGGTGTTAATTACAAACATGGACTTATAAGCTAGAGGACACGTGAGCTATGCCCACGCCCTCCAAATAAAAGAAACTGTTGTGTTATCATCAGGTCCGTAACTAGGGGGGCGCAGGGGTCGCCCCCTTGCAAAAATGTGTATGACATTATTTGAAACTATTGGACATAGTTTAAAAATTTTTGGCCCCTCTCACGAAACTATTCGCCACCCCTGGTGTCTCAAGCTGTTTACGGGCCTGGTTATCATGGACATACAGATCAGTCTCTTTTGATATTCATATAGGCCATTGTGCTACAACATCTTCATCAAAAAGTTCGTATCACGGTTGACTGAGCACTATGACGTCATAACACCATTGCTCAGAGGGGCCCCGCGCCTAGGTCTTGCATTGGGCCCCACACATGCTAGGGCCGGCCCTGTATGAAGTGATCAGTTTCAGTTTACTGAAAGACCGCTCGCAGCTTGCAACAGATACTGCCACCATCAGCATAATTTGCAAAGCAGTTCGAAGATTGGAAAGACGCTTTCAACACCATACTCAAGCTCTAAACAAGACTAATAAATCGCTGCTTTGATGAGTTAACAATTTTTGCTCAGTTGATACGATAACGATACTAGCTGCTGCTGTTTCCAGGGATAACTATAATGTTCTTTGACTGGGGCATTCTATTTGTCGGGCTCTAGTGGTCATCGAAGAAGTTTTGCAAATTCGGAGTAGGGCGCAGCAGCTTAAGCAATTTGTAAATCTGTGGGAACTTAACAGAAATTATTTGTGTTTTCACAGCCACAGACATAACTCGTCTCACGCAGATTCTGACTAATATCCTCATGCCTGAAACACTGCGGCACAGACTCACTGACTTTTAGCCTTTCTTAAAGCGTCAAAAGGAGGAGATCTAGTAAATAAGGCAAGCTAGCATTTTTGTTCTGTCAAAATGTCTGCTCTTCGTGTTTTTGCCAAAATACTTGATGGTGCTGGCCTAACGCGCCCGACTTTAATGCATTAGAAATGTGCGCTGTGGTGATGCAGTTTTGCAGTTTAATGGTTGTGTGGGGCGCAAAATATTAGTTTTAGAAATTGTAAATCAACAACTTTAGGGTTTGACAAGCATTTTTTGCACCATTATCAATGTGGCGCCCATGGCACGAGCCATTCCTGCCATACTGTAGATACGCATTGCTGAGTACTGTAAATAAACGGATGTTTTTGAAATGTCCTTTTGAAACGCCTTGCGTATTCCAAAGTTAAAATTCATTCCATTCATAAAAATCGTTCCATTGTATGTGTGCATTTAAATCTCCCGTACTTGGTTTGATAAAATTCGATAAACTGTCGGTTGGATAAACTGTTGTTCGATAAACTGTCGGTTCGATGACCTGTCGTCTGTCGGCAATGGCTGTACTGAATGAAGTTGTTCAGTGAGATTACATTTGGACTTTCAAACGTTGTTATCACAACTGAGCAATAAAAAGGCGGATGTGCTACGCAGGGCCGGATTAAATGAACGCGAGACCCCGGGCAAAGTCGTGACCGCGAGACCCCCTAAACGCTTAGTGCAACTGTGTACCATTTCACATGCCCTCGTTTCAACTTTGCAGAAGGACCGGTCAAAACCGTCAAAACTGATACGAGTTGGCAGCCTACACTTCTGAGATAATTGGGGTGAACATGTACGGCGGTTCTCATGTGGTTAATTTGTTCAACCAGAAAGATGGATTACAAACAATCGATTTGTGTGCCACCATGACACTACACAACAATCTTTTTTGTCACAGACTCTCTGACCATCTTCACTGCACAAATCGTCCATTCACATGTGTATTAAGGAAAGATATGCCTATACCACTGGTTCTCAACCACTGTTCTGAGAGCCGCATGCGGTTTCCAATCAGGGGCGGATCCAGCCAGTAATTTTAGGGGGACGATTTCAGTAATAATTGGTAGTCAAGGCTCATAACGGTTTCGTTGCTGTAAGAGAGGTGAACTAGCCTATACCTCACAACACTCTGTGACAAAACAATAGACGACAAAACGGCCTTTAATCGCGAATGTTTTTTTCTGAATTGTACAAAAGCATGGTGAATAAAGTTACTTTCGTAGGTTTTAGTGGGGGCGATCGCCCCAATCGCCCCCCCTGGATCAGCCCCTGCTCCCAAGCACTCTTTGTGAGGCCCTCAGCAGTCTTTCAATTAAACCTCTAATATTTTGCGGAACAGATTTCGTTCTGCGATAAAACAAAATTTGTCAATTGACTTGTGTTGCAACTTACAATTTGTTTAGTGCGACTTTGTAACAAAGTCTAAGTTTGGATTTGGCTCCCTTCAGTGAAAAGGTTGAAAACCACTGATCTACACTCTCTCGCAGATCAAAACGTGCACAGTTCAGAAAAGATGTTCTCAACGAAGTATCACGCAAAGGCAACTAGAACAGTACAACTTGACTGAAATTTAGCGATGGGAGCCTTTACAATACACCCTGTTCCGTGATTCAGTGAACAACAGCGCTTTGTTTGATCCAAGACTGACACCCTCACGATCACGACAAGTACTTCGCAACTAATTGTTACATCAGCGCATTATACGGTAATTGCACAGGCGTTAGATTCCGAAGAATACTTAGTAACGAACTTATTGAAGTGACCCTGGCCTCTGTCACTCTGTCACTGTGTGCGTTTTGAAAAAAAGTCAGCTACGAAAAGTTTCGTGATGCCGCATTTTTTGCACACGAAATCGTTTATGATTTTCTCCAGGTGCGTATCTCCAAGAATCTCATGCTCCATGCTACGTCTTTATCGTTAAGGTTTAGTTTTGACTTCCTAGTTAGCACTAAGTGCAAAGCTATATTTGCTGTGGCGAGCTTTGGTGATTCATCTGCTCAGTTTTTTTAGTAAGTCTTGTCAACATATAGTTTTACTTCTCATTGCTTGAAACAGTTTCGCGAGAGTGTCTAACTTTGTTGTTTTTTCACCGCTCATGTTGTTCTGGCCGTTGATTCTTAAATTATGACTTATTTGTGGAAAGTGCTAGAAAAAATGGACATTAGGCCGTTTATGAAAAGAAAAAGCATTTCTGATAGTCGAAGTGCAGACAACATTTCAGACAAAATATTGAGAATTGAGGTTCAACCAGCAACGACTTATGGGGTAGAAACGGTAAAGCGTTTTGTGAACGTCCATTTGTACTGCATCGTCAGCAACCTGAAAAGGATAAGCAAATTTCGACTTTCATCCCCTGGAAAAATTTCTGCAGACGCCCATGGATGCACTGATTCCGATCTAATTCTTGGGTCATAAAGCGTGGTTTTGTTTGGTTCGATTCTTTCAAGTCACTCAAAAACAATAAATGGCAAAGTGGTCAGTTTCCTTAACCCATGTACTAAACACATTAATCAAAAAGCTCTACAATTTTGACGCGTGGTGAACAGCTTCAAAACATGAAAAAAAAAAGGATTCGTTTGCTATGCAAGCGCGAAGCCTCCAAAAGCGCGAGGCCCCAGGCATTTGCCCGGTTTGTCCAACGGTTAATCCGGCCCTGGTGCTACGTGGTATAAGACTAGGTAATAGTTGTCGAAACAGACTTCTGCTGGTAACGAACGAAGAAATAGACTTCTGTTGGTAACGACAAGCAATAACATTATGCACGCGTAATTGGAAGAAGCCAACCGCTAAACCAAGTTTTCAGGTCACGATGAAGGCTGCAAACCAGCGCTTCTTAATCAGAGCCGGTTTTAAGCCTATTTGCCTATTTTCTAAATATGAATCTGCACCTAACGAGGGCCCAGCGCAAGTGCCGACAGAGTTCGTTGAAAGCTTTCCATATATTCTAAAAGAATTAAAGCCTACTGAAACGTAACGTGAACAATGAAACATTCTTTACATGACTGAGATTGTATTAAGAAGTTTATCATCATGGCCTGCTACTGTATATGCAGTATATATATATTTTTAATGAAGTATATCATGTTTTTTTAAGGAAAATGTTAGGTACCCGGTATGGACCTGTAGGGAGCCGATTCCTCTGATTCTAGGGACCCGAATCGGGTTCCTAAAACACCTTTAAAAACCTTGAGTAAATATATTTTTTTAGTTAATGACGGGGATACTGCACGAAATACATGAATGTTTACATCTGTAAAATAGGTATGCCGCCATCACTTCTCCTAATTTCTTGTTTGATCCCCTGGACTAAGTAAACGCTTTGAGCCCCGCACGAGGCAAAAATTGGCGCAAGTATTCTCCCCAACACTTTTGACCAGGGTTTTTTTAAGGTGTTTTAGGGACCCGATTCGGGTCCCTAGAATTGAAAATCGGGTCCCTAGAATCATAATCGGGTCCCTACAGGTCCATACTGGGTACCTAACATTTTCCTTTAAAAAAACTGCTTTTAACCATAACTCGCCAGCCGATGGAGCTAGAGAACTGTGTAAAGCCTAAAAATCCGGTTAGACTAGTCCCTTCGATTCAAAAAAATTTCCAGGTTTTGGATTTGAGGTTGTTTGGGGGGTGACATATTAAGTGGGAGTATGGAATTAGGCTTGTTTGGCCAAGGTTACGTGGCCTAGGGCTCCAAGCCCCTAGGGATAATTATTTGTTTGTTTTTGTAATGAACCCAGGCTAACACCTACATCTTTTGAGCCCTTGATTGGCTTATTAACGTTTGTGGTTGACAAGTTATGAAGTAAATCTTAATTAATTAATTAAATTCCCTGGGGGATTACGTTTCTTTGTTTGGTGTTTTAAGGCCATAACTTCCTAACCACAAACGCTAGAAGGTTTTAGCTTGTTTCATTTAAAAAAAACAAGCAAAGAATTACCCCTAGGCCAATGATTCTTAACCTTGGGGTAAATTTACCCCCAGAGGTAAATTTCATCTTTCTAGGGGGTAAATTTACTGAATCATAAATAATAGCAAACATACAGTTTTATATAACTTTTTACAAAATGTAGTATCCTGGATTATTAGACTAGTTCAGGGGTCTCCAAATTTTTTGGCCGAGGGCCACATAAGCTAGTAAAAAATATGTCGAGGGCCGGACGTTTTATGTAATGTGATTGTTTCGGGATATGTTATATTCTACCAAATCAACAAATTTTTCGCAAACACATTTCGCAGTTTATTTTTTCAACATTATTTTTTTCATCATTGACAAAATTATTTTTTTCAGCATTGACAGTTTTTGGAGACGTAGTTTGGAGACCTCTGGGCTAGTTAATTACAGGACAAAATACAAAAGTACATCCGACAGTGTTTTCTTCGCAGATTGATGAGATGCTTAATGTCAGGCGTTATAGAGCATTGTCACGAAGTAGGTTTACGGATATATCACACTAACTGGAGATGTTGCACCTTGGATTATGATTCAGAGTTATGCTTAGTGATAAGATTTCTCTTTTCAGTTCAACTTTACACATGTTTACTACAAAATTCATTTGAGCACATCATGAGCGCAACACTGTTTCTGTTCACGACTTCATTTGGAGTTTGTACGTAAAAGGAGATTGTGGCTCTTTTAGAATTAAAAAATCCTGTATTGTGCAATAAATTTAACTGTTTTTACAATGGTCAGACTCTAGCGCAATTTTATCTTTCTTTTCACCGCATGCTATAAACTGGACAGTGGACAGCCTTTTTGTGTTTTTTAGTGAATGAATTAATTATTCATGAGTTAACAAATGCAGGTCTCAACATTCTCGGTCATTATGTCGAAGAAACTAACTTATCTAAAATGATACGTGGGCTTCGAGTCGACTTCATCATGACAGATGATGTTCAAAAACCTCAGTGTATCCTTTTCTCCAAGGGCCTGGTGATGGTTCGATGAAGCCGTCAATTTTGTAAACTCATTTTGGTCCACTCCATCCCACACACGTACATGACAACCAGTGGCGGATTAAGGGGTTTGCTGACTGGGTACAGCCAGGGCACCCAACATTTAGGGGGGCCCCAATCCCTAAGTCGGTAAAAAAGTGTGATATGTGAACAATACACTGTAAAAGATACCATCGCCAATTGGAACTAATAAGTATAGGCGCTCTGTGCTTATTCATTGAAATTGCTTCGTTGACATGAAAGTAAATGATTCTTGGGCGTGTGGTCTGGCATACACTCACTAACAAGTTATTACTCCATCTAAAAGAATTTATGTACTCCATCCGCTTGTCTTATTTTGGTTTCCGATGCGCATGCTGTATCCACGTCATTTGAACATCGGTCCTGCAGACAGCCCCGAAGGAAGTTGTGCACTTGTTATGACGTCATGTCTCTCAACAATGGCGAAAGTAATTAGATTTTAGCTTAGGATAATAAATCATGGTGTTATGAGGCAGGACTGCCAGAGCTGGTATATACGCCACGTATATATCCTCGTGTACTTTCATGTATTTGTGTGTTCTTCGTTACTACGATGCATGTTTGAAGTCTAGCGCGTTGCGTGTGGGTGTGAAGACCTTACGAAATACACAATGGCAACTGGTAGTTTAATACCAATTCTAGTACTGTTTACTTCCAAGATGCAAGTTTGGACATTTTGTTACATACTACTTTTATGTGAATCGCCATTATTTGGTACAATTCTTGATAACTGACTTAAAATAGAATAAACGTAATCATAAAAAGAAGTCGGCAGATATCGAGTCACGTAAAACGGTAACTGATAACAAGAAGCAAACCGTATGAATCACGTCTTAGTTCTGTTCACATTTGGTTCATGTAAATCTAAGCCTGCTCACGCTAAGCTCAACGACTCATTCGATTTTCGACTTTAGTAAGTCGTAAGATGTGCTTTTTATTAATAATTTTGTTGAGTGCCATTGTATATTCTAAGTGCAATAGAAAAATGAAAACAGATCAGTAGTGTTATTTCTTATGAATGAACGTAAATCCATACGTAATAAGTGCAGTGAGTTTCACAACAATTATTGATAAGTGAATGCATGCTCTTGTTCTCACCAATAGTCTGACTGATTTGTCCTTGATTGTGAACGGAAAAATAAAATACTGAATTGAAATGAGTACAATTATTTTTTGCACCACATAAATTTAAGACATATTAAACTGGGCTTATTTTTTTATCATTGACATTATGGTACATAACGTTAGGTTATACTTTGATTAAGTTAATTTTAAGGTTAGGTTAATGTTATTTTGGTCGGGAATCTGGTATGGAAAGCTGATATTTCTGAAAATATTTTAAACGAAAAGTTTATCTACCTCAAAAATGTCATCTGGATATATATATACAGTGGAACTGCGCTAGCACGACCACCCACTGGATGACACTCAATTGGTCGTGTTAGCAGGGCTGGGGTGGTCGCGTCACACTTGCATTCCTAAAGGGTTTCATGCAGGGGCGCAACCAGTTCTTCATTTCGGGGAGGGCAATTTTCATGAATTTCATTCGATGACGTCATCGTGCTTATTTAACCGTAGTACAACTTTTTCGCAAACGGTCACAGATATGTCCTTTTCGCAACATTTCCGAAAATGAGAACTTATTAATTTAAATCAGGCCATGTAACTAGGGGGGCGAAGCCCACATTAAAAATTTTTTCGTCCCGTTGGAAAAATGTGTTGGACATAGTTTGAAATCATTGGACATAGTTTAAAACTTTGGGCCCCTTTCAGAAAACTTTTCGTTCCCTCTGTTGTCCCAAGTTGGTTACGGCTCTGCTTTTAATCAAGATGCAGACCGAACGATCAGGACAGAGTAAAAATTTGTAGCCTAATACAAGCACCTGGTTCCGTATTCAACTAGTGCAGTCATGGCTTTATTGTGTCAGGTGTATAGGCTACCAGTAAACCTGCCTAACTTTTCGTCTTGTTTTAGCAATTTCATCAAATCGTTTATCAAGATTTTTGAAACTTCATTTGAATGTATTTGCTGTGTGATAATTTCTGCAGACGATACTGCGAGTGGTGAAGTTGTCAGATACAAGAGATTATTGTCAGGATATATTTAATCAATGATGCTATTGTTTTAATTGTAAATACGAGACTTCGTCTACCAACTGAAATACTCTTGAAAGGAATGCAGCAGAAACAGGGCCCTTGAGAGGAATAAAATCTGCTGGTGCGAGAGCTGTTTTGGGCCCCCTTATAAATTATACTAATTAAGAGCTTCACTATCTTGTCAATGCTATGACTAGAAAATGATATGCTTCATTTGGTATTTTACATCATAAACATTTACCAATATTATTACTAAATTTCAAAAGGTCTCAGGTTGATCTCAAATAATGCACATAGCACACAGCTGCTTTGCGAATTTCACAATTAGGCCTATACGTCAAATTTAACATTAATAGTAGGCTATGGTAATTCTTACGAGCAAAGCAAACTTAACACTTTTTAAACCTAATGTAGTAATAGAAGGACACGAAGAATTTCGGTACTCGCTTTGTCATGGATTCTAACAGTTTTTGAAAATTTTGCTTGATTTACTGTCGCGTTGCCAATTCAGGGTTGCAGAGTGGCAAGGAGTCGTAGGCTTTTTGGTGGAGTGGGATTCCTAACGACTCTAGGGGTCGGAGTCGGATTCTTTGCCCCACTCCGGAAGTCCAATTGGATCACTTTTACATCACACTCCTAAGTTGGGAATTCCTGTTGATCCGGTACAATTTCTTATGAAACTTTTGTTGAAACAGAGAATTCTTGCTGTGTTCCACGATTTCCACCGAGTGTTAGTTGCTACAAAATTCTTGGTCGCCAAACTTCATTCACTTTACGTTAAGGAGTCGGGGTTGGAAATTGTGGAGAGGTTGGAGTCAAACATTTTACCTCCAATTCCGCAGCCCTGAATGCCATACTTGAATGATGGCCTTTATTGGCTTGGTCATGGTGGAGAGATCGAATTTTTGCAACCGGTATTTTCTTATTGATAGCAACTTCTCAATGGGGCTAAGATCTGGCGAGTTTTCAGGCCAATTTATCACATTTGATTTTGCTTCCTGGAAACAATCTTCACTTTTTCAGATGTAAGACACGGGACAATATCCTACTGGAATTTCCTCCACCATCAGGAAATGCCTTTCTCTTATCTGGAATGGCTTTTCTTTCAATTGCATCAATGTATTTGTATAAATTCATCATACCCTCAATTGGCATAAGTGAATCTACTACTGAAAAGCTAAAACTTCCCCAGAACATCTTTTTGGGTTCCTTTACTAGCTCATTGCAAGGGGCAGGACTTAACTGCTCACGATTCCTGTTCCTAATAAATCTGCTGTGTTTCCGTGGAACAAAAAATGACTTTCTTCTGAAAACAGCACTTTTTCCGGTTTTCTACAGTCCAATATTTGGGCAATTTTTTGCACATTCTTAGCTTTTCTACCAGCCTCCAGTGGGCAGCGTCACACTGTACTTCAACTTCTGTAAACTCAGCATTTGACGTACATTTAATTTAATTTATTTATTTATTTAACGACAATCTTGCTACAGACGGTAGCCTGACTGGTGCAATCTTGTCGTGTCACGTCGAGCTTTGATAATATAACAACGCAAAAAGAATTACAAAAACAAATGGAAACGCAAAAACAAATACACTGCATTGCTAGCATCTCATATACAGCATTTCAGGAACGCATGAACAATATTGAATACAGCATTGAAACGAGGTCGACGCATCAGGTACTGTACGTCATATAGATATAATGACAATTGCAACAGATCGGCATCAACAAAAAAAATTCAACAGGAAAGCACGAATCTCCCATAAATGGTGTACAAGGTCGCGCGGATGTTATCAAAATCTGTTACAAGACTTGAGAAAATCATTCACGGCGCAAAACACAGCAACCGAGATATGTGATGGCTCGTCATCAGGCAAGCCAAATAAGAAAATACGCAGCAACTCAACGTTGCTCAGACAATCAAAGAGCTCAGGTGATTTGTTGTCAGTTACAATATTACAGACCCTATTGAAAAGGATCGCTCGTGCGACATCATGAAAATTACAGTAAAAGAAAAGGTGAATCTCAGTTTCGATATCACCGCAAACGCAAGTACGGTAAGATTTT
>JGI24022J15233_10008810_pt1 | contig 11313 bp, 4 predicted proteins | sample Ectturendosymbi2_FD_15233 | JGI IMG/M metagenome (IMG submission 15233)
CTTTCTCCAAGAGGTCAAAGGTGACCAAAATTCATTTCACAGCCTATGGAGCCTGCGTTCTCAAAATATCGAATAAGGCATGTCGAACCGGATATCCTTATCCGGATCCTGTTCCCGCAGAAAAACACGTTTTGGATATCCATATCCGGTTGAAAACTTACTATCCGGCCGGATATCCATCCGGCAAACCGGATAGTGATCATCTCTGGCAGGTATACATCAAAAACTTGGTTGTATTTTTGGTCATAATAGTTTCAATTCTTTGTAGGATATTCTAGTTTTGAGTGGTTAATACTGAATCATATGACTGAGCATCCCAATGCATTGCTGCCAAAATTCATTACGATTTACGTTGAAGTCTTTGAAATATCAACTACCACGGTGTTATAAAACAAAGATACAGCATAAGTTATTTGAATTATGATGCAAAATTTTTTTCTCAAATCATGCTGAGTTGGAGTACATGCAGACTAATATAATAGTAATAAGATTTCGGATTTAAACAGAGTTTGTATTTTAAAACGGTTTGTTTTTGGATTTGGATATGGTTTTTGAAATGAAATGCCAGATTGGATTTGGATTTGAAAAACCTAAATCCGTTTATCTCTGCTGAGAGTTCATCAAGGTAAACAGCAAATAAGTATGTGGTCTCAGAATTTCCCCTTGCCTGACCTCATTGGTTGCAGTAGAAGGGGATGAAAAGTTGGTGGCCCTAAATTTATAAAAAGTTTTTGTGTTCCTCACATCCAAATAAAAGTGGGCCCTAATTTTTATGTTCCTCGCATCCAATTTAAAGTGGCACAAATAATTTCCCCAACCAGAGATGCAGGTGGACATCCATTTGGATGCAGATCCAGAGTATTGGTCCGGACTTGGATTATTCTGGATCCGGACTATTACAAACTTTGTTGAGTTTGGATGGGATCCAGAATGTAAATTGTTAATATTAAAAGGTGTATTTTTTAATTTTTTGGATTTTATTTGTACTTGGATTTTAAATTTTTTAACTTTTTGCACTGTGGTTGGAATGGAATTGGACTGGATTGCAAAATATGACAGTTCTCTCATCCCTGCTAGTGGAAGTGGGGACCAACAGGATTGCCAGATTTAGTAGGGAGCATCCTGTTGGACAGGATCGCCAAATGGGCCATTTCATTATTCCAAATTAAAAAAATTGGGCCGTTTTTTTTGTTCACTGGGATCATGAAAAGACACGTTTGGCCACTTTATAAAATTTGGCCATTTTCTGAGTTGGCCACCGTAAACGGAAATTTGTTTGTCACTGTAGAAACGTAAATGACAAAACGAACATTTTTTTCGTATTTTATGGACGCACTTCAGTTCATGTCACTCCACTGTTGCACTTGTGGTACTTCAACCTTGTGTATTAAATTGTGTTGAAATGTATTGTAGTGACTTAGCTCAATTACAGCCAGTAGATCTTGTAGAAGCAAGTGTTTTAGTCAGTGGTAGTCTTTAGGTTACCATTAGCTGCTACATAGTACTGCGTATCTCAAGACTGCTGTATGCAGCTGTGTGACTGCATATGATGATGCTACTTTAGTGGTAGATGCATTTTGCATAATAATTGGCTAGATCTTACTCTTTGTGGAAGTTTCTCATAACTTGTCCTTTACAGTAAGATTGCAGTATTCTTACTGCCATACTTCAACGTTTATTTTGTAATCATTTAGTGTTTGTAATCTGATTTTGTTTCAGTCTGACCTGTTATATGAACCTAGGAGTAGGTGTCATATCATGGTTCAGCGTTTGCTTTCAAGAGTTCCTACCCTTTCGTTCACATATGTCTTATGTGGACTTCATGGTTTTCAGCATGTAATTATCATTACGATCATCATCTTCATGCAGTTCATGGATGTCATGTCTTGTACATATAATTAAAGCACGCAATCAAGATTTCTAGTAATTGCGTTATTTTTTCCTGATTTGTGTAGATAAACATTGTTTTTATGTCCTTGTTTTTGCTTTTGCAATGCAATTACTTGCTTCTGTAATGCAATGTTTTGTTTGTTACATCGTTCTCTATCTCATAACCCTTTTTATTGTTACTTGCTTCCTTCACATATGTGCATGCTTCACCACTCACCAGTCCTAATCATCTGTACATGCTTCAGTTCTTCACACATTGATCCTGCATTGCTATTTCATGTCTTTATCCTGTTGCTGTATGACTATGAGACGTTGATACTGCTTTTTTTGGTGTTGTTGAACCATATTGGATACTTGTTTTTCATTATCTCTCACCGGACGTTCTGTACTGGTGTTTATGTTGTCCTTCCTATTCAACTGTTCCCTTTCACTTTGTAATAACCTATGCAGGGTTTTTTAAGGTATTTTAAGGACCCGATTACGGTCCTTAGAATTGAAACTCGGGTCCCTAGAATTATAGAAAATTATCATCAGGTCCCTAGAATCGGAGAAAATTAGATCCGTAGAATCAGAGAAATCGGGTCTCTAAAGGTCCATACTGGGTACCTAACATTTTCCTTAAACAAAAACATGGCCTATGTGTTGTTCAAGTGAAATGTCAAGGGATTATTATCTTGTTCGTGTTATATTACAGGCATGTGTACTGTTGTGTATATTTGCTCTGCTCTCATCATTTGTTATTTGAACATTTACCGGTTCCTTTGTCACACCATGGTTCTTCAACCTTGTATTGCTTCCACATCTTGTCAATCACATTTTACTTTTATTTTTTATATTGCTGTATACATTTACTTTGCTGTTATATTATTGAATTCATTCTACAAAATGGATATCATATTTTGCATTACATCTCCTTTTCGTTGTATTGAAATGTTAATTTTAAACTGTTAACAGAAATAGCTCAGATTGAAAGCATTTATCCATTCCACAATAGTGTTGAACCCTTTGTCCTGAAATGGCCAAGATCGGGCCGGCACTCTTTTGGCCATAACTCGCCAGCCGCTAGAGAGCTGTTCAAACCCTTTACGGATGCAACAAGTCTTGTAGTCAAAATCGAAAAAAAAATTTTTTGTTTTGGGTTTGAGCTTTTCTCGGGGGAACGTCACAAGTAGGGGTGTTTTTGCATTATTTTGGCCATCTTAGCCTGGCCCTGGGTGCCGTCCCAATGGGCCATTTTTTGGACTCAAAATTTAGCTGAAAACAAGATCAAAATCCACATCTATAGAGCCTTTGATTGACTTTCTAGCATATCGGGAACGAAAATTATGGCTCATAAACAAAAAATTGACCAAAATTTTACTCCCGCAAAAGCCTCTGAGGGGCATTTCATCCCAGGCAATTAATCGCCGTCAGATTGAGCTAGAGAGCTGTTCAAACCCTCTAAAGACTCGTGAAGGTATCTAGTTTGCAATAAAAAAAAACATTCAGTTTAGGATGTCTGTTTTTTTTAATGCTTATATAATGATAGAATGTTTGTGCTATTTTTTGCTGACATCACCATTTTTGCCCGACCACCCTTTAAGGCCCTTAGGAGCCATTTAAATGACATAAATTTTTTTTTAATTTAGCTGTTTTTTGGTTGCATTTCTGGACTTTGAAGGGTCTGAATGGGTTTTTAGCGTTCCTGGTTCCAAAATTAGGGCCAAAAAACATTAAAATTAATAAGGGAAATCTCCCAAAAGTATTGAGAAAAGCCCTTATCAATTAGCTGTTTTTTGGCCTAACTTTTGAACCAGAAATGCTAGAAACTCAATCAGGGTCCTAAAAACGCGTATTCTTGCCTAGAATCCAAAAATATTGCCAGCCAAAATATTGGCACGTGGGATCAGATGATGACATCATCAAATTAACCAAAAAACATACTCCCGTCATGATCCCCTTGGCCCAAAACTCCCCATTCAAATTTAAAAAAAAAAATTTTTTAATCTGAACTGCACGACACCACGGGTCATTACAAGCTTTGAATAGCTCTCTAACTCAATCTGCTTCCGAGTTATGGCTGGCCAAAGTTTGCCCAAAAAGGGCAAATTATGCCTTTTCTGAAAAGTTTGGAATTGGCCAAAAACTGGGTTTTTGACCCATAATTTTGGCTACAGGTATGCTAGCAAGTCATCCAAGGGCTGTATAAATGCGGATTTTGACCTAGTTTTCAATAAAACTTTGAGTCAAAAGAATAGGTCAATAGGTTAGGGCCCAGGGCCGACCAAAGGTGGCCAAAATTTTCAAAACACCTCTATTTGTGACGGTCCCCCCAGCAAACCCCCCACTGAAAACGAAAAAGTTTTTTTTCGATTTTGACTACAAGACTTGCTGATTCTGTAGCGGGTTTGAACAGCTCTCTAGCTCCAGCAGCTGGCGAGTTATGGCCAAAAAAGTGCTAGCCACTATAGTGGCTTACGCGGGATGTAAAGGGTTAATAAATGGTTGTAAGTTTTACTAAGATAAAGAAAGACTAATTGTAACATGCAATTTTGAGTTAATGGTAGAAATTATTAGTTTTGGGATCAAAGCTTGCTTTGTTGGCCAAACAAGATTTTTTCAGCACAAAATACACTGCCTACCAAACATTTTAGATTCTCTACAATTATGTAAATTACCATTGTTGAAAGATTTTGTGATTTTGACCATAACTTATAAAAAAAACAATTTTGGCCATAAGCTACGAAATATGTCAGGGAACCCTTAAAAGCAATGATGATTTCACTGCAAAGGGTTGTGCTTTTTCTTTGAGATTCTCCTAGCCTGTTGTAGGTTATAAGCATTTTCACAAACATATGCTTCTTAGACAATTGTTCATATTTATAGTTTTGGTAAACACTGTATTAACTTAATTTATTGGTTTGTTTTTATGAGATCCATTACTTACACAGTGGTGTAGAAGGTGGGGGTGCGGGTGATACAAGCGCACCACCAACAGTTTTGATTTGTCCCAAATTTGGGCAAAATCCCTGAAAATCCAGGCACAAATGGTGCCCAACGTTGTCTGATTTTAAAAAATGGCACCCAATGTTTGTAGAAAAACACATGAAGACCTTTTTATAGATCATGCCAAAAAAGGTCTTCACCATGTTCAAACCTTTCGGGCAAATTTTGGGAAATTCGAGCAAAAATCCTTCACCCCCGCAAAAATTTGCCTGTACCTATACCTATATTACATCACATGCTAAGTTTCCAGATGCATTGTTTGTTAACTTGGTAACCTTCCTTGTTTATACATGTTGGCCATCTAAGTTCTTTGTGGGTTAGAATGAGTGGTGTAATGAGAGGTTTGAGCCATGGGGTAAAACTAAGCTGAAACAGGCTCACTGGCCACTGCAGATAGCAGCCCACTAGCCAACACTGACACTCAGAAAAAACGTGAGAAATGATGGTTAATTCGGATGTGGATAGCTATACTAAAACCTTAAATTACTGAAAAATACTTCAAAAATGCAAAAAGTAACAACCTACTGAAACCAAAATATAAGTTAAGAGGATGTTTGGATTTTACATTTAGCTTGCTAGGGAGTAATTTTCCCCTTTCCCCTGGTCAGTTACATCATATCACTGGTTAGAATAAATTTTGTCCAGTGTCATACATAAATTTTTTGTATAAAAAATATGTATAACTACATTTTGAGAACCCATGATACCAAATAGGCACCATCATTTTTCCATATGTTATTACGTATCTTTTTTGTTATGCTGGTGTTTTCTTTATTATAGATTTTTGTTCTTTGTTTTTTTATGACTGTTGTTGCATTGTTTGTTTTCTTCTTTTAGGCTTGTCTTTGTTTTGTTTTGCCATTTTGTTTTTTTTCTGTCCATTGCAAAACCCATGGTACCGAAAGATGTATTGCACGATTGATATAAGTTACTTTAAAGATTTCGGAGTATAAACAAGAGTCAGAGTTGATATTTCTAAATTTTTTAGAGTCGGATTGGGAGTCTTTAAATAAAAAACAAGAGATGAATTTAAGTCTAAAAAATGTGACTCCGATCATCAGTGTGCCACACTTACTTAGATTCCATTTATGCTCAGTATACTATAAGACTACGAATAATCTATGCTATTGAAAAAACTCAGTAATAACCTTAAAAGCCGTAATGTTGTTTTGTGTTTTTATAATGGATAAAGTCACTGAAAAAGATTAAGTCTACTGTGTATGTAAACCTTTGTAAAATTTTGTTTAGTTTATGATAAAATTATTGTTAGCCTAGCAAAATTATTTTTCTGATCTATAAGCACAGGCCCATAGCCACGGAGGTGTGTTCGAAAGTAATGCCTCCCTGAATTTTGCTTGTGCTGCGCCAAAATTTGTTGTGTCAAGAAAAATATATTTTAAACATAATGAAAACAAAATATTTCATTCCTAAAAATGTAATTTGCCCCTAAACATTAAAATTTGGCTATGGGCTTATATAAACATGGAAACAAAACAAATTTAAAAAGATCGCTCCATCAAAATAATTCATACTTTTATAATGATAGCCACAGAAGATTGTCATCACAGTGTGAAAATGTTGAATGGAGTTTTTGAGATACCAAGGCTACCATTTATTGTAGGTCATTGAAAGTTGAAATTCAAAATTTAGTCACAAACTTGACTAATTGACGAAACTGCTTAAAATCAAACATTGTTAATACTTTTTGTTTGCAACTGGGTGGTCTACAGAATACAGAAACAATATTTATTTACTGGTAGACTATACAGAAATTTCATCAGTGAATGATGGCTTTTAAAATGCAGATCTACACCATAGCTTAAATGTTGGGTGTAATGCCTGTATTTATAAAGGTTTCTTGCTTATTAAGTAACAGTGTTACTGCTACCACTGGTGTATCTACACAAATCTCTAAAAATATAGGTAGCTGACTACAGTACTTACAATGCATGGAAGTACTTCATGCCAGAAGCAATTCTTCATTCAGTTGTCAAATACACTAATGAAGAAGCTTATAGAGAAGGAGAGAATGACTTTGACTTTCAAGAGCATGTGTGAGCTATAGTTGTTGATTGCTATCCAGAGGACTCACCTACTTCATTTTCTTTACAATAAAAGTTACAGTATTCTAATATTTTCAGGAAACATGTCACATGTAAGATCTACTGCCAGAGCCGTGTGAAAAGCTGTTGGGGCCCCCCCTAAAAATCCAGATGGGGCTCTTTAATATCAGCAAGCATTTAGGCAGATGCGTGCTTTTTCGAGCCAGTTGCAAATTAGCCGCTTGAGCAGTGCTATTTCAACGCCTAACCAAGCTAAACTAATGATGTACAACTTAGGACAGGGGCGGATCCTGGGTGGTGATTGGGGTGGTCGCCTTCCTTAAAACCTACGAAAGTAACTTTATCCACCATTTTTTATACAATTCAGAAAACAACATATGCGATAAAAGACCATTTTTTCATCCATTGTTTTGTCACAGTAGTGTCATGAAGTAGCCTGTATTTCATCTCTCTTACTGTAGAGAAGCCCTTATGAGATTTGACTACCAAATATTACTGGAATTGCCCCCCCTAAAATTACTGGCTGGGTCCGCCCCTAACTTAGGAGAAAATAACTTTAATGAACTACCAATGCAAAATAACTTCATTACTTCTTAGTTGTTATCATCAATAAAGCGAAACAAACATCTCTTCTTGTGATGTGATAGGAAATTATTTATGATGTAATTTACCAGTGTCTGATGTAGTTGCCGTACTTGCATCAACTATAGTGCACGACAGAGGTGTACAACCTGCAGCCCGTGGGCCAAATGCAATACAACAAAGTGGATTTTTATGCCAGCCACTAGTACTAGACAGCCTGTGTGAAACGAAGGTGCGGCCCGTGGTCTAATCTGTTTAATTGCGTTTGGCTCTTCAGTAATAANGGTTGCACACCCCTGATATACNACAATATGTGAAATCGGCAGTCTCATTAATGCTTTCAATTTGCATCCCGACGATCACAGAGCACCTGGTGGTCACTGTACACCCTCGTCATTTTAATTGCCAGTCTCAATGTAATCAACTTGGTGCTTTCACCACAAGCTGATAGGTGGAAGCGGTGTGTAGAACTAACTGCTTCCCAACACTCCCTCTGCCTTCACTTCTAATAAGAATGAATTTATTGGAACCTGACACCATCCATCTTCATTATGACATAGAACAAGTGAGATTAAATCTGAAGAGGCTTTTTAAGATCGATCAAGCAAACGTTAAACCAGAGAGGTCGAAACTTTAAAGTATACTGTCTGAACACAGTCTGCACAGACACACAACAGCCTTCCTTTGTTTCAACTTTACAGAAACTGTCATAAGCAGCTTTCACGAAAACGTTTTTAATGTTGAACTAGAAACCTAGTCTCTCTATCTGTATGCGTATATGAAGTGATTGAACAACACTCCACAGCACATTCATTATGATGCAAATTTCCCCGAGAATTTCAACGCACAAGGGCAAAGCCAGCAAAGTTAAGTAGTGAAGGTCAAGACTTTATTAACAATTGGCCTTGTTCTGACGTAACCACAATTTTACAAAAACTGCTATAGTGTCCGAACATCCGCAATTCTTTTTTGAAATTAACGAATCTGATATTACATGCTTAATCTATCAGCTCTGCATTGAGGGCAAAAGCCAGAAGAGTAAAAGTCAAGGGTAGAGTGACAGCTTTAACTTACTAATACAATATATATTGTGGGGCCTCTGTGAATGGTCGGGCCTCCCCTGACCAGGGGGTACGGGGCTGGATTGCCACGACACTGTCTACTGCTATCCTGAAATATTTGAGTTTTCTGGGCCAGGAGCAGACCGATTCACAGCAATACATGTTGTTTTCCAAACATTAACATCCATGTATGAGTGAAAATATAGGTGAAATTTATTTATGACAGCTTGGACAAGCAGTTAATGCTTCTGAAATCACATTGTCCTTTCACTATATTTATGCCAAAGAAACCCGATAAATACGACATCAAGTAAAAAAGTTGATTCAAAACTCGACTGGTAAAATATTGAATAGACTAAAATTCATTCTTTAATTGATACGCAACGTGCGCGTGAAACAAGTTTCACTTGAAATTGTTGAGGCTAGTCCTTCTTCCGTCATCTGTGATTTCCCTTGAAAACATAGAAAATGTTATGGATCAAGATGCAAGAAGGTATATGTGCATTGTGTATCACTTGCAAGAAACCAACTTGTGTCACATGTTCTGCTGGCATTTAAAAAATAACTGATGTAAAATGCAAAGGGTGCTCGATCCCCAGTGTTTGAAGCACTTAGATTTGGAAAACAGAAAAAAGGTTTGCTGATTTCTTCCCCAATTTCAGTAAATGTACTTCATGTTGATGTATCTCTGTGATTTACATATTTGCTAAGACTATGCTGCTCAGCTGGTATGAATTGACCAATAACAGGTATGACTACATCTTCACCTGATTCATGTTTCTGTTCCTTTTCATATGATATGTCAACATCCGTACACCAGTCAAGGTCCACATCAGCAATATCCTTCACTGTCATTCAAATGTGCGACATGACAGAAAAACAACCAAACAAGTTCAGCAATAAGAAATAACTTCACTAAATGTACTGTGTAAATGACCACTACCTGCATCACTGTACAACCATATCTCAAATATATGCAGTAAAACCTGACAAACAACATTGAAGTCCAAATAAAACAGCGTGTTTACCACCAGATTGCAAACATCTTAGTCACCACATGAAACAATCGATTTATTTAGGTGTAAAAAAAACACCATGAGAAACAAGTAAGTTTTGGCTATCTCTAAGCATTGGGTGTCAAAAACGACACCTTGGTAAATAGCAGGGTGCAAAAATTAAAGTGATCAAATAACTGTCACAAAAATGAAACAGAAATGCACCAACCATATTTTTGAAATATAGTAGTTTTTTTAGGAAAAGTCAATAAAGCTCAAACTCACAGGATGTACAGATTTTGCAAAAATTTAATTTAAAAATCACTTGGTGTCGAAAACAAGACCTTGGTAATTCTAGTGTTAATCAACACATTTACCATGAGTTTCAGGTATTCTATGTAATATACATTGGTCGTACTGCTTCAGTTCTCTCAAATGGATTCTGCTAAATAACTTCGCAAGAATGATGAAATCGTTCAGTGATCCTTAATATCACCCCGTAGTATGCTTTCTAGTATCACTGCCTTTTACCCTAATGTCTTAACTAGTCTTATTGCCTTTTCATCTTGGTGAATTGTTGCAACCAATGCAATGTGTGCTCCAAAAACAAATTTGTAGAACCAGGATTGTCATCATGATTGAATATGAATGCTGAAACGAACACTGCTTGAATTTCATGTTTGAATGTAATTTTTGTTTTAAGAAATACTAAAAAAAATCGCTGGATGTGTTTTGAGTATTATTTTTTATAGCTAGTGTTTAACTGTGGTGGTGTAGAGTGGTCAGTTCTTGCTTTTATCAGCCATGGAATCTACTGTCCATACCTTTATCCAAGGACTTAAAAGCAGAAATGAAGATAGCCGGCTCTCTACTGCTATTTCTCTACAGCATTACATAAACACAGGTATGTTTCTGAGTTGATCAAATGCATTTAAGGTGAAATACTTAAGATTTGTGATTTTGGTTGCTTTAGCATATAATTAGTAAATGTGTTAGGTTTTGGACAGTCTAAAACAAACATTATGAACCTTGTAAATTCACACAAATGTTATTGGTTGCTTCACTCTGCTAAACCATGCATATACGTATAATTAAAATTTGTTATCCCAGGTCCGTGGACAGAATTTTTATGTCCTGTGAGCTTTCTCAGCATTGATGGTTGTGTGTATGTTGCAATCAGGAATGTTAATTAGCGTTCAGGAATGTACAATCAGGAATAAGTGGGCCAAGGTGGCCAAAAAGTCCTCCACTTATGACGTCACTCACAAAAAAAACGCACCCCCCAAGCAAAAAATTTTTTTTCGAGTGCAATCTACTAGACTGGCTGATCCGTTTTAGCCGCTGAACAGCTCTCTAGCGCAATGGGCGGAGGAGCTAGGGCGTTGGTAAGGCAACCGAAAACTGCTATTTTTTTTTGCGAAAATTGCTGAAACCAGGCGGCTCTAAAAGTGTTAAAAAATTTGGGCTTGTCTGGCTCGAACATTGGTCCAGCAACGCTGAAAATTTGTTGTTCATAATTTCAAATTTGCTGACTATTTCTTCTAATTGCGGGTTACGATTGTCTGCAAGCCAGCATAGCATTGTGTAGTGTTTAGTTTGAAATGAACAGTGACGCCAATATAGCTGCGCATCTGTCTATTGGTACTTAAAAGCACTAGTGTTTCTGTATGCTTTCGAGGAATCAGTCGACTGCCATCTGCTTTCGTCTTTTTGCGATGATTCAAACTTGCACATATC
>JGI24022J15233_10008811_pt1 | contig 11313 bp, 3 predicted proteins | sample Ectturendosymbi2_FD_15233 | JGI IMG/M metagenome (IMG submission 15233)
CCTTTCCCAGCAAAGAATCAGACACCAAGCTCTTACAGAGTATATATTTCGCCTACGAAGTAGGCGTCATCAGCTCTTATTAAAATATAATCTGTTACAGAAAGATTGCGAAAAGTCGCATAAAGGATGCTTTGGAGCTGCATGCGGCTCTTAAAACAGTGTTTGAGAACCATTTTTCAACCAATAACACCACGCCTGCCAGCTGCGATGTCACGGCTTTGTCGATTATTAAACCAAGAAACATCAAAGGCTTGCAGATCCGCAGTGTGGTGTCGTAGGTAACTCGCAACAATCGCGTTTAGTGTGATATAAAACGCACACATAAGTCTATTTGGCAAAACCGTTAGTATCTAGGAAGGAACACGGAGCAGGAGCTATCTTTCAAATGGCCACAGCTCCAGATCCGTTCCTAAATTTTAAACTGAGATCCGGCTCCTTCTGATTTTTATTTTGAACTCCGGCTCCGGGTAAAATGCCCAGCTCCGGCTCCGTAGCCCTGGATTTTGAGGTATTTTCACAAGAATTCTGAACGTAATATTAGCGTAGTAATACAATTGGTTAGTTCAGCTGTTTAATGTCTTGGTTGAGCTATTTAATACGTTCTTTAAATAAAATTCTTTAATTGACTGCGTTGTATTTGCATTATCAGGCTTGGGGTGCCAAAACGAGGTGTCGAGAGTGAAAAGGAGGCGATGGAATAAAAAAGTTTGAGAAACACAGTTCTAAGATATGGCCCAAAATATGATACACTTCCTACCAGCATGCCGAAAGCGGTGTGCTGTCGGACGCACAGTGACTGTTGCAAAGCACGACTTTACCGTAAGCATATTGCGCTAGGATGCAGTTCTTACGTGGGAATCTTTAATAAAAACGAGCTTTTAAATGCGCAAGTTGCCGACTATGACCAAAATGAGAACCATTTATCCAGTGGTGTAACAACTGATAGGAGGCAGTGGTGGGTACCGCCCACCCTGACAAGCTAATTGTAAAAACAGGTCCCCCACTTAGCTTGTATTTCGGTATTTTGTATTCTTTTGGTTGTCAGCGGGTTATTGCTTTTTTGCGTTTTTCAGAGTGTTTTCCAGTGATTTCAGGTATTAGTATGGACATCTACATCCGGATTCATTATTATCATTTCTCAACTCTTTTTTTGAGTGTTGGCTAGTGGGCCCCATGGGCCCCATACGGTGGCCAGTGAGCCCTATTAGACTATGTTTTCCCACCATCGTTCAAACATCTAGTTACGCCCCTTCGTGTATTTGTTGTCGGTCAAATACTTCTGCGCGTGTGATGACTGCAACACGCATAAGCGTAGGACATAGGGATGCAGTGGCAATTATTCGGCCAAAAAAGACAGCCCCGTTTACGTTTGAGTAAACTGGAATCATTTGGATAAATTCCAACAGCCTCAATCAAATCTTGGGAAATTAGAAAAGCTTTATTCAAATTTGGAGACAGTTAGAAAGCTTAAATCAAATTTGGGCAAATTAAAATAGTTTTATTCCAATTTGGGCAATATACAACAACTTTACTGAAATTTGGGTACAATCAGAAACATCTGGGTAAATTAGAAGAGGTTCATTCAGATTTGTGTATATTGTATATTACCTACTCGCTACTCCACCTACCACTTACTTTTTTATGTGTTATGAGTACTAAACATTTTTGCTTCGTGTGTTATTCGATTACCTTTGAGATATGGACCATGAGCCTGAATCAAACACGCAAATAAACAAATAAATAAATTTAAACATTTGGGTAAATTCCAACAGCCTAAATCAAATTTGGGCTAATTTAAACAGCTTCATTCAAATTTGGATAGAGCTAGAAACATTTTAAAATGAGAAACATTTAGTGGTTCAACTAGCCGCAACTTTTGAAAACATCAAATGGTGTTACTTCAGGCATACATCAATAAATTTTTGTGTTTGTATTAGTCACGATGAAAAATACCAGAAAAAGATGTCACAGAACTAAAGTGAGATGTATATTGTCAGTGGCGCACGCAAAAAATTTTCATGGGGGTTTCATTCAGCGGCATATGGTGGTCATTTGCATTTGGTGTGCGCTGTTTGTGACGTCACATTTTGACGTCATGTTCATGCTTCCAAAACAACATTTTGGCGACGTTTGTTGACATAATAAGCATATTCTTCTACATGCACTCCCCTTAACTTATGTGTCATTGCACTGAATATAAATTATCAGCGCTCCAATTTAGGATATCGGAAGAAAATAAACTCAACGCTGCGATACAGCAGTTCATAACTGCAAAAATATCGGGCTGCGCGTTAAAACAAGAGATTAAAACACACTCATCACTGCGTCCGAGCAATTTACAACCACAAAATGAGGCTGCGCTAATGTCTTGTCGAATACGAGCAGTCGAACATAGATAGTGTGCGGCTGGACTGGCTGGCGCACACCCCGGTTTGCAAGATCGAATCTTGCTAAACTGCACAAGAATTGAGAATGCTCATAAAGTACGCAAGAAAACTTTCGATTTTTTGTTATGAATAGAAGTGCAGCAAACTTTTAGTTTTCCCTTTTCCTTGCTGAGACATTGTCACATGCCTGAATGCTTCTATGTTAAAAACTGTTGTTTTTGAGCTCGTGTAACAGTTCTATCATGATGCAGAAACTAGTAATGTAGCCAATGTGGTCAGCGCTTGCGCTGCTCAGCGAGACAAAATAAAGACAATTGTTTCGGACAAAGTGTACTATCGCGGAACACAATCTTATATACTGGCAGTGGACGAAGGGTCTGCAAAAAGTGGCGAGATGGTTTCTGGACGCAGACGATAACCCATATTCCAACCAAAACCTAATTACTACTTTTTGGCCCAGTTACAATGTTACTTGAAATTTGCATGTAAATATATTCCGTGGTATTGCATTAAGTCGACAAATTAACAAACAAAAAGTATGCGAAAACAATGAATCTCCTTTGCGCAGGTAAAATAGTTTTTGTAAAAGATCACGTTCAAGGGGGGTTTTAACCCCAACCCCCCTTGCGTACGTCCTTGATATTGTGCAATAAAACGATTGCCTCTAATTACAAACGAGATCATCTATCTTAGAAGAGTGCATGCAGGTGCTGAAAATGTTGAAACAATTGTAGTAGATGATCCAGTGTATAGGAAATTGAGTTTTTGTACATTGTGAGGAAGCACAAATCTTTCAATTTACAAGAGGACAAAGATAATATTGTATGTAATTCTAATATTTACAAAAGAGAGAAGGGATCACCATACATACATGATTCGGATAACAATGAAGAAGTCAAGTGAGGTAATGAAGCTGAAAACGAAGCTGAACAGGTAATGAAGCTGAAACTGGCGTTGAAATTTAATTTTATGCGACTCACGTTTAAACTGATTTGTTACAGATATTGGCTACCGGTAATTTGGCATGCAGACGCCTTGATTGTTTCACAGTAGTAAGTTTTAGTCTCAACATTGAGACTTGCTGTTTATACAATATTTGGGGAAAACAAGCGAAAATTTGGACAAAAAAATTTTGTATCCCTTAAAATAGGCACTCCCGTACACCTATGGCAACAAAGGTGGGAGAGCGAATCTCATGTCTCTCACATTTAATGCCATACCCTGAAACCAACCGAAGGCCAGCATCAAACAAGTGAACCGGGAAGGAAGTCATCACGTTCTGTTTTTAGATGGGTTGGACCCGAGTAACAGGAGAGGCCACGACCTCAGTTTGTCATACCGTACGCCACCTGAGGTCATGAACTAACCTTGAATGAAAACGCTTGCAGTGGCAGCATTAGATGGAAACCTTGCTTATATCTGCCAGTTGTTTTTCGTTATGTCCCTAAAAACGTATGTATTGATCGATGAGTTTTACACAAAAGCAAGCCCGTCACGCAGTTGTAGTGAGAGCTGAGTTCTCAGACATAATGAAAACGAATTGAAAAGACAGACACATTTGTCAGATATAGGAAAACTGTTTTACTGCTATCACATTTCGCTCCAATCAAAAGCTTTATGCGTTTGCAATATTATAATCAACGAAACCTAAACTCGTATATTTTGCCAAAAAAACAACCTCAGCGACTTACCCCCCCTGATGAAATAGAACTTTTGATCCAACGCCAATCTGATCGGCTGAAGGAACTTTGTCGAGAGCAAGGTTATAGTAGTCAACAACTCTTCCTGTTGGGTCGTGATCATCCCACTCAATGGTGTACTGCAGGGTAGATTCATTGAAATCTTTGATGGTTGCTGAAAAAGCAACGCATTTTCTTTCAGTAGCATGACATTCGTACGCACTTCCAATTTCTCTGCCACGCATTATGCAAGTGCTTTTTTTCGAGTTGAATTCGCTCTGAGTGTTTCGGCACAACCAAACTGGTAATAACGTTAAGTTACTCGAATGCTGCAACAATCGACACAACCCTATTGTCGCTTTGTTTTGTTTTTGTCGGTTTTCGAAATAACAAGCCAAGTTCTTTTATAAACGTTAGGAAGACAACGTTTGGTGTGCACGCTGAAGTTCAGAAGCCCTTAATAGTGACGGAGGTTAGAAAGAAGTTGCTTTCGCACCGAATGTTACGACGGAATTGCCGCTAAAGTTACATGTAAACCGTTTGGGAGCCAACCTTAAAACACGGACGAAGTCAGCATCACGCCACAATGGTGTTGTGTGAAATTCTAGAGTTAGCTCAATGATTCTGCAGCTAAACAGTTATAGAAGTTACATTTCCTTTACATTGCTTCTAACAGCAAAGTGAAGTAAGTAAGAGCAACGTAGGAGTTTGTTCTAAGCGTTCATAGAAAAGTAAACATCACCGTAGATTTCTTGTATTTTTGAAAAAAAAGCATTAAAACTAGTGGACTGACAAACATAAATTGAAAACAGAAACGTACCCACAAACTTATGTAAGCTACCCAAATAACAGAAGATTTTAACGCAAAACAAAGGTTGCACGACAAAAGAATTTCAATTCCCTTTTTGATGTAAAGTTTTTGTGGTGGGGAGTTACTTCAGAAGATGAAACCTGAAGCTGCCAGATTGTTATGTCAACAGCAACGAGCAAATGATAAACTGGCAAAAAGCGCTCTTTAGGCTTTTCTTCCCGTATAAATGCATTTTCAAAATAGTAAACCTAACCCAAACAAAAGCCTTCCACTCTATATCGAACAAAACGTTATCCCAGCTCTCTTGAGTTTCGAGTATGGATTGTTTGCAGCAAGGTTATACATGTTACCTGTGAAGTACTGCCATTTGCTGTGGCCCCACATGGCCACCACATGATCACCAATTCCAGGTAGATTCCTTTGATCACCTTCTTCCGTATTGACTTTAATTGCTGCTCCGGCCTGACCGAGTGAGAGAAATCGAGAAAAGTTTTGTCAAAGCCAAAACACTCCACCACAAGTAACGATTACGTATAGTTTAGTGACAAAAACATGTGTTCTGAAAATAAGGGTATGCAAAGCAACATCTCTGTTTTTACTTACGATCGGAGGAGCATACATGCATAACGATAAAATATAGGGTAGCCTTACCTTCCCGTTTGACAATGAAAGTCCATGTTTACGGGTTTTATGCCCTAGTGACTAGGAATAGCGCATGACCTGCAAAACCAGACCGGTTGCAAACAACAGAAAAAGTAAGAGTTACGAAAGTGAACGATGCAAGCGACTAGAGAAAAATTTCCGTTTCCGTTTGGAAAAAAGTATGACCTGTTTTATGCACCATCGCTCAGTGGTCAACGGACAGCCACTTTTCACTTTCCTATACAAAGGTAAAAAATTGATATTCTATTTAATCCTTATCCTGTTTCTCTGCAAACATGGTATCCATATCTGATTCTTACGAAAATAGGGCTAGTGATCACGAGAATAAACCACAAAACTTCAAGTAAAATGCTGTTGGTCTATAGTCTAATTAGCACACATTACACACAATGTGTAGACATAAAGTTCACCGCTCAATACATTTATCAAAATTAGAACAAAATGTTGTACTAAAATATTCAGATAAGCTTATACATCACTAACACATCAACACCTTTGCGTTTGTCAATTCAAACCGCGACAGCAAATTTTTCAAACTTTGTTCTGGCAATTTCCAAAATAATACCAACTAAGAAAATCTTTGAACGTTATCAATATTCAATACGATATTTTAGCTGCGTTTCTGAGTATAACTTTATCAAAAATAAATTGTATAAACTGTCGGGCATCCACTCCGGCAACAGAATGTTGTACACCACTGTTAACATTTATGGCGCAACATACTGGTTAAGAAAAAAATTTATGGTGTTCAAGATTATGGCTTAGATATAGGTGATGTTTTTGCATCAAAAGGTAGCGCGTNTTTGTTCAGATACAGGTGGGGAACGCAGAACGTACCCGAGGTTTTGTATCAGTTTGTTGAACAACTGACAACTGCAGAGTTAGTTGGTCGATGTTGGTGCGCAATTGTTTAATTTCCGCTTGCAATTTGGAGTTGAAATCCCTCAGTTTAGCAATTTGCTCTTTTTGATCTGCTATTTGTAACCTCAGCTTATCATCAGACAATCCATCTTTCTCGTCATATCCTGAAAAATCACACACAAAAATAACAGCAGCGAACTGCGATGACTCTCATGTGCAGGTCGGCCGGAACGCCGTAAGGTAAAATGGTGCTACCTTTCATAATTTGTTTCATCAGCAGACAGTAAGTGGCGGTGAGCAACGTCGCCACCGTTTGTGATCATTTTAAGTGGGTAGTGCATTACACTGGTAAAGAACTACTGTCTTACATATTTTGTGGAAAGAGATAATTTACGTAGAGAGAGAGAGTGACTGTTTGCTAGATGAAGTTTAGCGGAGTTCTTTACAAGACAAATTTAGCAGCCAGCACAAGATATCCCACAGAAAAGATATATGTTTGTAAGCAACCAATACATAGGTTTTGTCAACTTCAGTCCCTCAATCTATCTATTGCTTGACAGGTAAGGAAGGTTGGTGTTTCGCAAAACAAGATTTTGGCGTCCTTTCAAATGCTGCTGACAACTGTGTGTAGTATCGCATTTCAAAACTACTTAGCACCAGACATGCTGTTGAAGACGCTCTAACTAACACGTGATGAGGGTATAAACAAACGCAAGAAAGGGTTCTAGCTATAGTAGATTCAGATCTAACTGATACAAAAGACACGTTGCAGTCATGGTGTAGTTACCAACAGCCGTGGATGTGCACNCTGCAGAAGTTTCATGAGACACACGAGATGTTGTTTTACCTGTAAAGTGGACCCCTTCGAAAAGTGACAATGAAAAACAGACGTCATGTTTATTGGAAAACAACTGTTAAATTAATAAACTTTTGGAAATCACCAAATATATTGAACAAAACGGAGAGGTGAGATTTCCTCTGCAAAAAACAAAACGTAGATTTCCTCTGAAAAAAAACAGAGTGCATTTTTGCAGTCGCACAGAATAGCGTGCTGTTGTTGTTTGCGATGAATGATATTAGTAGAAAAGATAAAAATTTCTTCAGCAGTGTCAACCGGAAGCATAATTTGTCTGTTGAAACAGAGATTGTTTCACTAATGAACAAACAATATGTTTGAGGTTTTGTATTGTCGCAGGGGCTCAAACGCACAGCCTAACCAATTGAGGATTCGTACAAAGATCAAACAGACTTGGAACAAATATTGAAGAACGCGCGGCTAAAGTAAAAATGCAGCTCACCAAAACAAAGAAAAAAACATTTGTTCAAAGGCATACCTGCGCTACTTATACTCATCAGGGATTTCACCGATCGATCTGATGGGAAACGATGCCTGGCTACATGACTAGTAGCACCTGAAATGTGTAACGCGTCTGACCCCGTGCTTCCTACAAATAAAAAAGTGGATGTTACATTTAGTCCAATATTCTCTAGTCTACAGCATCTACATGTTCTGAAATGGAAAGTGTAGCGCAGGGAAAAGAGCTTTCGAAAAAGCTCAAAAAAAGATTGAAATGTTTTGCTTTGGAAAAAGCTCAAAAAACGATTTAACAAATATCGAGGAATGTACGACTAAAGTAAAAGTGAAGCTCACCAAAACAAAGAAAAAAGCGCTTGTTCAAAAGCATACCTTCGCTAAATGTCAGGGATTTCACCGATTGATCTGTTGGGAAACGATGCCTGGCTACTTGACTGTTAGCACCTAAAATGTGTAACGCGTCTCTTCCCGTGCTGCCTACAAGTAAAAAGGTGGATGTTACATTTAGTCCAATATTCTCTACTCTACAGCACCTACATGTTTTGAAATGGAAAGTGCAGCGCAGGGAAAAGAGCTTTCGAAAAAGCTCAGAAAACGATTGAAATGATTTAGTTTGTTTTCATTCTGTAATGTCTCTGAGCATGGGAGTCCCCAGAAATTTTTACACGGGGGGCAAAGTCGAAATTTTGCCTAGCCTTTGCAGGTTGCTGACGACGCGATGCAAATGTACCTTCACAAAACGCTTTACCCTTTCTACGCCATTAGTCTGTGCTGGTTGAACCTCAATTCTCAATCTTTTGTCTCAAATGTTTTCTACACTTCGGCTATCAGAAATGCTCTTTCTTTTCATACACTGCCTAATATCCATTGTTTCGAGCACTTTCTTGTTCTACAAATAAGTCATAATTTAAGAATCATCAACGGCCAGAACAACATGAGCGCTGAAACTCTCGTTAAGCTGTTTTAAGCAATGTGATGTGGAACTGTATGTTGACAAGACTATCAGACAACTTGCTGAAGTTAGATCACCACGCAGGCTTTAAAAAACTGAGCAGATGAATTACGAAAACTAGCCACAGCAAATATAGCTTTGCACGTAGTGCTCACTAAGAAGTCAGAACTAAACCTTGACGATAAAGACGTATTCCCACAAGTCTGCATGGACGTATTCTAACAAGCCACTTATTTTTATACTGTGTCAAAAGCAGTGGCGGATCCATACCAGGCGTTTGGGGGGGGAGCAGTCAAATAAGGGGGCGCCAAACGTCTTCACTTGTTTAAATACTCCATTTTCTCTACGATAATCGTTGGTTATCACATAAAAGTGGTTACCATTTCTAGGCCAAGGAAATGGCTATTTTTGTTGATTGACCTATGCGATCTTTCAGGGAATCGCCACAGTTTAAAATCACCTTTTATCATTAATTCATAAAAAGTTTGAAGCAGGTCCAAAAAGATAAGTCCTATTTTTCACAAGCTTCATGTAACTGAGAACGCTACGGGTGTCCCAAACTACCTTTTATATCTACAAGTGTTTGAAAGATATACACCACCGCAGTGGTCCACAACCCTTTTATAACCGCGGACCGATCAATGGTTGACAAGTTTACCGCGGCCCGGGAGTGCTCCCGCAACAGTGTTTGTATGGGAAGAATCAACCTATCACATGCCCAGAAAGCGAATGGTGTCACCAGTACACAATTTGTAATTTCGCGGCCCGGGGGTGAGGACCACTGCCCAAAGGCATGCTCTGAAACCTGTTCCGAACTGCTTAGAAGTAGAATGGTTCTTACACTAGGAAGTGCCAACGCAATCTCCAAGCTAGGAGCCGAATGAATAGCAAAATGAAGATCAGATTTCCAGAAGAAGCTTGTGCAGTTGCATGCACATGGAAAGCATATTTATTGCTGAAGTGACAATTCAAAAACAAAAAATAAATGAGACATTTGCTATGACATTACTCCCATTTTAGGCAGCTCTGCTGGCTATCGTGAAAAATGATCTCATAATCGCATGATAGGTTCACACTGGGCATGAAAGCAAATTGCCCTAAAATACATTTAACGCCACTGATATAAGTAGAATTTCAATCAAGTGTTTAAATACTGTTTCACATATTTTGACATAGGAGTGTTCATGTGAAGAAAAAACATCAATCCCGCTAGTTCAGATTATGAAGAAAAGGTGTGACACTGTTCAAAAGAAGTAAGGGCAGTCGGGATGGCACCATCAAATCCACAATGAATACCTCTAAACTCAAGCTCAAGTCTCCCTCATAAAATCAATTTCCAATTTTGTGTACACTACTACGAATCCCCGAAACAAGCTTTAAGCCACCCCAATGCTGTTGATCTGACGATGGATCTGCTTTTGTACAGGCCAGCAAATACAAGTGAGAAACAGCCTATAACCCATTTGAAACCATGAATCTCAGCCAACACCACAGATACCAAAGAAAAAGGTAAACTTTGCGTTGTTTTTCTCCTTTTCTAGTCAAATTTATGTGATTTACGCGTAACGATCTAGCCCAGGGGTCTCCTAACCTTTTTGTCCGAGGGTCAAATGAGGTAATACAGAACATGTCGAGGGCCGGACGTCTTACGTAATCTGTTTGTTTCGGGGTATGTTATATTCTACCAAATAAACAAATTTTTGCAAATACAGTATATTATTTTTTCTTCAATGATAAAATTTCTTCGTGGGCCGTAGTTTGGAGACCCTCGATCTAGCCTTTTTAGTGTTGGTTGCAGGTTTCGCTAACCATGCCAAATTTGTCTTTTCGTGGCCGATGTGAGCTGTCTACGGTTTGCACTGGCAACAAAGGATCAAGACCAGCTATGTCTAGCTCATATTGCTTACTGAGCCAAAAATTATGTCACTATCTTAACCATGGCCGAATATTGAATAACATATTAATGAGGAACGCACATTGAAAGTCTTACTTTTTGATCTTAGCAAACTACATTTAACTAAAGCTAATCCCCTGGAAACGTTCGAATCCTAAATGCAAAGGTAACAGACGTGATAAAGTGGCACGGAGAACCACCTGCAACAAAAATGTCAAATTCAAGATTATCAAAATAAAGACAAGTTGTCATATGGGATACTTGTACTACAGCAAAACCCTAAAACTGGGCCACACAAAAGCTTCGACTGGGCCCCACGCGGCCCGCGGGCCGTTGGTTGTACATAGCTGATCAAGTCAAAACCATATGGCCACAGTGGCGTAGCCAGCCCGAAATTTTGGGGGGCAAAATATTTTTACTTTAAGCGAGATACAGTATTTTGCAAGCAGATAAGTTCGTTCTTCTCTGGCGATTGTTTTTATTATTTAGCCGACGTTTCGCCCACCTATTCAAGTAGGCTTCCTCAGGGCAATGTTTTTAACCACATAGCATGCAATATACCAATAAAAAAACAATGAGCAGTGTGGCGTACAAGAACAAAAAGCGCAAAACCGACCATCGCGCGATACGAAACCAGTGGCAGTATCAGTCCCGTCGCCACGGGGGGCTTTGGTGGGCTTAGTCCCCCCAAACAAAGCTCCAAGCCCCCCCAAATTGAAATCTGAAACACTATAGGTTAGTGGAATTTTTG
>JGI24022J15233_10008813_pt1 | contig 11312 bp, 10 predicted proteins | sample Ectturendosymbi2_FD_15233 | JGI IMG/M metagenome (IMG submission 15233)
GTTGCCTCATATTTAACGTTTGTTTCATTTATCAAATGTGTTTACACAAGTTCGTGAAGTTAGTCACCAGCAGTGTTCCCTGTAAGAAAATTTTACACTGAGCAAAAATTTGTCACACTGAGCAGTGCGCATGCAGTTTCACAACCGTGTAGACAGTGGACACAAGACCAGTTAAACATTTTGAAAGGGCTATGCAATGTGTATACGATATCAAATTTTGAATGTCGCAGGTGCGCAAGAATGAGATTTCACTGCGCAAATGCTCTGGTGGTTCTGCGCAGTTGCGCAGCTTAGAGGGAAGACTGGTCACTAAGAATTCTGCGCGATTTGATAACGACCATTACGACAGTGAACCTGAATCGCAAGTTAGGCTACTAGCTCGCAGAAGAAAATTAAAATTTTTCAAAGACACGTATTTTCAAACGCATTCTGTCCTTTTCCCAATGTCAGAATGAGAACGACTGTTTTTCGCAAAGAAGCAATTGCAGACCACAAAGTGGAAGAATCCTTAAATAAATTGTAAGATTACTGGAGGAATTCCAAACCAGATTTGACCATTTCCAAGAGTTAAAACCATGCTCAGCATTCCTGATGTAAATCCATTAAATGTTAATTTATCGGTATCGGTGATGGCTGTCCAGTTCGCTAACCATTTGTTACAAACTTGCCTGCTGTAGAAATAAAACTGACCGAAATGCAAGAAAATCTAGCTCAAAAAATAGTTTAGTCAATGCCACTCTACACTTAATTTTTGGCGACTGGTTCCAGAAAGTAAATACCAGTGTATAACTCATTTCTGTGTATAGCACAAGATATTGCTGTGAATTTTTTTTCTTTGTAATTACGTTTGTAAAATCAAACCACCGCGCAACCCTGAAAAATGAAGACTTGGGAGAATTATTTCGCACAGCTTTAGCAACGTAGTGTCCAGATTTTCCGGGGTTATAAAATCAAACAAAAACTTTATATTGACAATTACTGTAAATCATTTCATGTATAACTTGCATTCTTTACCGTATTTGTATTGACACTACAAACTGGTTTTGCAGCTTGCTGGTGTTTTTGGTTTTCTGCAAATGACTCTTCTATTGAATAAGTTTGCCCATCCCTGGTTTATACTATGTGTGAAGAAGCATTGCTGCCAACAGAGTGCATTTTTTGCAACCAATGCACCCTCTAAATGTGCGCAAATGTGCAGTACCACCACATCATTTGCGCAGTGAAATCTCATTCTCGCGCACTTGCAACATTCCAAAACATTCGAAAAGCACGAAAACAAGGATAAGCTATTTGAGTTAAATGTGTAGTTTGTTCGTATTTTCATACGATTTTGCACTTATTCTAAAATTTCACGAAGTTTGCAATTCATTTAGAACTCTGCTAATTCAGTCTTAAATACCCATGCTCACTAAAACAAACATTTGCTCAGTGTAAAGTTTCTTACAAAGAAAACCATGTATGCAACTGTTGCGGTAACGCTGGACATTTTTTTGTATAGGCTACGTCCATTTGCATTGCTAACAGCCTGAAAAGGATAAGCAAAATGTCGACTTTGCCCCCCCCTGGAAAAATTTCTGCGGACGCCCATGTTTACAATATTCCTTGAAATATGCATACAAATTCATTCCGTGGTATTTGCATTAAGTCGATAAATTAACAAGTAAAAAGTATGCGAAAACAATTGATCTCCTTTATTCAGATATTAAAGTTTTGTAACGTATCAAACTCAAGGGGGGGGGCTAACTCCAAACCCCATTGCTTTTCAGTTTTTTTCATCGTACGATGAAAAATCATCAGTTTTTTTCCTTGCGTACGCCCTTGCCTTGTACGATGAAAAAAAAACTGAAAAGCAATGGCCCGCGCTACAGCCCCTCAACAGACAAAATCGGGCGAAAACTCTGCAACTCTGCAATTTATGAATATGCCTTGCAAACTAGCAGACCCCTTTGAAGGCGTTCGTACCCAACCAACCGTGTGCGTGCGCGTAGGAACGCTCTATTCCACCTAATTCCATTTAAGATGCACTGAGAGCGAACAAATGGTCCGTGAACGCGCTCGCGAGCTATGAAATTGACAAATACAGTATGCTGTTCATCACTGTTCTGCAGAAAACGCACCAAGGCGCTTTCTGACTTACTTGCTTCTATTCCTGTTTTCTATTTTGAACAAAACTAAGCTGCCAACTCGACATTCCTCGTAGTTGCTGTACAGTATACAATACACATCAACTTTCCCATTAAGAAACCTGAAATTGAATTGACAAATGCTTGCTAAATGAAAACATGTCACCTAAACCTAAGTTTTTGCAACAACAGTGATTACGTAATATAGCTTTCATCTGAGCTGTACATGTTCTAAACTGAAGGTAGAACGAACAAAAATAATTTGTGACGTATGAATTACATTCACGCAGACTTGAAGAAAAAAAATTAATCGTCCTACATGGACGTGATGAGAGGTCACCAGTGCAAACGTGTTTGTAAAAGATTCCGGCTTCTGGCTTGTGTACACGTCACAAATATGATTTGGTGGTCATTGTACGAAATTATTTTTCGCGGCAAAGTCGAGGTTTATTGCTGGAGGTCAGTGGTGTAACCAACGGGGGTGCAGGGGGCGAGCCCCCCTCCTGGCAAGCCAAATGTAAAAACTGGGCCCCCTTCAGCTGACATTTTGATATTTAGCATTCTTTTGGTTTTCAGTAGGGTGTTGTTTTTTGCGTTTTTCGGGGCGTTTTCATGTTTTTTTTAAATCTACTATAGACATCCACGACATCCGGATTCACTGTCATTCCTTAACTTTTTTTCTGAGTGTTGGTTAGTGGCATCCCTACGGTGGTCAGTGGGCCCCATTCAGCTAAGTTTTGCCGCTCCCGGTTCAAATCTCTAATTACGCCTCTGCTAGAGGTGACTGCGCAAATAAGTCTCAGAGTGCGTTGTGTTTCGGTCTTTCGATGACAGACCCGTCGCGCCACCTTGCTTCCACAGCAGAGATGAAAATGGATTTGGATTTAAATCCTGGGGATTTTTAGTTTTTTGATGGATTCGGACTGGACTTTGATTTTATAATTTCTGTTTAACCGGATGTGGAGTGGATTTGATAATTTTGTTTTGAACTTTTTCGCAACTTTCAGTTCGGTTTCGGGACTGCAGGTTACTGTATTTTAATCAAATATGTGAAGTTTGGTCAGTGGAGTTTCTCCCGCCCGTCGGGATTGCACATGGTGTTTGTTGACTATGTCCAGTGGTACAAGCCTGCTCTCTTTGTATCATGTCATCAAAGTTACGGAATTGTTGTGACTTTCATTGATCCAGGCCCTTTTCTTGGCTGGTGATTACTATAGTTGCATACAGTGATACCTACTACCAAGTAGTAATATTTAGCACAGTTCATCATTATTTACATGTACAGCCAGGGCTATAGTACTAATAATTCGCTTGTGCTGTATACCTGTTAGCCTTACTGCTTTGATACATTACACTCCGCAACTGAGATTCTCATTGCATTGCTGTTAATAGCGATTACCTTGAAATCTTTGAAGTGTCAACTGTTACAGTATTGTCAGCTAAAGGTAGAGCATATGCTGACTTCAATTAGTTTCCAAGCTATGCTTTTTGTTTTTGAATATTTGATTGCATTAAATATAGCAGAGGTGGGGCACCCATTGACTATAACAAGCCGCATAAATTGTGCGTTATAGGCATCGCTGGTGGGCCGCGAAATCAATTAATTTTATCCTAAAATTCTACCTTTAACTATGAGGAAGAGTGACTTCCCTTAACGTACTATCTAGGTAACTGCTTATCACGGAGCTTCGCTTTGATGCGATTTTGTACTCTAACCTGGGTAACAGAAATTCTGATGCGGGCCATATCAAATGTCCACGCGGGCCACAGGTTCCCACCCCTGACATATAACCTAGCATTTTGGATTTGAGCAGGATTAGGATATTAAAACTGTCAGTTTTCGGATTTGGATTTTGGAATAAAATTGCTGGATCGGACTTGCATGTGAAAAACATAAATCGTTCATCTCTGCCCCTCAGTACGCTACTGCATCAGTGTAATAGGCATTAAAGATGTGAGAGAACAGAATCTGCAGATATAATAAGAGTATTCCTTCAGGAAAGGTACCGACGATCAAGTTGATGAAAGGCATACTTGAGATCGGTTGGTGAAGGAGCGTTGACAGCAAAGGAACGTTTGGAAAACGCGATGGGTTTGGCCATAAAGATGTAGATCCAGTATATAAAAAGGAATGATTCGAAACAATATTTTTTGAATGGACAGTTAATCAAGATTTTTACTTTCAAGCTTTATTTCAGCGTTTGTCTAAGAACCAGTTGCTTTTGGCACAGCGTTTGATGTTAGCCTTAAAACTATCGGTTTCATATCTCAATCTCTTAGTGTTAGACGTTACAAGTCCAGTGTTTAATTTCCGACTTGCCGAAGAATACAGTATGATTCTGTTGCCTGCTCGTTGCCGCATGCAACTGAAAACATAACCTTTTTTAGTATTTATGTTTTTTCATATTTATGGAACTTTGCAAAATTGTCTGCAGTTTTCCTGCCAGATTAATCATAGCAGATGGCTTCAAGGGCATCTAAACTTTTAATAGGTTTTCCCGATACAGACATTGTGGTTTTAATCAAAACACAAACAAAACAATCGTCGATTTTTTCTATGCATAAATGATTTTTAATGAAAAAAGAGTAGATTTAGCATTTATGGAAAACGTCATTACATTCTATGAAGATACATTTTTAATCAAATACGTAATGCTTGAAAAAACCTGTGAGAAAAAGTCAAGTTCAAATTCAAAGCTTTCACGTTGGCGATCAAAGCAATTGAACGCAAAATTTTGCCACAAAACTATACAAGCGGGCGCTTAGAAACGAGCATGCGATGGAAAGCCAATAATTGCAGCATTATGTACAAAAAAATAAAAAAACAAGTCTAACGTATCCCTTCAAGCGATTCTTTCGAGATAAAATGCTGAATAACATCAGTAGGATAGTGCCGCCTTTAGGAACATCGGTAAGTGCTCTTTATGTGAATCCACAACAATAGTTACAGCCTTCTGGTAAACCTGAAGTTGTTGGCTTCAATTCAGGGATTTTACAAAATAATGATAAAATGCTGGCCTGCTTTACGCTATTTGCTCTTGCATGAAACTGCAGGCATGGTATCCCGGCGTTTTAACTTCAGATGTTTTGCTAAATATATACGAACAACACAAACGATTATGCACAGAAGACCTCAAGCTCGTTGGTTGGGGCTTTGTTTTTGAGTGAGAAAGCTAAGGTTGGCGAGAAAGCTTGTGGAAGGATTCAACTGCAGCTGAGTGCCGTTTATTCCTTATGGTCTATATCAGGGGTGGGCAAACTACGGCCCGCGGGCAGCATGCGGTCGTCTGAACATTTTTGTGGCCTTCGTATACACAATGCAAATTTTAGTATTTGTTGTGTTGATCGAGAACCAAAATTTGGTAATACAAAACACAAGAAACATGTAATAAAATGCCATCCTCTTGATAAAATAGAGTAAGTTTGAATATTAAAAACATAAATATTTTAAAATTAAAATTATTAAAGTATATTACATATTATATAAAAAAGATATAATTTCTAGAAGCTGGCCCTTCGCTGGGTACTGACAGAACAATGTGGCCCTCACTGAAAAAAGTCTGCCAACCCCTGGTCTACACGAATCTATGGAGGAATGGTATCACAAAAATCGTGACAAAATGCTACACTTTTACAAAATAATTTTTACACCTGAAGTGTTTTGTCTTAGAAGAGTGTTTCTTGACACTTGGAATCGAACAATGCTTTTTCTATGAGCTACAGGTAATAAACAAGTCGCTTTAATCACAACAATCGTTTTTACGCTGGCTAGATACATGTGGGGCTTTGATTCCCGCTAAGGCTTGTTTGTATCGGTGAATGCAGAAGCTGTTTGAACGCTTTTCGCATCTGGAAAGCCAGGCATTTTTTGCGTTTGCGCCGTATTGACACTGACGTTTAAAAAAGAGCAGATCTGCGCGCCAGTCGCTTCAGCTAGACGAGGCATGAGACAAAGCTATTTGTCGTATCCACGATAAAGGGTAAGAGGCAGTGACATCGCACTGTGTGTGGCGATCGTCGAAGTGCCACAATAAAGTTGTGACATTTGATTTACAAGAAGCAGTCGTCACTTTTTTTAATTTCCATTTTTGCTGAGGGCCTTTCAGGTCATCTTCAAAGATATATTGCAGGTTTCGGATTTGTGGCTGCATGAGTAGCGTCGATTGCTGGAATGTTAAAAATTCATTTTGAACACACGACACTACTTATAACTGACGAAGTATTGCTGGCGGATGTGAGGATTCGAGTTGTTAAACTCTAATTTATACAAGAGACCGCAAACATCTGTTTCCTGTTGCGTTCTTTCTGCGCTAGTAAGGTTTTGCGCCGACGAATAGCGAAAGAAAAACGTACTTGTCATTTTCGCGACGGAGCAGCGACGCGCACAGAAGTTAGCGTTGTAACGAAGCTATGAGGCAGAAAAGTTTTTAAGCGTTTTTTGCCCAAGTTTTAGCCTATATTTCTACTATTTCTTTCAAGTAAGGTGTATAGAAAGCCTCCAGTCAGTCAGCATGAAGTTGCAGTTCAAATCTGTCACTTGTATTTAAAAAATAGGCTTGCTTTGAATTGCAAAAGGAAATTATGCCCATGCGTGTTTCTTGGTAAAACTTAAACATCTTTCAAATGCAGCAGAATTTAGTGAAGGGTTTTCAATACAAAGCTTTGTGCGACATGTGTTCAACAGAGTTGTACGCGCAGTTGCGTTGACTTAAGATGCCCAACCTTGGCGCTGGCTTTCAAACGTTTTTGATGTGGCACATCATCCTTTAGCTGCTTGAACGTAACAGAACTTAGCGTTCTGCGCAAACTTACAACACATTCTTGTTCAGATTTCAGTGGCCATTGCGCTATGGCAAAAAGTAGTCCAGGGTCTGAAAAATGCTGACAGCATCTCTTCGGCAAACACTTGTGCAAGGAGTTTGCAAGAAATGAACAGCGATTTCGATATATGAGCGCGATCATTAGCAGAGAATGCGGTTTTGCGTGGTGTCCATAGTGCTTACGCTGTTTGCTATTTTTGGCCTTACGCGAGGAATACGGGATTACGTCGTTACGGAAGTGCTGAGCGCGGATATGTTAGATATCGAATCATCGGAAATGGCTGCTTTGGTTGACGACGACGTTCTGACAAGGTATTTCGACGACATGCCATCGCCAGTTTATAAGTTGAAGGGTAAGGAACAAGTGCCACGGGACACCACTTACACTTTGCGAATTACATTGTTTTATTCAACTGAAAGTGACTGGTCATCGCTTGTTTTTTTGTTTGAATACTGTAGGAGTGACGGACAACAAAATGATTAACACGCTGCATTGGGACAAAGAGTGGTGCTAGAAAAATTAACTGCAGCAACAAGATATTGTAACAAACAAAATCTTGTCAACTAAGTCACCACGTGTTTTCTCCGTACAACAAAGATTGCTGTTATGCGTGTCACTTGAAGCTGCATTTTAGTACAGTGTTTTCTCATTGTGTGGGCCCAGGTGGAGGTCACTTGAAAAGCGACGACTGCGCATTTTCGCAACGCGTTGCGCGCACGCCGACGAATCACCACATTACGTTGCAGTGCCAGAAAAAAATCAATTCGGCCTACCACTTTTACCACCCTCATTAGACCCAAGCTGGGCTCAGTCCCTTTGCTTCTTCGCTCTCTCGCAACTAGCTGTGACCGAACAATAGAATAATTTTTCGCTTTCACTCCACTCTGCGAGATACAATTAAGTGTCTTGCGGATGAAAGGAGCGTGGATTTTACGGTGCTTGTTTTGAGCAGGAAATAGTTTCACTGCGCGTTCAAGTGTCGATGCCATTTATCTACTCTCAGTCACCTTGTATTGTTGATGTTGCACACGCCTCACTTCATTTCAACTGTTACAGTCAATCGACTCGTTTGAGTGTAGGCCCGTGCATGCTTCAGCTGTCCTTCTTGCTGTCATGATGTTATTGACCAGAAATCTTGACAACTAAGTCACCACATGTTTTCTATCAAACGAAGCACGTTACTCTTGATTTGTAAAGGCCCGTAACTTCTCAAAGTGCGTGGTGTGTTCACCGTTTTAAACTTAACACCGGGCACGATGACAGATCGCCATCAGGTTTGAAAGCAATTCCCTCACTTGACTTGATTAGTTTGGATTTCAACTACACCGCAAACAGACAGAAAAAAATCGGTAACCACTGCGTTTCCTGTTGAAGAAATCGATAGTCACTGGTTTTTCCGTTCTTTTTTTCGATGTTTTTTTTTTATTCGCAAAAAGCGGCTACCTGTGCTGACGTATTTTATGACAATTACCTTGAAGATCGACACTGAGACTGGTTCTAATTACTCGACCCGAGATTTTATGGAAAAGTCCTAGACCGTGACTATACAGCTGAAAATTTTATCGGCTTCGCCAAATTTTTTTATAAATATGTCACAAAAAGTCATCCACAATTACAAACTACCATTTCGTCGAACTTCATCCATTTTTGCCATTTTTTAACTTCTCCTTTTTCTAGCGTCAGACTATAACAGCGAACAGGTTAATAAAAACTGCTGGAGCTTTTCTACGACATGTCCATAGGACGCTCAAACTCTCGAGCCAAACGCTCGAGAAGGAGAATTGCATGTTACATCCTTCGAGACAGAGACGTGAGAAGTTCGAAACCTCGACTCAAAAATGGGTCTTGAGACGGAGACCAAGTCTCAAAACTCTAACACCGTTCAACGATCCATTTTTACCACGATCGTCGTCACCATGCAATTGGGGTTGCTATGATAATTGCTTGAGGCTACCTACTGTACAGCAAGTGGATTAGCCAAATTTTTTAAACTTATTGTTGCCAAGGTACAGCTAGCAAGTTTTTAAAAATTTTTTTGTAATTTGCGACGCTTGTTTCCATTTGCAGATCCTTCGTGCATGTCAGAGAGGACGGAACTTGTGCTTCTGTTTGACGGTTCGAGCCACGTGAACCCTGGTGACTTTGACCTGCTTGCTGATTGGTTGAAACGTCTCGTAGAAGCGTTNGACGTAGCCGAATACAGGTATATAGATTCGTATTTGAAAGAACTCGGTTTACAGATTTTTTCAGGAAGCAAATGTCGAATCGTTGTGTGCTCTAAAATGTTAAAATTTGTTTAGAATTTCTATAAAAAAACGGTTGAATTTGCTTGAGTGGTCAACTGTCAAGTGCAGGGCCGGTGCCAGGAACTGCGGGGCCCAATTAGAAAACTGATGGCGGGGCCCCCACTCTATACAGAAGTAAAAGATCATATATGTTTTTATTTTGTGTGGTATTGTCGTCTTTAAAACCAAAACTAAAAAAATAAATACTTGAGGTAATCACATTTTGAAAGACCATGAAGGCTTTATTAATTTTTTTTTTTTAATACCAAGCATAACAATTACAGTTATAATGCTTATACACACGTTTTTTAGAAAAATATTTTTCAGGCTTTTTTATTTGCAAAGTCTCTGAATATATTTTCAAGGTCAATGCTTTCAACAATATCATTTTCTATTGACAACATTGCCAAATTGTTTAGCCTCTCTTGAGAAATTTTTGATCTTAAGTATGTTTTGATTAGTTTTAAAAAAATTTTTTCACCTGATGCAACTGTTACAGGCATTGTTAAGTAAATCCTCAAACCAATGAAAACGTTAAAAAATTCTGTAAATCGATTGTCTACTAGCAGGTATTCAAACAGAGTGTGAGGTATAAAGATACTGGAGGGAAGAAAGTTTTCAAAGCTTCAAGTTTTTCAGCCAATAGTTAGCATCAACGTCATTCGTTCTTTTAGTAACTACATCTCCATCAGAACTCTGTTTTGTTGTGATAACTGTTAAAGTTGATCCAAGTTCTGATGTATGTTCCCTTTTGTTTTTTGCATACTTTGAAAGTTATTTAGAAATCCAAATCATTTCACATGGCCTCTATGTTGTTCAAATGTACACGATATGGACTGAATTACTTGGTTTAGCACTAAGTTGGAGCAGTGATCAGTTGTTGAATCTACTTGTTGATAACGCGCTGGTTGTGTTGTTGGTAAAAAGTTTGCAGTAAAAGCTATAAATTTAATCAGCAGACTGAGAGTATATACTCCAAGCAATGTCTTTCAACACTTCCCCATTTAGAAGCTTCCTCTAATGGTGAAACTCTGAAAAACACAATCTTTTGTCATTTCTTGGAAACCTGTTCACTGGAATATTTAGAGGATCTTTAATTGTTGAATAATCTGTTACATTTTTATTTACATGTGCTTATCAACTAATTGGTTCATCATGCATTTGAATTATAACTGCACTCGCGGATGATCTATCACTGTTTGGGTTTATTTTTTTAGGTGATACGTAAGCTTTCTGCTATTTGGCACCATCGTTTGATGCATTGAGATCATCTTCAATTTGGATTGGATTTGGATTTGAAAAACATAAATCCGTTCATCTCTATTAGTATCTACCGGGATAGAAACAAAATAACGCTATGATAAAAACACAACAACGCACGTTTTAAGTTGTGGCCTCGTATACTTTTCTTAGAATACAAAAAAGGTTTCAAACCGTAACTCTGCCGCTGCTGGCGCGGGGCCTAATTTTATGAAATCGGTCAAATAGGCTTAAAACCGGCCCTGGTCAAGTGCATGTCGTAAAGAATAAAGCTGTACTTACTTCTTGAATAATTTCAGAATCGTGATTTGTAATTTTGATGAAATGAAACAAAAACATGAAATCGCCTTCACAGTTGAAGGCGAAGCATCATTAAAACTTTGGCCTTTGCAACGCTTAGCGATTCTTTGTACTGCAGCGAAACCCGCCGTGAAAGTGCAAGTGAGAACAACCGCGCTTCTAACAAAACGAGGATTGCGCTGGTGCAATTCGGTGAATTTGCGACCGCTGGCTTAAGTCTCGGAAATCATCCTACTCGGGAGTCGATTTGGACTACTATTGATTTGCTGGAACAAGTCGGTATGTTTTCGAGATTAAGGCCTGCCACCTACGCGTTTGGTGAAAAGTTGCGTGAACTATAGAGCAATAAACCTAAGCATTTCTTTTATCGAATATTTCTGCTACGCGCGCAGTTTGTCAGTGAAGAATGCTGCGATTTTTTTAAGCTAGGCCATCTACATGTGGAAACTTGAGCATTAAATTATTGTGCCAGTCCCGTCGCCACGGGGGGCCTTTGGTGGGCTTAGCCCCCCCAAACAAAGCT
>JGI24022J15233_10008814_pt1 | contig 11312 bp, 8 predicted proteins | sample Ectturendosymbi2_FD_15233 | JGI IMG/M metagenome (IMG submission 15233)
GAAGAATTGTGTGGGAGGGGAACAAATTTTTAAATATGTCCAACACATTTTTCCAAAAAGGGCGAAAAAATTTTAGGGTGGTTTTGCCACTCTGAGACCTCCTGCACCCATGGTCGCATTTAGGTGGGGGACACGACCCCCGTGTCCCCCATTTTTTTCAGACAGTGGGGATATAATATACAATGCCACCTTTTCTTCTTTATCTTTTGTATTTGGAGAAGTTTCAAAATGAAAGTGATCTTGGTCACCTTTTGTGTGAAGAGCTTTTGATCAGGCCAAGGGGGTAAAACTTAGCTGAAGGGGGCACTGACTACCGTAGTGATGGCACTAGCCAACACTGCGAAAAAAAGTTAAGAAATGATAGTGAATCCTGAAGTCCTGGAAGTCTATACTAGGTAAAAAAACAAAACACACCGAAAAGCGCAAAAAACTACTGAAAAGCAAAAGAATACCAATGTCAAAATGTCAGCTAAAAGGGGCCCAGATTTTAAATTTAGATGGCCAGGGGAAGCGGCTCGTCTCTGCCCCCCGTCAGTTACGCCACTGCTTTTTGATGTTAGATGTTGCAAATAGCCAAGCTGATGTTGAAACAGAGTATGGTGTGGTATCACTGATTCTGATATTTCATAAATATTAGCCTCGATAAAATAATTTTCTAAGGACCGCGAAAGATTGTTGACTGCATCTGTCCGACATTTTACCTTGTGTGTTGTCTTGAGACAATAAGAATGAGAGATCACAGTACAGCAATGATTTATTTCGTGCAGAAATGTTACTGGTTTTGCTCTAACGTTGATTGTCACGTATTCAAAAGACAGATCAAAATTTAAAGATGCAAGTTTATAATATAAATATTAGAAAGTTACATTTTCAGGCAAATCTCTGCGAAGTTGTTGCCGAAGACAAAAAGCAGCACTATTGTGGAGATTTAGTTTTAGGATGGGCAGATTTGCTGTTTATGCAGTCAAGCAAAATTATTATTTTACACGTGTGCAGACAAGATATTCCTTTGATTAGCAGAAGTGTCAATTTAATAGCTTGTCAGTCGGGCAATTTTTTTCAATAAAGTCAATCTTTTGGTAGTAAGCTTAAATGACGTGACTTTTTGCAAAAACTCTGGATAGAAAGAGTAAGTTTCATATTCTTAATTTGATAGGTCAATAAAAAGTCAATTTTTTACCGTTAGGTCAATATTCTTTTTGTAGGGCAACAAAGTCATTTTTTTATAGTTATCGTTTATTAGTCAAAACTTCTTTTTAGTATTGGTGAGAAAAAATGATGAAAGCTTACACATTATCCCTGGAACACTGAACCGGAATTTTTGTCACACGAACTCTGAACCTGGGTGGACGAAACCCCAGTTTAAAAATTAAAATAAATAGCACATAGACTTATGTCGCAAGTTTCGTTGAGAATTTGTGTGTTTTCGTTTAATAAATGTTCGTTTTAATATAAAATCTGAAGAAATTCTCAAGAAATATCATTTATTCAGTCTAAATTTTGTTAGGTCAATAAGCCAATTATATTTAGTTTTTAGGTCAAATAAAACTTGCCCTGTTATCAGCATTAAATTGTCGGCTAATCTTGAATGTTTACATTACAAATTGCCAAGTTCATAATTTTACTTGTGAGAGCAGATGCCGTTTTGTGTGCTCACGCTGTATGTTTGCAAAAGTTTGGAATGCTGATCATGTTGCTGAAATATACATGTAGTACCGTGTCCACTGTCCAGTAACAAATTTAAGTACTGTATATTAATTTGTAAAACATCTGTAAGGACAAAACGTGATTAGTGTTGCTTTCAAAACACCTCTAAAAAGCAAGATTCGGAACCTGTATTTATAAAACTGTACTACTGAATCGACCCGATAACTATACTGATTTCGCACCAAGCTGTCCCTCCACATTTTACAACAAAATTGCGCCCATACCTGCACCCCCCTAGTTACGGGCCTGATTAAAACGAAAATGTTGTCATTTTCGAAAATGTTGCGAAGACAACTTTATCTGTGATCGCTTGCAGAAAAGTTGTATCACGGTTGAATACACACGATGACGCCATCGAATAAAAATTTATGAAAATTTCCCCCCCCCCGAAATGCAGAGCTGGTTGCGCCCTTGACCACGACTGTGCAGACGGAATTGAAATTTCAGGCTCCGGCTTTGTCTTCACCGCCTAAAATGTTTGACTCCAGCCCCCACTCCGGCTCTAACCATCCAAAAATGCTTGGGCTCCGGCTCTAGAGCCCTGCCTACACTTACCTTAATAGTTTGGGCCCAACTCGCAAAACCAATGCCTGATAGAAGTGCACCACCAACATTGAGTTGCGATTTTCATTTCAACGAGCCATCTTCACGGTTTGCAGAAGAGGTTGTTACAAATTTCATCAAATTGTCATACAACTAATGATGAACAATAGTTGTAGCGAAGAAAATTTGATGAAATTTTGCTAGTTTGAAAACCAAAAATCAAAACAATACACCAAAAAATTCAATTGTTGGGAATGTGTACTGAGGAGTAAAATGTTATCTCATCCCATTTGTGAGGTGTGCTGTTGCACGCTATGAGGTAAGTTGTCGTTTACCCTCTATTACGGGGTTAGCTGTAGGCTTACATTAAACTAAAAGTTTGCATAACACCTCCGATCGACCATGTGCATTAGGGAACTAAAGCAACAAATCTCTGATGGTTAATATCACAGCCCTCCTAGGAACTTACAGTTATTAGCTTAGCATGAGCAATAATCACAAAGTTAGGAAAATATTTGCCTTTTTCCCAGAAGTGCTCATTCTGTTGAAAAGGTTTAACCTCATCATGAGAAAGTATCTAAAGGTTATTCAATATTTTAACACCAAAATACAGTACATTAATTTTTAGCACCACAAAAAGTTTAAGGAAGGTATAGCTTAGCTTTCTCAGACAAACTGCATCATAATGAAATAAAAAACGTAGCTGTCGCATGTCTAAAGTACTTTCCACGTCGTTTAATCTTTCCTACATCGCAAATTAATTGCCTAGCAAGACATAAGAACTTCACTTTTTAGACTTGCTATGTTATCAAGTTTATAGTTGTATAACCTAATACAGTACAAGGCATGAAAGATCAAGTTGAGTTCAGTTGACGGAATTGCAACAAGTAACCACAAATTAGTGAAACGACGACTGGACATCGAAACAACCGGAAAGTTATCGAGTCGTCGCCTCTGGACGACTGTTGAATTAACTTTATTACTGTCCAGGTTCAACTCGTGGCGTTGCATATGCGTGGTAAAGATCCTTGCGGATCTGGCGTGGCAGAGAAAGTATAAACCCAGCTAAAATGAAACTCGGCCCAGGTTGTCATAACGCTTTCCCGTCTGGACCTGGGATGGAAACTCCTGGGGTCAGTTGTGTCGAGATGAAGCATTCGAATAGCCTACAAAAACAAGTCAGTTCCACTTAAATTTGATGTGTTGTAAAACTGCTTTTCATCCTGAGCCTCCTTCTAATTACCATGGCACTTGCATTGTATTTCCAGTATGAAATTGTAAGTTGTCTGTAAAATATATTACGGTGCATGATATATATTATTGCTTAGACCCTTATAACATAAAGCAGACAAAAAGGATCTCAATACAAATTAATTGCAGTCCCAGAAAAACAACACCTGTTTCGAAACGCCAATCTTCAATCAAAATCATTCGTTTCACTCACAGGGCCTTTGCACAGCTCTACTGTGCAGAAGACGTATGTAGCATTGTAGCCTAGAATGCTGTGACCTTAGCACAGGCGCATATTTCACCGGAGGGCATTTTTCAATAAAACCAGCGTTGTATTGCAATGAGTCTGCAGTCGTTGAATGCCACTCAGAACTACGTAATTACTTGAAAAAATGTAGCGACCTAGGTGATAAAATTATGAATCTCTGGGTTGCCAGCGGGCCCACGGAAACCTACCGTTAACGGCCTTTTCAGGGGCTCGTGCCATCTCCAATGCATTAATAATGACCTGTGAATTTGCATTCAGCTAAGCTCGTTGCATCGCTGCTACTGTAATGTTCACTGAGCTGAATCTTTTTTCAGGTTGTTCACCACTGTTCCCAAAGTAATGCCGCTTTTCTATCAGTTGGTCCCTAAGGATTTCAAAGTTACGACGGAAAACATGAAAGCAGAACCCAAAATCAAAGATCATGCGTTACGGTAAGGTGAAGCACTTCTTGAATCATTTACTACCGGTACGCAATGATTTAACAACATCTACTCAGGCATCAAGCCACGTTTCTGCTAACAGCATAACAACTTTTTGGTATAGACGGCAGTCGAATCAATAACATGATCTTAAACGAGTAAAAACATTTCACTATTTAACCTTTACAAAAGGCTGCTTGTTATAATTGAGTTTTTCATAACGCTTTACCCTGGAAAGGGTCGCGGGCGACTCTGGGGAGGTTATGCATTCCTTGGATTGCTTGATCTTTCTGCTGCCGGTTTTCAGCAATGTCAGATATTTCTGCTGGCTCCACACTAGACGGGATGAAGCAAGGTCGGAGATGTAGATACTCCACCTGATCCTTTGACGATTTCTGGGCCACTTACTCGTGGGTGTAACCATCAGGACTTTCCTCGCCAATCGTTCTTGGGACATTCAGGTCACGCGGCCGAACCAACGTAGTTGAAATGTTTCCATTTGGGAAGTGGCTCGACGTTCGGGGCTTTGCGAATTTCGCAGCTGCGCACTTTAATCGCGAAATGCCACGCCGTGAAGTCTTCGCAAAAATCCCATCTCTGCTGGTTCTGCTTGAGATAACACTCTTTCAATCATAACACAAGGTTAATATACAATAGGTGAAGATCGGAACAAAGACCCATTTGAAATCTGAAAGTTTTACTGTGTTTGAAAGCTCCCGTTTTTTCACCACAGAACGATGGATTTCTTGCGAGACGTAGTACACCGGTAATTTTAGTGCTAAATTTCATTCGTGTTTGGCCGCACGCAGGAGAAAACCGATCCAGCATAAGTTGAAAACCTTTTCCAGAGCATGCAAACAACATCAAATCATCCGAACAAAGAAACAGTTGATTCTGTAGCTTCGAACAGTAACACCCTCGACGACTCGGCTGTGACTGTCTATGTTAGATTGTGTTCTTCGTCGCGGGACCGCGAAAATTAATTTAGTTATTTTACGACAATCATGTTACATGAGCTTGCCAGAATGGTGCAATTTCGTCGCGACACGTCGTTCTTTCAAAGAAATAACGACACGAGAAAACTAGCAACAAGGATAAAGAAATAATACAGAAGATTATAGCTGGTACAATTAGAATCCATGACAGGATTTCAGGAATTCTTCAACAGCACTAAAAACAGCAACTGAAATCGGGATCGACGCATCAGGTTCACCAAATAAAAATAAACGCAACACATCAACGTGGCCCAAAACCCTCAAAGCGTTCGGCAAGTCCGCTTTTGACTAGAATTCGACGAACATTATTACAAAGTGCTGCACGAACTGTGCAGTGAACTCTGCAGTGAAAGAATAGGTCAGTGGTTCCCAAACTGTGGTACGCGAAGGCCTTCAAGGTAGTACACCAGTAGGCTTACTTTTTGTGTTTCTTCACAAAAAACTTACATGGTTCTGTGAATAAATTCCTGCATTTTTGTGTACTTGCCTTATTGCAGGGTTTTTTCAGGTGTTTTAGGGACCCGATTCGGGTCCCTAGAATTGCGCATCGGATCCCTGGAATCAGAGAAAATCATCATCGGGTCCCTGGAATCAAAGAAAAATTATCATCGGGCCCTAGAATAAGATCAATCGGGTCCCTACAAGTCCATGCCGGGTACCTAACATTTTTCTTGAAAAAAACCTGCTCATTGGTTTTGAAAAATGGTCATTATAATTTCTCACCGCCACCACATGTCACTTTTGTGTCAAGTCTGGTTTTCTAAACTTTTGATCGAATGATATTTGGTTGAATGCGTTTTCCTGGAGCAAAGTGGTACGTGGTGACAGTGTGTGGTGACAAAATTTTTCATATTGAAGTAAATTTTTCATTGTTATGATTTTGATTTGGTGTGTAGCATTTCATTGATGAAGATTCGATTTTAGTGATGAAAGTCTTAATTTTTCCATTTTTGCTTTTGAGTGCTTTTGGTCATTTTTGTGTTTACGCATTTGAATTTGTTGATCATGTTCCGCTGCAGAAGCAGGTAGAATAGGGCAACTGGCGAAGGTCCTGGGTAATCAACAGCCCAATCGCAATAAGAGGATAGACTTCTGAAGGCTACCGCGGCAGTGCTTAGTAAATAAATGTTTTCAGTCAGAGATAACAATGGCAGACAAATTTTCAAACAATATGTCTCTTTTTGAATCACTCATACTTTTTCGCATTTTTCTGCGCCATAAATTATAAGCTATTGGGTGTATGTTGTTTAAATCCATCCGTAATTGCTCGTTGAAAAAAAACTTTATGACAGTTTTTTGCAAGGCAAGAACAATTGTCCGGTTGGTAGCTGTTCCAGCGGGCAGTTGTGATAGTTGGCAATTTTCCTAGATGGCAGTTGTCTTAGAACCGACCAGCTGTGGTTGTTTCCGCTCTCGATATATTGTGTCATTGTTGCTGCGGAAATTTCCGTAACATGAAATTATTGCCTCAAGGATTCCTTGAAGCAATATTATAGTAAATAAAAATATAAAAAGTTAGAATAAAATCAGAAAACTTTGGAAATTATGTTAAAAAATGAAAAGTGATCAATGAAATTATTTCCACAAAAACAAAAATATAAGTACAGAATCGTACAATTTATGGCTCCAGCAATGAGAACAATTGTGAAGAACTAAATATTCTTTTTTCCAGTTCTGGCAAATATATGTCCTCAAATTATCCCTCATGGATCTTTTATTGATTTCGTACTGAGTCATTTTTCAACTTGTGTTCATTTCAAATAATCACTGCTGGTGAAATAAGTAAAAGAATTTCCTCTCTGTAATAGAAAATCACATCAAACTTTTATGACATTCCAAGAATTTTTGAAAATGTATACTAATATTTTATCTTCATTGTTATCTGAAATTGTAATGCATGTATTGCACAAAGTGGATTGTCCAGCCTTTCAGAAAGTTTCTCAGATTACAACAATCTCTAAAATAACCGTTCCCAAATCTCACAATAGGACTAATATCCATTCTTTCAACCCTCTCCAAAGTACAGAATAATACAATTGATTTACAGCATATTGCACTCTTTATTTTTCCCGTGACTGCATACGACGACAACAGCCATATGTTTTTTTGCGTTAATCATTCTGCTAAATTAGCAAATGCTGCCATCTATGACGAAATGATTTGTCACAAACGTTGCAAAATATTAACATGTGCATTGTTCCCAAAGTTAACCAAAGCTTTCAAATTGTGTTGATCATAAAATACCCTATTCCAAACATTATTTTACTATTAAGAGGAGCACATCTGAAACTTCTTGCTTCTCATTTGGATAACAGGGTTCAATGTGCTAAAATAAAAGATAAATAAATATTTGTTATTACCTTTAATTTGTGTGTTACCCAAGGATCTGTCCTTGGAACTTTGCCATTCTAATGTATTTTAATGACATTGTGAAACATCCCAACTTAATAATGTTTTAAATGCTGATGATATCATATCAATCTTCATATATCAGGAAAAAGCTATAAAATCTGCAGGAACTTGTAAACAATGAACTACTGGGTTCATGCGTGAAAATTACGTATCGACTGTTCCCAAACTAATTTCATGGTCATCACCAAACATAACTTTTGATAAATGTGAACTGTCTGAACGCTTTGACACTTTTGTAAGATTGCATACGCTTCATAAACTTTCTGAAAACCTGATGTCTCTTTCATGTTTTATTTGGAAAACAATGCAAAGATGTCCTCTTCTCTTACCAATTCGCCGGTTGATTCTCTGCAGAAGGTCCTTTATCTTGTTCAGGAGACATCCGGCTTAACTTGCGGCGTAACCCCCGCGTATGACGAGCAGGACGCTGTTCAATTTGTCGAAACAAACATGTTTTCAAAGTTTGGTGTTATTTCACACAGGATTGGTGCTGCTGTGTCCAGACTAATAAAAATCTTGGAGAACTCTGAAGAATTTGAAGCGGAACTTGAAAAACTTGGAAAAGCTCACAAGCAGCATGGAGTCGATCCCAAATACTTCCAAGTACGTTGCAAACATAAGTTTATAAAAGTTGCTGTTACAGTAAAATGCGAACAAGATATTATGCACATGTATGAAGTACCAGACTGTTATTGTGCAAGATATTGTAGTGGACATTGGTTTGCGGTGTTAAAATCCAGTTAAGTCGTGGTAACGGAGCAGCAGAATAGGATATCATCTAAAAATAATGATAGAACTTCGAAAGCTTTTTTTGTCTATGACTTGATTGCTGCAAGTGTAAACCAAATTTTGGAAGATACAAAGAGACAATTAAATGCAGTACCACCGTTAGAGTAAGCAAATACAACTTTTGTGGATGTATTAGAAGTTTGTAGCATGTGAAGCGACAGAAAAAGTGGCACAGTGTCCTCAATTTAATAAATAAACTGGAAAAGTGCAATGCCTGCTTTTAAGAGACTCATAAAATGGTCCGACTCGGTTGTTCAGGAAGGAGTTGCATCTTTAAGCTTACCCCGGTCGCAATCACAATAGTTCATCCTTGTAACACGCATGCGCCAACTACCCCAGCAGTGCTTATTATGTTTAGGAAGACTGATGCATACATCTCTTCGTTGATTGTGCAATAGACCCCAGCAGTTACTTTACCAGAGCAACATACCACCACTGTGTGTTTGCAGGATATGGGGCCGGTTCTTCTCTATGTCATCAGCACGTCTTTAAAAGTTGAATTGACCTCTGACGTAATGCAGTCATGGACAAAAGCCTACGGAGCTATTCACGATGGAATTGTTCAAGCGATGAAATGAAACAAGACGCTGTCATGTTCTTGTATAAATTCTTGTATAAAACATAACTAGTCGGAAACTTAACGTTTGAAAAAGTTTACGTTAGTCATTACATGTCGCTATTGTTGCGGCGGATTTGGTGTCCCGCAATATAAACATCGAATTCGAAAGAGAATCCGAAAATCCAAGATGGCATGATTCGCACCACAATACGGCAAGAACCGAGGGTGGCCTTGCCGCTCTGCCACATTGACTCAGCAAAGATTCTCCTCCAGCCGACCCTTTGGACCTGGAAGTACAACATAGCTTCCAACGCAAGGATGATGACACAGCAGAATTCGAGACAGGACCGCCGACAACACACAATGGACCAATAACCAATGAAAACGCCTGAAGTCTCATCGTCGCCCGTTTAAATATTCAAACATGGCGAGAATCTGCACAAAGCTTCATCTACGGAATTCGCCACCAACCGTCGATCATTCAAATTATGAAGAAGAAACGAACAGTCAGCGCTCGATGAGTGGAACCCAGCCGGCGAACGCTGCTGCTTGCGATACCTGGAAAATTGCATGAGCGTTCACGCGTGTCTTTTCCAGAAATTCAGTCCGATTCTTAGCTCTTAAAACGCCCACGTTAATGAACGCAGTAACATTAAAACTGATGTACCGAACGGTTTGTTTCAGATTGGACCTGGTAGTCGGATGCGGCGGATATGGTGTTTCCCTCTGACATTCGGAGAGTCTTACATTGCTGCATGCTGTCAGTGGTGTCGGATTCACTTGGGCAAACTGCAGTTTGCGGCCGAGTTCCCGATTTACAACGAAACTGTGGCGATGGAACGGCTTTCGGGTGTCTTGCGGACGGCGTGCGCAAAACTGCCTGAGTCGCAAACCAGAGATGCTGAATTAAACCAGCCCGACTCGACGTGTCGTTGACTCAGAACGAGCAAAGACATGTCGCGTGGCTCCTTATTGATGCTTTGCGGGCACCTCACGAGGACAGGCGCGGACCCCGCAGACGTAAATGGACGGCGAACTGGTCGACGAAGGACCAGGATCGCACACACATGAAAGTTCGTCCCAGCATTTCAGAAAGCTCTGCGAAACAATCGTCAGGTTTTTAATATTGTGTTCCTGCTTCTGAAGGTTGAGGTTGAGGCGAAAGCATATAATGTCATGAACCCAGAAACAAACAAATTTATGATTTCACATGTCTTTTGGCCTCGAAACTGTCTCTGCGCAATTAAAAGTTTCTTTTTCTTTGGGTGTGTTTAATGTTTTTTTGATGCCCGAGTGAATAAAATACTTATGCAGTGAGAAACTGTTAAAACCCACTGGCTCTGAATAATGTGTTGACTTTAGCCTGATAGTTCACTACCTCATGTCGTCAGCTGTTAGGTCGCAATATGGAGCGACTTTGCCACTGGGTCTTTCATGCGCCAGAAGTCTTAATTGGGGTCAGGTGCTCGCATCGGGGCTAAAAACGTGGCAACAAAAACACCTAATACTATGAGTCATGAAAGTTCATGTTTGACTTTTTGATCACGTGCTCGTTTCTTTTTGGTTTGTTTAATAAACGCACTAAAACAGCAATAGCAATGACTAAAGTCTAAAAAACTCTTACACGTTTTCGGTTTTAGCGCTGTTGCTCGTACCTGGATCAGGTGACACCGTCCTGAAACTATGGTGGCTCCGCATCATTGGACCTATATGGTTTACTCGTGCCTAATGAGCCAGTTGTTGTACAGTTTGTACAATGAGCCAGTTGTTGTACAGTTTGTACAATGAGCCAGTTGTTGTACAGTTTGTACAATGAGCCAGTTGTTGTACAGCCAGTGGTTGTACCTAATGAGCCAGTTGTTGTACATCGTGCCTAATGAGCCAGTTGTTGTACAGAGGGGTGGTCTTAAAAAAGAACAGAGCACTTTTAATTCTTTTCAAGCAAGATTGTAAACTTGGCAATCAAGTTTTTTCTCTTGCTGATTTCCCTTTCAAATGGAGCCCGATAAAGACACATGGTTCAAAAATAAAGATATATCATCCTGTGGTGCCAAACAAAAAACGTACTGGCAATAACTCGTCTTTATATTGTTGATATTTCTCGTTCTGCAAATACATAATTTAATCAGTGAATCTGACACACTCTGACCTGTGAGAGGCGAAGGCGCTACTCAGGCTCGCTGCTGCTTGAGACACAAAGCAGGCAGGGCTTTGAGAGGTGACTCTGTGCAATTATTGCCTTCGACTTTGCGGTTGTGCAAGAGCACATAACGGCAACTTTTATCGACTAAAAGTTTTCCGTAAATGTTGACATTTACTGAAAGAACTATGAAACAGGAAAAGGGAGAATTGACGAACTGTCAAACCATCAAAGAAGTTGTGTTTGGAAC
>JGI24022J15233_10008815_pt1 | contig 11312 bp, 8 predicted proteins | sample Ectturendosymbi2_FD_15233 | JGI IMG/M metagenome (IMG submission 15233)
CTGCGAACATTTCAGCTTCGTCCGTTTCGCCCGTACCAAAAGTTTTCACGAATCTACGAAAAGCTGCCCGTGACACGAGCAATCAACCGTACCTCATGGAGTCCAGACATCCTCGTAGACACGAACATTTTACAGCTAGCTATAGACGAGATTCGGCACTTCCCCCCCTTCTGTCGCACGACGCCTTGTCGCTGAACACTGTGGTGTAAATAATAATGAAATTGTTTTAGTTTTCTGCTGCTGCGTTTGCATAGAATAATCCGTCACGTTGCAACAGCTGAAAAATAACAGTAGTGCTACTTCAGTGATTGCCGTCCTCGAAGACGACGCTGCACTGTGTGTATCTCTTCGCTGCTGGTGTTATGCTGTGTTTACTTTTTGTGTGGGTGTGTGTGCAGTGACATTTGTCTTACGTGCTTGTGAAAAAGTTCAGTTTTATTCTTAACGAGTAGTTTTGTGCGTTTTCGTCCAATTGAAGTTTCATGTCGCCTCTTCTGGAAAAAGCAGCATGATGTTTCGCTTGGCAAGTCGCATGCATGTGGTATTGACTTCGCTATCTTCAGCTGTTGTCAGTATTTCTTAAGTGGTGTTCGCAAATATGCTGCGGTACATTTTCCTTGTCCGTGATGAGGTCGGCGTCCAAACTTCACAAATCTGTGTAACATCTCGTACTGGTCACCAGCGTTGTTTTTGAAAAATATACACTACATTTAAAACTTGATTGTGCTCCAGCTCATTGCGTGGCAGTTGCGTTCTGATTAAGGTTCTCACTCAAGTCATTGCACAGAGTTTAGAATGAGTCGCCAGAAAGCCAATAAAAGTAGCTGCCAAAGCACGAAGGAGTCAAATGAGACTTTTTTGCCTTCAAGGCCGACCAAGTTATTGAAACAAAATCCAAGACTGTGTAGAAATTACTTACAGAAGCGACGAAAAGTGAATGATCAGTCAAAATCTATACTTGCTTGTGACTTGCGATTACTCATTTTCCAAGCTGTAAATCCTTTGTTCACGTGGTCATCTGCAAATGATGTCACCTGTTTTTTCGGTCATAGACCGAAGCGTTTTTGAAATGACGGAAAAAATTAAGCCATTTCGGTCAGAATGTTTGAAAATATAGGCTATAGAACACTGTTGTGGTGAGTTTTAATACAACTGTGATGCAAATGACCGAAATATTTCAGTGAAAAAAAACAGGATGTCACCTATTTTCGTAAAATTTCTACTCCTTCCCTGTTTATCACAATAGGTCACACTCAGAGGTGTAGTGGGTCGGGAACGCGTGGGAACGGCGTTCCCACACCTTTTTCATGGTTTGCATTGAAATGAGTTTGAAGCTGTTTAAAATGGCTATTTTTTGGATGCGTTCCCACACCTTTTTTGTTAGCACTACATCCCTGGTCACACTGTATCGATCCCTGCCCATGAATAGAATATATGAAGTCGTTACCCGCCTGAAAGAAACAAATTCTCAGTCTGGCTTAAGATTTCTTAAACTGATTTTACGGTTGAACTGTGAGCGTTGAAATTGAAACCAATGCAAAATTTCTGGGAGTAGAGTGAATTTAATACGCAGTCATCCCCGTGATTTCCCAGTGTGGAGATTCAGCAAAACACACAATTTTGGCATTCTGAACTTCTCATCATCTAGTGGAATATGCAATGCATAACTACCAAACGTTGAAATGCTCGATACCGGATCGGTGCAAATGCAGGGTAAACAACTAACAAGCGTCTTTGTACAGACAAACCTCAGAGTTTGGACACGCACGGCGGCAGCTGATTTGAATTTTGCTTGTTTCTAATCTGCCATGAGATAACTTTACGATACGTGACGCAAAAATCAGAAACGGAAGTTTTCACAGGTTGTGTGAAGTGGGCTGCTGTGCACGATGAGGTCAGCTTAATGAATGGCAGTGTTTGCGCTCAACCAGTAACTAGCCCAAAATTTTGGAATGAGCATAATATTTTGACCTTAAACAAGCAACAGTATTTTGTATGGGGCACCGCCTCTCAAAACACAAAACGTCAAGACATGCTTGAAATTTGGGGGGAAAGGGGCCAGAACCCCCTGGATACGTCTATGTGTTCAACTGAGACAACGCATATTAAAATGCATTTGTGATTTTGGCAAGATATGAATGCAAACATTTCATGGCAGGAGGAAGGACTGGAAAGTATTTAAATGCTAGCCTTAGCAAAATATCTTCTTACCTACATCTGGGTTAAAAAATACCGCCTTTGCTTGCTGAATGTAATATAGGCAGGGCTACCATCAATCTAGAATCAAAAATAAGGACGACTGAGGCAAATTTGATTTTATTACAAAAGAAAACAATTGTTTCTGTTTGCACTACTAACATCAGACCGTATGTTTGCCTATTTACAGTGGTGGACTTAGGGTTGGGGGGTCCGAGGTAAAACTGAAAAGGGGGTCCTCTGATGACGTCATCTTACTCAGCCAACCGTGATAAGACTTTTTGGTCAAACTTACTGTAGGAAGGGGATATGCGGGCCACTACAGGATACATTCCTGAGATTTTGGCATGGGTGACATAACAGAAAATGCAAAAGGGTATTCATGATACATAACTTTAAAACACTGAACCTTGGGAAAACAAAACTAGCAACATATAAAAGTTAAGCGATAGCAAGCTGGCATCGCCCCCCACTTCTTAGGGGCCCCTATGAAAGCAGAGCACTTACACATTACAGTTGCTGCTGGGGGCCCCTTTGAAAGAAAAGCACTTACACATTACAGTTGCTATTAGGGGCCCATTTGAAAGCAGAGTTCTCACACATTACAGTTGTTGATTTGGGCCTCTTTGAAAGCAGAATACTTACTATAAGATCTGCTTCGGAGTATATTATACACCTTGAGGGGAACCCCTGAAAAGTGGGGCCAGAGGAAAGTGTCTTGCTCGCATCTTGTTCAAACATTACAGTAGAGCAGGACTATTCCGCTATACATGCATTTCTGTGCTGGAGATTGACTGTTGATACTGCACGTCTAGTGGTTAACAATTTTGAACTGGCAACAACGTTTTACCGCATAGTTGTATGCAAGGGTGCCCCAAATTTTCAAATGCCTTCTGGTCTTCTGCCGCTCTGGGAAACCAACAGGGAAAAGACCATGAATAGGAAAATAGCCACTGGCCAAATCAATACATTTTTTCATGTTTTCGTCTGTAATGTAATGAAAGCGAGTAAATGCTGGTTTAAAATGAGTTTGAAGTTCTGTTGAGAATAGGTAGTTTTTTGAGTGCTTTCCCACCTTTTTTCAGCACTACACCCCCGGGTAAGTACGAAAATGGGCACAGCGTTGTTGAGACTGTAGTTCCAACGAATCACTGTTGTTGCGGTCTGGCCAGTGCTGACCTTTGGCACGATTGCTGACCGAGGGAATGTTTCTAATAGAACCTTTTGTACTTCTGAAAACTTTATGTGGATCATCATCAATCCAAAACTACAAAAACAGGAAACGTTATTATTAGGCATACCATATTTTTGTGACTGAGAACCGGGACGATTCAGAACAACGAGCCTTATTCAGATAAATGTGGTTCATATCTTGCTTGGAGTATGTACATGTCCGCAGCCACAGATGGCATTCGGGGGCAATGCCTCCAGAAAAATTTGTTTTAAACATAAAATAAAAACAAATCTTGGCCCCCTGAACGTTAAAACCTGGATACGGACCCGAGTATGTAGCTATTTTGGATCCCTATAGTTAAGGCGCCAACAAAAACTAAAATAATGCATTTTACTAAGAGAAAAAGCATTGTTCAAGCATTTGTAAATTTACTCATTCTTCCAATCATACTTTTGCGTAGACGACAGTTTTTTCAAGAAATCTTTGCTCGATTTATTTTCTCGTAAAAATCACACCAGCAAAAGTCAGTATTAATTTTACAAGTGACAAGGGGTTTCACATTCTGCGTCTGTTATTAGACCACATGATATTCCGTATAGAAAAATTCTCTCAGCGAGAGCTGATGTACCAGGTGTAGGACTATACTGGCTGACTGAATGCTTAACCGGGACATTTTGGTAGACTGACCGGACAAAGCAAAATATCAGACACTAAGATATTCCAGAGTATATATTTCGCCTAACATCAGTTCTTATGCGAATAGTGTTATTACAATAGCGTTTAAATGTGTAACTTGCGTGCCTATCGCTTAATTTTCTGTCGCCTCATCTTACATTCCACTACTTCTTGTAAGGTTTGCATGCTGATGCTAGTGCAGTGAAACCAGAAGCAGCCGCAAGCCGTATTGGTTTGCGCATATTTCCACGCAGGCGATTAGGCAAAAGTTTTCGGAAAACATGGCACTAAAAAAAAACTCGCGTTCTGGATTTTGTTTTTTCCGCTCGTCTGTGATAATACTGTGGCTTGCGCAGAAGTGCACACTCACTTCAAATAACTTCTGCACTCACATCAATGCTCAACACTGGTCGAAAAGTTGTTAAATGCCACTTTGAGCAGCATCGATTCTGCAAAAAAAACGTCGGCATCGCACAAACAATATTCCAAAGTAGAAATGCATCTCTGAACGCTGAAGGCGCCAGGGAAATTACCAGCAGCTGTTGTTTCACTGTCGATCATCTGCAGTAATCGAACGAAAACCTAGACTTAACCCGGACGTGTGAGGAGATTTTCATTTCACGGAACAGTAGTAAGGTTTTTAAACTTACCATCATAAACTAGTAGCAAATAGAGTAAATGCCATCCAGTTCTTTCCAACATTTCGACCATAAAGCTTTTGTGAACAGTATGCACTGACTGCGTACCTCTCTTTGAAATCAACAGTTACGCACTTATTAATGCAATTTTTTCGCTTTTTACTTCGCCCCTTCCGGTAACAAGCGGTGCAAGTTCAATAAAAAAAAGGGGCTTCGTAAAATCAAAGATTTAAAACCTCGCACAAACTTTGGATCAAATCTTCATGCCAAGCAATAACTGAAAACTTTCTTTAAATATTTTACTCTTTTTCATGTAAAGACTTTGTTGCAATCAGACTCGATCGGCTATGCACATTTACGATGCAAGAAAATTTCACCAACGACATGAGCACAAGCCAAATTGAGACAAATATTAACCGCGCTTTGGATCGGATTTTGTTTACAATTGTATTGCACAAGCAAAACGCAAGGTCATAGATCAAATTCAGTTTATGAACATCAAGAAAAAAAACAGCTTTGATGTCTGCCAGTAAATCCGCGCTCCAATCTCTGATTTAAGGCGAGCATGCCTCTTTGTACGTCACACGGGGTTTTTCGACTTCAAAGTTTCGTTTTTGATTTTAGTTTCCTTTGTTCTGTATCGTTCAGGTTTCTTCGTCACGCTTTTTGAGTCTTCTGCAAGCAACCTTTCCTCGAGCTGCGCGCGAGGCGCTTCTTTTCCCGCCCCACCGATACTACGTCTCAACAGGTTTCGCAAAAAGCAGGCGCGGCCTAAAAATCAATGCAGGGTTCTGCAAATGACAAGTGCGTTTAGCGCTGTTGCTGCCTCTGAAACGAAAAGCCGCCGTTCCTTATTGTTTTATTCTCCACAGACAATAAAAGTATCTACATCCAAACGTGCTTTTTTGCTGCTCAGTATTGGCTAATGCAGATGGATTTGAAGGATGAAGTGAATTAACCAACGCCAATAGAACTAACGCTATCACACCGTAAGAAGCGTACAGTCAATGAAAGGGTTGCTGGCACTTCACGTCGTACATCTGGCAACTTTTACGGATAATAACATCCAGACAAACACCACCAGTACTTTCGCAGGGTACAAATTTTGATATAGAAGAGCTCTAGTGGATCTCGAGATGCGCCGAATTAAATTTTATTTAATCACTGGTATGTCACGAAAAAGCATTTATGGCACAGTTCGTTAGCGGCACATGAATTTATTGACTTTTAAAATTTTTCTTTTTCGCTAAAAGTATGCCACCAAGCGGCCCTTCCCCAGACTGGCCTGGTGACAGTTTATGCTTGTACCATTCGTTATATGTCATCATCCACGAAATTATACCACAAGCAGCACCGAAGGCTTTGCTGTAAAATGAGTGAAAATAAATGCATGTCGTTACAAGCATCACTTCCCACAGAAATCCCAGGACAACATTTGATAAAAACAAAAATTGCACAGCCGGCAAAGTTAGTTTATACTTCCCTTTGACACTGGACAAAGCCTTTGATCCAATTGGAAGGTGAGACGCTGCGTGAGTCGGAATATACTTCCAGTTTGTCTGAATATCCAGTTCCGATTTGCAAAATAAAACGCAATAGGTCAACAAAAACGCGTGCCCGGATATATCTATCGCGTCCCAAATATGACCGCTTTTCAGAAGCAGACAGTCTTTTTTTTGAACAACCGCCAACTTTGGCAATCCATTGGCATCCAGACAGACTCCTGTTAAATTTTCCACAAAATGAAACACGACATTTACCCACGTGTACCACACCAAAGTTCCAATTGCTAATCGAGCAACAGCACACAACACAGTTCGTTTCCACATCGTGCAACCGTACACAAATGATGTTGCAATCATGTAAGGTCCCATGAGAACCAGAGTCCACAACCAAGACCACTTGACAAAATATATGTTTAGGAAGTTTCGCTTGTGTGAGAAAAAACTTGGTGGAATTTCAAAGAAAACTTTAATGCCAGAAATAACCAGTATTCCAGACCACAAACACAGAACTTTGACTGGAGTTCGCATTTTATAGTAAGAACTGTTTACCACTTTTTGAACAACACAATCAATGCAGTTTGATAAAAAGGACTCGTTTTCTGCACTTTTTGCTTTGACGGATGTACCTGACATGGTGCTGACCTGAAAGACATTGAAGTTGAACATTAATACAGACACGACTTCTGAAACACTGTGAAATAGTTAAGCACTCATATGATGCCTACTGCTGATGTACACTGAACACATGTTTTAATTGTTTAAAGGAACCTGCAACCACCATAAATAGTGTTGAGCAAAAACTAATGTTAGACCACCCAAAGGTGTGGTGACGATGCTGATACAACTGAAACAATGCATTTTTGGAGGCAAAATAGCATTCTTCCACGAGTATTGCTCATGGAGGCAAAATAGCATTCTCCCATGGAGGCAAAATAGCATTCTTCCATGACCATTGGTCATGGAGGCAAAATAGCGTTCTTCCATGAGCATTGCTCATGGAAACCGATGTTTAGACGTACATGCTAGCAGATATTAACAACAAAGTATATACATTGTACTTTTCTCCAGACAAATGTTTGAAAGCAAACTATTCCATTGAGCTTTCTTGAAAGCAAAATCAAGAAGCGTACTGGATGCTTGCAGCCAATCATTCGTCATTGTTTTTTGTAAGCACATATTTATAGCACCACCTATCGAGCTCTGTATTATATTCCCATAAACATAAGAACTTGTCAGCATCAAGTTACCCTGTTTCATAATCATTTGATAACTTGATTAAAAACAACTGGTATGTTCTTGTTCAGCAGTGCGCATCCTCATCTAATTGTTTATCTGCTTATTTCACATGTCTCATGCTTTTTGCAATCCTATATTTTTATCCCACCATGTGTTGTGACTATTTGATGAGTTGATGGAGTTACTTTCTCGTGTTCTGTTTTAGTGTTTGTTCCTTTTCAATGTTTCTTGCATACACCAAAAAACAGTCTACCTTGCGATGTGCTATGACTAAGAATTTTTATGTTCTTTGACAAACCCTGTGATATGCACCACGAGTCTTAGCCATATATGTAAATCAATTCAGTTTCATTTATCCTTGGTTTCTGTACTCCTTTCAGAGTGTCATGAGTAGTTATGGTGCCCATCTCCACTTGCTTGTGCTGTGGGCCATGCAACTGCTTTTGCAGTAATTGCAGCACCATGCATGAACTGTTGACTTGCACCTACATATCAATGCCAAGCACAACGCTGGACAGGCCACAAGTACTGTTTTTCAAGTCTTCATCATGACCCAACTGGGAATTGAACCCAGTCTTGGTAGTACGTGCTCAATCCGCTGAACAATTTAACTGGGAATGTGCAAATGAACCTATAATACAAAATAGTTTGTATGTGGCTAAATCCAAACAAGTGAGGTACACAACAAACTTGTTCATGCACAATATGGACTTTTACAAATAAATTTATATTAACAGTATTTTAAGAAGTCTTATGATTTTGCAAATGAACATGGAACTGCACTAAAAATGTTAGCAAAATGATTTGCAAAACCCTGCGTTGTTGTTTGGATTCATTTCAAAATTTTAACCATTTATCACCACAAGCATGATTTTTTCATAACATCCAAAGTATTCTGTCTACACCATGAGTAGGGCATATATTTTATCTCACTTGAAACAATATAAGTACCTAATGGCATTTCGCAATGTGTTTGCTGTGGTGCTAATGGGTTTTAGTTTCATTTTGTTATGGTCATACCAAGGCATTTAAGACAACTTTGCTTAATTGATTGACATTCAATCTGAAGAATGTTTCAAAGTTTCCAATTCAGATGAGTGGGTGCAGACCTTTGAATTTCGTTTGCCTTGACCAGAAGCCATGCTACAAGAAAAGCTTGGTATGCACTGCACCCAGTGTGGCAGAGGCATTTGCAACATCTGCATCTACTTCAAGAAATATGAGCTACTTGAAAATATATTTATTTTATGAAATATGATATGAGCACTAATGTTCTATTAGAATGTGTGTGCCATTTACATCTTTTCTAATCTGCACTTTTCAGTAATGTGTATTATAGTAATTTAAATACTGGCTGTTGTATTATTGCTTTTTAAATAGTAATGGGTATTGACTTTAACTTAAGCTTAAAATAGAAATGTTGGATCTTGGGTTGAAAAATATTTTGTAAAAGGTGACCATCAATACTGACAACGCACTAGCCTATAGTAAACAAGATCTGACATATTGACTACAGAATTGAGAATATAACCCTAGGCTTGCTTGATTACCAGCTTGTCATGACAGTGACTCAGTAGGCCTAAGCCTTACACATTGCATCCATTTGTAAAGTGTTATGGGAACAAAATAGAAAACATAGCAGTAAATATTTAAAAGGTCCAGCTTACAGAACACAACAGAAAATGCTGCCTTGGTGATTGGGTTTGTTAATTTTGTGTTGCATAGACAGTCTTGGGACACTAGTCACTATGGCCAAGAAAAGGTCAAACTTAAAGCTTATATAAGTTATAAATTAATCTGGCATTACGTGTTGTACATAGCTTACACTTAAAGTCAAACCTACCAACTGTTGCGACATCTAGACTTACCATACAGTACTGTAGGCCACAACTATGTACTGTGTAGGCTGAGTTGGTGGTTCAAAGCGTAATGAATGAGAAACGTTGCTTTCTAGCCTAATAACTTTCACAGGTGTCACACACATACTGTACCATATTAGGCAATACATCTATTTTTTACCTGTTAAATTTTCTACAAACAACAAAAGACCAAAAACCCAGTACTTCAACTGTGTGTTTTATTAGGCACTGCCTCCCAGTTTGTTAACCAGGGAACCAGTGGTGTAACTGACAAGCAGCAAGCCACCCCCTGGCAAGCTAAATGTAAAAACTGGGCCCCCTTCAGTTGACATTTTGATATTTAGAATTCTTTAGTGTTATTTTTTGTGTTTTTCGGGGTGTTTGCGTTTTTTTATGTAGTATGGACATCCACAACATCCAGAGATTAACCATAAATTCTTAACATTTTTCTGAGTTTTGGCTATTGGACTCCCTGCGGCAGTGCTCTTCAACTTTTTTTTGCTATGGTGCACCCACAAAGATCTTTTGACAAAGTAAAACTCATGCACCCTGGCTATAGTATTTACCTGACACATCCCCTGTGTACTCCACCTAATTGTGCCCACGCCCCATGTCTGTAAGTACCCTGGCCTACTAAGCAAGTACCCTAATTCAGCAACTCAGCTACATAATTCAGTTGATAATGATATAATGGCTCATTGTCTGTTGCTTACGAATCACAAATATATAAATGAACTAATTACAACAATTAGCTTGACATGATCTGATGCTTACGCACCACACTTCAGAATGTGTCGAATGTGCAAAGTCTAGGTTAAATCCTGAAAGTCATTGGTTGGTGAATTTAATGGTTCATTTTTGCTAACAGAAAGTTTTTGTAAAAAGTATCTGTTAGTGTTTCCGTGTGACAAATTTGTGATGGACTCTTCTCTCTTGTGAACCCTTTGGTAGTGGTGCACCCCACGCATTTTGGTGCACCCGACCCTAGGGTGCACCATGTATACCGGTTGAAGAGCGCTGCCCTACGGTGACCAGTGGGCCCCCTTCAGCTAAGCTTTTCCCCCTGGCTCAAACCTCCAGTTACGTCACTGCAGGGAAGACAGGACGGGAGTCGTCACGTGCGGTACTGCCACACGTGATGACTTCACTGCTAGTGACTGAGTGGCAAACTGGCAATAGCCACCCCAGAGGGCAAGGCTCTCACAACTGCAACTCCAAAAATCCCTAGAACGGTACCAAAAGTCCCTAAATCTGTGGTGGCGCACAGAGGTGGGCAACCGCTACTTTATTAATAGCGTCACTACCGCTCATTGTTAAATTTAATAGCGGTGCTACCGCACCCGTTCCTGAATAAATACAGTAGCGAGCTATCGCTACCGCTTCTTTTGCTGCATTTAAAAAAATTTTTGGTCTTGTTTTACACACGTAGGATCTATTTTGAAAAACCTAACCCTGAAATTTTTGGTAAAAAGTTGTTAAAGAAAAAACGTGATCTGAAAAAAATAGTCATTGAACAGTTATGATATAGCTATAGGAAAAATTATTTTACAGTGCACGTACATATGCATGAAACACAGACTGCTGAAACGCCCATATAGAGTCCATTTGGCTTTGTGAGTCGATTGTTGCAGGCTAACAATCGCCTTTATGAACGCAAGTTTTGCGCTGTGTGTGCAGTACTGAAGAGAATGGTCAAACAACAGAGGTGGACAACCTCTACTTTGAAAATAGCATCGCTACCGCTATTTGCTGAAAATAATAGCAGCGCTACTCTTCCCGTTACTGAACAAAAATAGTGGCGAGCTATCGCTACCGCTATTCACTACCGCTACTTTGGTGAACTTTTAAAATTTGTGCTGTTATGTAGAAGGTTTTTTTTTATCAGTCTCAACTTAAAATGTTTTTTAAGCTATTGATGCGATCGGAAATCCCGAGTGGCATGTGCGCAAAGCTTCGCACCGCGGCAGCAAGCAACAATAGAGATCATGCTCGCAATCTCTCTTACTATTGCTTGCTCGCGCTACATATA
>JGI24022J15233_10008816_pt1 | contig 11311 bp, 8 predicted proteins | sample Ectturendosymbi2_FD_15233 | JGI IMG/M metagenome (IMG submission 15233)
GGATGACATGCGACGACGACTTCACGGTGTCGCTGTCGAAGGACGAGGTTCGGGATGAACTGTGCGATTTTGTTTAGAACGGCCGACGTTTTTACTCCTGTTTCTTTGGTGGATACGCTGTTGATGAACGGCGTTGTGTAAACGCCCTCTGCACCTTGACAAAATCACCCTCCTCGTTATTGGTTAGGATTTACGGTTGCATTCTCTCGTTTTGTTCCGGCACTTTGCAGACGTTTTCATGTGATGCAGAAACAGGTGCATAGTGATTTTTTTAATCCACTGCTGCCCGATTCTCAGAACCTTCCTTTTCAGTTAATGGAAAACAGACCTGTTATGTCGATAACTGCCACAAGAAACTCAGCGCGTTCCCTACGGTTGGAACATTTCCGGAGACCAGTTCATCACAGCCTGGAAAGTTTGATCAAGCACGTTGTCGGTCGCTCCAACTCCCAACATGCGTTCTCGCCGGTAGTTTCGCTTTGTCACGCATCACCTGCTAAAGCAGTCGGCGGTTTCAGTCGCCAGTGATAAACTGCGAGATTCGTTCCCCTGCGAGCGAAGTACCCCAACGTTTCTTTCTGCTAAAACAAAGAAGCGGAAACTCAATTGGAAACGTAATAAAAACAAATAACTCACGGTAATTAATGATTGCGCTAGTCTCGAAACTGAGACGATATCGTTTGAAGAAGTTTTGAAAAGTTGGTAACTCATACAAAGTCAATCAAGTTCGATTTTATCAAATCCCGTAGTAAACTTCCCACCTGTGCTCTGGCTTATTTCCTTGGGGTTGGATTCTCGCTCAAATTGCTCGCTCCAAAGTTTCTTCAAAGATTTCTGCTTGTAATATCCAATCGACTGCTCGAATAGATAACATCGTCCGTGTAGGATATCACGGTTTTGGAAATATACTCGTATTCCCGCGCCAACGTCACGCCATTTGCAATCTTCTCGCTTGCGCTGTGATTGGTTGATGGCACGTGACGCTGTATTCCTCCCTGCTTAGGAACTCACGATGATGTAGCATCCCGGAAATGATTTAAAAGTGCCGCAGCATACGCCACAGTACAAATTATTCCCAGTCTTACTGTAGATTCAGTCCTGCAGGTTGAAACGCATGAGGAGAATGTGAGGTTAGGAAATCAATACTAAACAAATGCCCGGCATTGTATCGTATGAACAGCTGATCGGCATCGCGAAGTCTACCTTAAGAGTCGCAAAGAGAGAATGCAGTCTCACTTAACGGACGAAACCTGATACAAGTAAATTTGATGTTGGAAACTAAATAGTGGGCAAACACAAAAGCAGCAGAACAACGGTCGGCAAGGATTCAAAGGGTTAGTTGCTGAAGTATGGTTGATCACAGCGTGAAAACCCATTGTCTAGTGAAGCTTGCTGCTTGCCCAGTACATCCTTGACAGTTTTTTTAACCTACCCTTGACTTCGATACCAAGCGAGTACAAACCTATTCAGATACGTGAGAAGCTGTTTATGCTTCCCATTACTTTTTTTTTTTAATTTATTCCAATGCCGAGTAATGTTGCATTTGTGCTCAGATTCTGACTGCCGCTCAGGAATTCTTTTTTAGTCGTTGGTTCGCGAAATGACCTCCTTTTTGCTGTTCCGAGCTTGCCAAGCACTGTTCGACGAAAACACCCGACTCGCCGAGTCGAGCCTCCGAACCATACAGAGCCCGGAGCGAACGCGTGAAAAATTTTGTTCCGGATCTTGGGAATTTGCTGCTTGTTGAAAGGCGTGCTTCTCGCTCAGAAAAGTGAACGACTCAAACGGAAGCAGATGGCCGAAGAGAGACGCCGGAAGCTGATGTCGCAAATGAACCTGCAGCAGAAAAGCTTNCTGCAAGCGAACGCCAGCTTGTCCGAAACAATCATTGCCAGCGATTCAGGCGAATCGGACAAGTGAGGATTCGCGTCCTTCATTTTTTGTGTTTGCCGAAACAACGTGAGGTCATCTCACTTGTTATGCGAGGAGGCTTCGTTTATATGACGGAATCTATACCTGAGAACGCAGATGATATTCATTTGCAACTCTTCACTTTGCTGGCTGGGTTTCAGATGCTTCGTCAGTGAGCAGGCATTAGGCCCAGTTCGGGTTTTAACGCTGCAGATAATGCTCCGCGTGTTTCGTCTGTTTGATCTCGGTGACTGCATTCGCCCATTCGTGTTGTCGTCAAGCTTATTTGTACAAGCGCGTTAGATGTAGGCTGCCACGGACGCTTCACTATGGGGTCGATAATGACAGAGCATCCTTAATGCTCTTAAGTTACTTTGAGTGCTCGCACATAAAGACGTTCGCGATTTTAACGCAAGATGTTAAAAGTATTTATGTTTGAGGTGTAAACTTTTAGCGTAAAACTCGCTGCTTAGCGTTGAACGAGTTTCCTTCTGCAGGTCGAGTTCGGTCGATCCACCTGGTACCTTCATGGGTAAAGTCCGTTCCGAACCCGCTCTTCTGGAACCGCGCGAAGAAGCGGCGATTTGCATTCTCTGTCAGGACGACCGCGAGTCAGATGACTGCCTGGTGTTGGCGGCTTTCGTACAGAGATCATCCGTTCTATCCAAAGATCGAAAAGCGCAAAACGCGAAACTTGACGATTTGCCTGATATGGCGATTTATGCCGGTGGGTGGCCTGGGCAGTCGGAGGTTGTTGCCAAGTGCCTGAGAAAGCGATGCTGGTGAAAAGAACTAATCATTTTATTGCGTTGGTTTTACTATGTGACGCGGATTGGTTGTAAAAATCCTGTTCTGTTTCTGTGTCAATTTGTTGAAACGTTTCGTTCAAACGTTTTGTTCGAGATGTGTGTACCTACTGTAAGTTCCCCAGCTTGCTGACAGTGAGAGTGTTTGTTCGATCTGACGGTGAATTTGTTCTTCGAAGTTGATGTTTCAAACCAGCTTTCCTTCACGCTCTGGTCAGCACTTTCTTCAAACTCACCTTTCACTCGCCCAGGTATACACATGAGCACGTGCAGCCACGCAATGCACTACCAGTGCTGGAAACAATACTTCAACACGGTTAAGGCCAAGGAGGAGCGGAGGCCGCACAGGATGCGCAGGTTCATGTCGAGCTTCTCGACCCAAAAAGACGAGTATTTGTGTCCGCTGTGCAGGTACGATCGGCTAACTACCTCTTATTCTGTGTTCTATCACATGCCCATAATATGCTGTCAAAAATAATACTGTAATTTTGCCTGGGAAGGAAACAACAGCTGATGAAACAACATCAATAAAGACAGGAAGGTAAAAGCTTCAAGAAACAATTTGTTTTGGGGCGGGACTGTTGCTTGAGAAGCCTGACATTCATTTTGTGTTGAGATCCCTTACCGCACGAAGTTGTGATCAGCCAGGGCTCCCTGGTTTTGCATGGGTTAAGCAAACAAGCAAATCTAACTGCCTACAATGAAGAGCTGAAGCTTAAAACACCAAATTCGACTGATGCACGCATGAGCTAATGAAAGCGTTCCGGGTGAGTGGCTTCTTCATGCTGCGGCCAAACAGGTGTCGATGGAGACCCAAACACAGCTTAGACTCACAGAACATGGAGCACTGCCCTATTGCGAATGTTATGTAGAATGCTGTTTGGAATCCTTGCGCTGTCGGGTGGGAGTGTGATAGTCCTTGTATCGGATGTAGTTTCGCGTGATCTTGTTGCGCATCGAAACGACAAATGTCTTGTTCTTTGTTACTGTTTCAGTCGACTGAGTAACTGTGTGCTTCCGTTGGTGCCCCAGTCGAACCTGACCAAGTTGCAAGCTCGATACGGTCACGTGGAGACCGCGCACATGATGATGGCCCGGTGGTTGCAAGTGTGGAATGATCACGTGGATCCGCCAACCCCGCACGAAAGACGAGAAGTTACTGTGAGAATGCACATCAACATTCCGGAGGTGCTGGTCTGCAAGGTTGCGCGTTAAAAAATAACCTGCTGGAAATGCGTTTGTAGCGAATTGCTTAAATCCACTAAAAGTGCATGGTTAATGTTGCGACAAGATTTAATGTTGAAAACTTTTCAATCGAAAACCCGTTTTTTTGACAAGCTTAATGCATTTTTATTTGTGTCTTGGTTGAGCCGCTGGGCGGCTTCAAAGTCGGGTAGATTTGTTGCCATCAGTACGTTTCGTGTGGTATCGTGACGTACTGTGAAGTAACATTTAAACAAACGAATCATCGACCTTGCTTGACGTTCTTTGAAGCCATTCTTCATTGGAAGCTGTTTTTTGAAAGTGGACTGATACGTAATGACGAGAAGGCATCCAAAGAGAAAGGGAGGAGGGTGTTATTAATTTGATTGTGGTTGGTAGACAGTATTTTCGTTGCAACAGGACACCATAGCGTTATGTGCTTGCTTGGCGTTGAGGTTGCACTGCGTGACATTTCAATTGGCGCGGCATGCCAGTCAGCCATGATGAACAGCTCTTAAATCTCAACTTTTGTGTTATGTGCTTCCTATGGGACGCCGTTCGTTAAAATATTATATCTGACAGATTTAGCACAAAAACTGCTATCTCTGCGCATATTTATAGCTATTTCTGTGAAGAGATAGCTATCTCTGAGCACATTTAGCGCTCTCTGCGCAGAGATAGAAGAAGTCGATTTAATGATTTCCGCAGGTTTTAAGTCTTGGTGACAGTTCAGTTCTTCTCAAGTAACCCGCGAGAACTGTGGTAGGACATTGAAATGTTCTTATAACCGGTTTGATTGTGCCCGGATGAAGCATTGACTTGGACAACAGGAAGGGCCCTAGGACATGTGGGGCGCTTTTCAACTGGGGCCCGCTATCGCAGCTAAGCAGCAAAACTCACCTTTGACCTCGTAACAATTTCTCAAGTACGCCAACGCAAACGATAAAAAGTTTGTTTCAAAGCAGCCCAACGCCTGCGCCGCTGTCAGTCTGCAATTATGGCCTCGAAACAGCTTGTGCTGAATGCAAAGCTTCGAAGCAGCTCTGCATCGCCTCAGGGCGACGACCGATTTAGCATGATGCGCATCCGAGCGTCACGATTCTTCGCGCCATGTGACAAGAGCTGCAAATTTGAATAACTCGGTTTTGTTCACTGTGCATATCAAGCGTTTGATTTCGAGTGATTTAACTTCTCTGAGAACGTGTGTCACCAGTTGTCGCTGTTGAGGCAGGACCAGGAAGAGTGGCACGATGCGAGCGATCAGCCCCTTCCCACAGATGACGTCGTCATGCTGTCGCAGGAAACCAGCGCATCCGTCGAGTCGCTGATGGACGTGGAAGAAATTGATCCGATACAGACAGCGCTGGATGACACGAATGAGGTGCCAGTTACCATGAGCATGATAAAAGCTGCATATATTTATTGTAGCGTTGTAGCCGTTTCCAATAAAGTATCTTTTTAAAAAATCCAATATCTTTCCATTGGCCATATGCAGTAGGTGTATGTCACGCTCGCATCTACAAGGGTTAATCTCGCCAGTCGCCACCACTGGCGAGAATGTCTCTACACCCTTGCACCATAAACTCTCTCTAACATTGAATTTCTTGCTCATTTCACTTTCACATGCATTGAGCCAACATCCAGTTACCCCCACAAAGAAGTTCTTATCCGGCGCGCCCGACCCACCCCGGACCCGCACGCATCTCTGCGAGTTTCTGCACCCGCCCCGCAAATGCGGGTACCCGCAAAACCTGCCCTGCGCTGGACCCCAGTACCTGCGGCTTACTCCTAGCCTCTCGTTAGTACTATGAAGAAAAGTAGCACCTTGGTTTTGGATGAAAAGATTCGGATATAGATTCTGAAAAAAAAATAGGTTTATTTGAGATCACGTTCACATTTCCACGTTTCTTAAAACTTGATCGACATCTTCTGCAAGTGTGTGGACCGACAACTCACAGCAGTGAAGCCTCTATCCGCTTAATCGGTGCTGTGGCTAAGTCTGCGTCGGAAAAGTTGTGCAACCAAAATCTAAGACGTTTTTAGTCTTCGACTTCTTGACCTGTAACAGGTGAAAGCGCTCTACGAAATAAACACTCCTCGTTCGCATGAAATAACTGCCATCGTTTAAGGCCAGCAATTGAATAACTGTTTAGCGCTTCCCTACAGTTGCGGAATCAACACTAGTTCCGTCTTACTGTGCTAGATAAAGTTCCACCAGGAGTTTATCAAGCATGGCAGTCGCGCGACTTGACGTAAAAGCAAACTGTAACCCCAACGTCACCGGCAAATTTTTCGGACTTCAGGGGATCAAGAAAAGCACGCTAGGTCAGAAGAAACAAGGTTTCCAAATACAAGTTGTTTCAGTTTCTTGCTCGAGCCAGACACGAAGTTCGTTGAAAACATACACGGTGGCACACTAGCCGCGTAACGCAGTTTACCAAAGAAACAGGTGCAGAGCATTGTTGTGGAGACTGCTCGAGTTAAGTGCACTGGATTTTTTGCAGACGCAATTGCTGGATTACTCTTAACGCAACCAATGTACACATGTTAATTTATTTTATTTGCAACTCACATAATAGTCAGACCCATACCAACGGGATGCAAATGCGCTGTCTGTTGTAACGTACATTCAGAACCGAACACTGCGAACCCTCTCCCAACTCCTAAACTAAAAGCCCACGATGTGTTATGAGCTAATTCTACCGTGTTTAGCGAACCAGCAGTAATGAAGCAGATGGACTCGCGTTGGAACGGTTTTCTGCGCGGAAGCAGAACATATATTTTATTGCAGCAAAACGTGAGATCAACAATATCAATATGACGCCAGTGTTTGCAACCGTGAACAAATGAGTCCACCAAAATAAATTCCAGCACCAGCCACACATACATGGTCATTGGTCAGACTCACCAACACACTCAATCGTTAAGTACGTGTTGCAGAATGTTTAGAACCCAGGTACTCCATATTGGAAGGTGGCAGAAAACCTGCACCACTAATGACTACGCAACACAAGCCTACCTGCGACCGCCCGCCGCATGTTTTTGAGTCGTTGTACTATGCACAAACGGGGTTATTGTAACGTAAAGTAACGTTGTAAGGTTGGGAAAGGAACTGAATCTCGGGATTGCATGAACCACGGCTGTGGGGCCGAAACCGAAATTTCCGGTTCCAGGCGTAATAAATATTTTGGTTTCACCTCAATCATCCAAAATTGCTCGGACTCTGGTTCCACAACCCTGATATAAACGCAGAACTGTAAGCGCAAGGAATAGTAGAATGCCAAGGAGGCGTTAGTTTTGCTCTGGCGCCGTAGCATGTACATTATAGGTGGGTTAGCAATGATAAATAACCAAGAATGCGTTAGGCCGGGCTGGAACACCAGCTAGGCCGTATCCAGCCTAAAGACCGGAGGTTGTCGACCCCTTAAACCAAACTTGTACAAGTTGTTTGGCTCCTAAAACGCCGAGGTCGCAATTACAGGATGTTGACAATCGACGCATTCTGCGAGTACTTCATGGAGTTCCATCGCAAGTTTATGAATGTTGTTCTGAGGTAGAAAGTGCTTCTTTGTGCTTCAGTATCAGGGCACTTCAATCAATGTATCTAATGTTGTTAAAGAGTAAACGTTCAAATTTTTGCAGAGCATCGAGAAGAACTGTTACGAAGACGAAGATTTCCCCGACGACAAATGCTTGGCTCTGTGGCTTGCTGCCGCCACCACCTTCCAAGCGGCCGAATGCGTATCGCGTTATCGCGAGAAACCCCTCCTTGCTCCAACGTCTGTCAAAACCACGCAAGCGCTGACAAACGTCGTGCGTTGCTGCCAAGTTTTGACTGCGCGCAACGAAGTGAGTCGATCTATCAACTTTTCGGACGTATTTTGCTAACTTTTTGCATCGCAAAGCACGAAGTGCAGTTTTGAACTACAAATCGTTCGTCTCGATGGCCTGCCGCGGAACCGTATGTTAAAAAATATATATATTCATCAGAATAATATTGTGATTCTACGCTGCAGGCTGTTTTTTTAAGGGAGGTCTTCAAAACGTTCTTCGCCTTTGATTTACACCTCAATTTACAACCGCTAGTTTTAGGCAGGGTTGCGGAGTCGGAGGTTTTTGGGTGGAGTCGGAATCGGATTTATTTTGTCTGACTCCGACTCCGGATGTCCAATCCTAAATTGGGGAATTCCTGTTGAAATGGTACAAATTCTTTTGAAAATTTAGTTGAAACAGAAATTTCTTGCTGTGCACAACGATTTCCATTGAATTTAACAACCAAATTTCATTCCTTTTATGTTAAGGAGTCGGAAATTTTGGAAAGGTCGAAGTCGGACATTTTACCTCCGACTCCGCAACCCTGGTTTTAGGTCTGTTCATATTGCTAACATGAAGGGTGGTTTCCTTGAGAGTCTCATGCATGGCATTGTCGAATGTGGGTGCGAAAAATATTTGAGATTGAGTTAAAACGCTGGATAGTTGGTTGAATGCTTAGCTTGCACTTCTGGCTAAGTTTGTAACCGCGTAAGAAAGTCGTTGTGCATTTNTATTCATATATTGACGATATNCATGTAGTTCTGTTTTATCTTCTGTGCCGTACCCTTTGTTCATTGACGCGTCGACAGTGCGTTATCTTGTTCCGTGGTCCGATTTGTCGTTTGGATTGAGAAACCGAGCTTGGTTTCTGCGCGTGTCAGGGGCGTGCCACTACTTTGTGCACCACGGTCGTTATCGCCATATGTTCAAGCGCGTGCGTGTTTGGAAAGTTGAAACAAAAGTATTCCTTAAGCTTCACACCGATTCACTTGTTCGCGCAGAATAACATTTACCGCGAGAATCTTGTCCGTCTGTTGCTGGGAAAGCATTCTGCTCCATTGCTCTGCAAAAACATCTTTGCTGTTTTTGTTCAACTTTTGTTCTCATGCCAATCGCTTCGTGGCAAACTCCCTACTTTCGCGTCTAATAACGACAAACTTCTGCTTCATATGTTTTCTCTGGCGCAGGTAAGCTTCGTTCTTGTATGTTACATCTTTATTTCGAAGGCAAATATCTATTCCAATATTGAGTGTGCTATACCAGTTAGTTCAAGTTTGTAATGTATGTTTTGAAACACGTTAATTTTGACGAATGACTAAATGTGCTGTGAGCCTGTTTCTCAAATTTTCGCTTCTTACAAGCTCCCGCTGGGGTTTATTTACCCCCGTTCTCTCCACTTATAACGTGGCATACGTTGTTGGCGTCTCTTATCCGTATCATTCTGTAAGACTTGAAAATTCACGTCCAAAACATCATTTTAACTGGTGTTATTTTGCAACGTGGTTGTGGCTGGTAAATGTGTGAATAACTGGTATGCGTACCGAAGACGCAATGTTGTCCAGTTTGTATTCGCTCACCGACGTGATAGCGTGAACTAGTGTTTGCCAGAAGGCGGCTGAGTGGTGGATAACGTTTGCACAGCGCGTCGTGCGCAATAAAACGTACAGAGACGAGAGAATAAGCACGTGTGCTGCTTTTGACTTCGCTACTGTTCACTCCCCGCGGAAACTCGGTTGTTAAGGGGAGACGATCCAGCGCTTGGCAATCATGCAGTCGATCTCATTTGCTGCCAACCTGGCTCATCTTAGGCACTCGAGCCATATTTTTGCGGACCTCACAGCTGCTCTCACGTGTTACGTGACTCTTGCAATTACCCAGCGCTTTTTATTCACGCAGATTGTACAGATCATGTTATTCATCGACGAAGCGCAGATTATTGGTGAATCAGCGGAAGCTAATTCGCCTCTGAAAGTTTTGTTTAATCAAGTGAGTTGATCAATTTGATTTTTTCGCGCGATGTTTTAGGCCCGCCATGATAACGTTCGGGCTGAACGTTGAGATTGGTACTCTGTTTCTTTTCTGCTCCTCCGAGCTAACGGACTCTTTTGATTGAAGCCGTTGCTTTCATGAGCAGGGGTGTGATTTAAATTCGTGATTGTGTCATTGGTGTGGTTTGATTAATTATGTTGCCCGCCGATTGACGTCCGACGCGACTGTAGAAAGTCGTGTTTTTCGCAATCTGTGCGCATAGCGCTTGTGCGGTCAACAATTCCAAATCACTGTTTAAGCCAGAAGGTCTGTCACATACCTGTTTCGCTCTTTGCGCTTTCTCCGATTGCACGCAGTCGTGTTGTTATGTTACTTTTGCAGGTGAGATCGCACGCCAGATTGCCAGCCATAAACAAAGTCTCTGAAAATAAACTAGAAGACTGTGTCTTCAATTCGTTCTTGCCGTTTCTAAGGTATGTGTTGGAAAAACACTTCATAAGCGCTTGTGTAGATCAAGTGTACACGGGTATCGTTACACAGTATATGCAGCAGTTAGCACAAAACGATCTTATCTGGGACAGCTTGTTTGTAACCCACCTCATCTTGCTCTCATTGGCGCTGCTCACCGAACTACCGACTTGCCACGTCAGTTGTGCTCTCTGAATCATCGATCTCGGTGGGATTTAACCTGCTGAAAGTTGTTTTTTGTAGGGTGCGCTATGTCAAGGGTTAAGCTCTATTGATGGGATATTGACGTCGGCAAAAATAATACAAACGGCCTCAACACTACTTCAGGTGGATGTAACGTTATGTCACCGTGTTAGTAACTCCTTTCTCAGTTTCCTTTTTTTCCGTCTTGTCACTGTTGAACCTTGATCGTGCAGCATCTGAACACACCATGCGCTTTAAAGTGAATTTCTTGTGCCGCCGAAGTTTCTATACCCACTTAACGTTTGAAATGTTGTCGGGAGTTGCTTACTTGTCATCACCCGATGCAGGCACCAAGCACATCTGTCGGTTGTTCGTCCGCAGGTCGTGTGTTTTATTCATGCGTTACGTCACCCAAGCGTCCCCTCCGGCCAAGTTGCTCGAAACGAACGATCACGCACTAATGCTTCAGTACCTGGGTCTTCCCGGCAACCTGCTGGAGTTTTTCGATGTTTCCGGAACTTCCAGTCTGGACCCCGTCGTGCAGAGGTCAGTCGAGTTGAAGTGCCGCAGTGACAAAATGCAGAGAAAAAACAAAATAACACAGTGTCGCAGAAGCAGTTTAAATTTTGCAACAAGGCATTGTACAAATATGCGCTCTGAAGATGTTATTGGGCATTCCATACCTGATGTTCAGTATTTATTTATACTTGTGCGTTTGGTTAATGTGAAACCAGAAGACTACCATTTTCCTGCAAGATTCTATTTGAATACAACAACAACAACAATTTTATTCTTTTTTTACCTCAACGCAAGTACACTTAACAATATAGACACAGTAAGGCCGGGAGGCGGCGAAAAGACACTTCGATCATCCCGTCTGCCACCACCCAAATACATGTTGTCAAAGACCCTAAACGAACGCGCTCAAAGGCCCTGAG
>JGI24022J15233_10008817_pt1 | contig 11311 bp, 5 predicted proteins | sample Ectturendosymbi2_FD_15233 | JGI IMG/M metagenome (IMG submission 15233)
CTGTAAATGGCGCCCCAGGGTACCGCGGCACCCCGGTTGGGAACCACTGCTGTAGACCATGGCCCGCTTGCTGCGAAACAATGGGTTTATCTAGAAGAGCAGTGGTTCTTAATCTTTCCAACCTCGGGAACCCATATTCTTAAAGACATTGGCTTGAGACCCCTCGTCTGTGCAGTCTACAAAGGAGGTGCATTGTTGAAATAGCGAACACTTTCGTAGCGTATTGTGATTGATTAAAAGAAACCTTGAAGGAAAAACATCGCAACACCAACTTTTCTCTTGACTCCTCTCCCACAGTGATTGCAATGGGTGTTTGGGTGGAGTCGCAGTCATTGTTCCCTCGCAACTGCGCAGTGAAATCTCATTCTCGCGCACTTCCAACATTACAAATTTTGAAGTAAAAAATCATTAACATTGCTTTGGGCAGAAGCAGAACGCTTCTGAGCGTATCAAATCGCCCTTTTTGAAGCTATTTGAGTGAAAAGTGTACTTTTTTGGTATTTTGAAACTTTTTCCAATAATTCACAAAGTTTGTGATTCATTTAGAACTCTGCTAACTCAGCCTTAATATATTCATGCTCATTGAAACAAAGTTTGATCAGTGGAAAATTTTCTTATGGAGGGAACACCGGAGTGCTCTAAAACAGTGCCAACGCGACTCCGCTTCACAGCTGTGATATCTGCCATTAAAAAACACACGAATTTGAACATGTGTGACCCGTAAGTACACACAACAGAAAGAACCGGCTTCATTCAATAACACTATCGTGGTGCCTAAAGTCCTATGTTGTTGCTTAGTGCAGGGTCTTCCAAACTGCTCTGTGCGGACCACTGGGGGTCCGTGAAGATACAAAAATAAAAATTTCGAACATTTGCACTGTGCAACATGCACACTGTCACAAATAGTTACGGCAGTGATTCGTAACTGAAATGATTTCTGGTTCTGCTGCCAGAAATAGCTACGAGAATTGATAAACTGTGCTGTGCAATAAGAAGCCATCCCACCCGTCCTATTGGTGTTGTCAGTTTTGTACAAGATAACGTTATTCAATGTCGTTATAGCTTTCGTCTTGCATATCCTTTCAGTCAGAAGAAACAAAAAGCACTATTAGGCCGACACGCAACGGGTCGAAAGAACTCTACTATCACATGCACTAACTGGCTCTTGACGTTGCACTTGTTACTTGCAATTCTAAGAAATTTAACAAGCAACTCAACGACCGAGCAATTCGCGTATAAACAACAACTTTTTCCAGTAATGTGAGCTTGTCCGTCGGAAACAAGTTTTGCTTCGGATTTGTCAGCAGCCTGTTCCACAACAAACGAAAAAAATAAGCTCCAAGGAAGAAGTGGGTGGGGAGAACGGGCAGCGCGTAGTTGTCCACTGTTACCGTGTTGCACGATAGGGTAAGCGCGGTGAAGGTGAAGCAAATACAAACTTTATTTCCAACAGTACCTCTTCGTTTTTGCTAGCTTTATGATTTTCTGAAGGAGGCTTCTGCTGCGTCATGGCAGTTTTGAGCTGCAACGTTGACGTTGCGGGAGCAGCTTCATGGTCGCCAGACACGCCAGAAGGTTCCTTAACTTTCGCATGTCGCACATCACAATCACGGGATACTACGCACGAAACAGAACTTCCTGTTTCATTGCTCTCTTGTTTAGGTTTTGCGGCTGGCGTACGCGGCTCTAAAAGAGACAGATAAGTATTGACAAGAATTTATTGAAAAGCTTCATTGAAAAAGATTAAAAACAGAATGCACTGAACCAGTTGCACGCAAAAAATCGGGGCAAGCATATGCAGGTCTAATCATGCTAGTAAAGACAAAGTTGCTTTTGTTTTCCACGAGCAAAACTTATGTGACGGAGCCGCGGTATCTTCTGATCAAGGAATTGCTCGTTGCAAGAAAAGACTGTACCTCAGTTCTTTTAAAAACTAACCGAAGTGATCTTTTTCTCAGGGTTTACGTTCGCACAAAAAATAACAGTGAAATATAGAGAATATGCCATAAAACAATGCTTCTCAACTTTTTCAGTGTGCGACCCACTTTTACTGAAAAGTTTTTGTATGGCCCACTATGAGACACTGCGGTAAAACAACAACGATAACATCGAAACATGAAAAAGAAGCAAAATATAAACAACATATATGCAATTTAATATTTAGGGGAAAACTTGAGGTTGCTCATTAGATATCATAAGGTTTCCCCGTCTAATCAATATAAAATCGGATGATGTTCTAGAAAAGTTTTAGGTAAATACCAGAATATTGAAACATTTTGAAATGTTTCACAAGGCAGCCTTCCTGAACTAACTTCGATAAAAAGTGTTGTCATTTAGTGTATCAAGAACATCCGATACACCCTTGTAGAAACAAAAAAATGTCACATTACAAGTCAAAGTAATATCGTGTATTTTTACGCAATGATCTTCGGCACCGTGATTTGCTGACCATGGTTATATTTTTAGGTTGAAAATTAAACAATTACCAACACTGCAGTCATTTTATACTCAATGAGAACTGACAAATGCAGCAAAAATGTTCAGCAATCACACATCTGTCACAAAGAAAATTTTCTTAAAAATCAGAAGAGATTTTCTTGAGTTTGGCAAAAGTAAAGCTAACTCACACTGCAATTTTTTCTAATGCTTTTAAAAGTGTGGAGGTCTTTACATTTTTCTATTGCACCTTTTTGCATTAAACTATTCGAAAACCTATCTACTGTATAAGACAAACCTGTGGTGAGACAGTTGTGAGAAACAGAAGGAATATCACTCTGAGACAAAAGACTCAAACTGTCCAATGCTTGTGCAACTGAAAAATATTCAAATGTTGGTAAATATCTGCAAAGTACAATGTTAGAGACAACTTTTACTTTTGGCACAATTGTAACTTTTTGTAAGCTTTATGCTTGAGTTAGCAATGTCACAGTGCTAACAAAAAATTTTGGTATATGTTGTTCAGCATTTAACTGAAAATCACAATTCTTGGTTTAAACTCTCAGTCTTGGTGTCACAAGTTGCTATGTTTACTTGTCATAAATAGTGTCACAAACAGGGCTTGCGTGTACAGAGTGCAAAAATTGCAAATGACTGCAACACATCATTCAGAAGAGGAAATCAAGTTTATAACGGAATGCAGCAGAAATATACATTGTTATGTTGATTCATTAAAATGCCATCTTTAGTGTGTCATGATGCCAATAACCTATTTTATACATATACAGTAATAAGTAGGGTCATTTAAGGTCATATTTTTTGTGTTTCAGGAAGCTATGAAATGAATTTCACAACAAAAAGAGCACCCCTACGGAGTCTATAACAGAAGTTATAAAGCCATAAAAAGTCTTATTTTTCATGTTAGGTCATAAAGCAATATTTTGCATAATTCCAACCTAATTAAATAAGGAAACCATCAAAACAATCTCAAAATATCAGGTGAAACTACTATATCACTGGGTCTAAACTGCTCCTGCAAATTGAACCCACTTGGTCACCCTGCAAACAATCTAAGCAACCCAAATTGAAACATTGCAACATTTAGCCTACATATAATTGTAAATTTGCACTATTAACATGTTTCGCAAACAGGGTGATAAGGGCACTGCACAGCGAACGTATTAACAAATCTGCTATTCTTTTGCGAGCACTTGAGATAATCTAGTACATGACATCATATAGCATTTTGTTCCACTTCTGTATCTAGTTCTGATTCTCTTAACAAAGGAGTGTGTAAATTGTCATTTTGTAAAGCTAGAAACAGAAACCACAATACCAAAAGTAAAATTGTCCAGTGCTACAAAGATGAAAGCAGTTAGAAAAGATTTTGAGCAATTTACAGGTGCACCTAATGAGGAACTCCATTGCTCAGTGTGCTGTTGCACAAGAAGCACTTTTTTGTTGAACAGCATGTAGCAACAGGGAAGCACCAGAAAGGTATTGAAAAAAGAAAAAATTTTGTTTGGTCATATAAAGTAAAATTTTCTGGAAAATAAAGTCATATTATCAAGTTTTTTATGTCATAAAATGGTTCTAGTAAAAGAAGTACGTATGTTGCATACAGCAGTGCCTTTGCTGGTGATGCTAATAAAATACATAAATGGCAAAAAGGATTTCAATTAAAAGTGTTGAGAACATTGCAAACGAAGCTACAAATACCATATGTTGAAAAAGGTTAAATATAAAAATTCTAGACAGAAGCGCAAGAAGGGATGGCAAGCCACCTCAAAATAAAAAATACAAATGTAAGTAGTTCTTTGAAGCAAAATGTACACTAAAAATCAAGCAATGAAATATATTAATTAAAGCCCTAAATTCATCAGTTTTTCCATGGTTTTGGTTCCCCTACTGCTTTGGCAACAGTTTTCATATGAAAAATACCATTGCAGAACAAAATAAGCAATCCTACTTGTCACTGACTCTCTTCAGCAAAATTTGCATCTTTAATAGTGAACTGTAAACACTTTTTCTACACAACTTCCTTAAGCATGGTTTCCCAAACTTTGCCTTTCTTAAGAGGTACATTTAAGGCTAGCAATAAATGGAAACTATGTTTGTACATTATTCATTTCGAATTATTTGTGCATAGCCTATATCAGTGAATATTATTTTCAAAAGTCGTTATATGCTTATTGGCAAATATATTTCTGTTATTTTTTGATACTTTTTGTCATAATAAATTTTAGCGGTACATGCTCATCTATTGATGTGCTGAAATGGTACATGACCAGAGAAAGTTTGGGAACCCCTGTCCTAAAGAGATGTACACAACCATGTTTGCTAATAACCTTTATTTTCATGCAAAAAGTTGGAACTATACCTTCTCAGCATCATTATTTCATGGCAGTGACCTTTCTTTTTTTAAAGCAATCACAGCCTAGCTTTCGATTGGCTTGATTAATTGATTAATTTCTTGTTTTTAGGCCATAACTTTTGAACCAGAAATGCTAGAAAGCTAATCGTACGCTCAACAGACTCAGATTATCGCCTAGTCTTCAATAAAAGCTTGAGTCAAAACTTTTATCTAGCACTTGGGGCCCAGGGCTAGGTAACCTGAACCAAATGGCCCAAAACCTACCCCACTTATGACGTCACCCACAAAAAATGAAATCCAAAGCTTTCAATTTTTTTAATGCAAACTAAAATACTTGCCGCATCTTTGAGGGTTTGACAGCTGTCTAGCTCAATCACCTGGTGAGTTATGGAGTCACAAAGTGGCGTGAAATTAGGGGCTACTGCGATAGTTCAAACTACGAATATTTCGTACACTGGCAGTGAAGGTTTAAAGTGCTATCCATATATTTGCAATGCTGAGTGTGTTGACTTGTTTTTGTCCCATAGGCAAACCAGTACTTTGGAAAAATAGATGGTACATTCTGTAAACATGCTTTGCAGACAGGGTAGTGTAAGTTTAGTTTTGTGCACTTTGTGAAAACAAAAGCTACTGCAACTTGTTTAAGTTAAATTTCTTACTATCATTCAAGTTATACCATTGGTGCTGAGTTGAATAAGCTACAGTTCAGAATAGAACAAACAATTTGGATGTTTTCAGCTTTGTAATACATGTATACATATAGATATCAAATCTGTGATCTGATCATGCTAAACTGACATGTTTAAGCAAATTACAATATCCAATTATACAACAAGGGATAACAACAAAAACAACAATTTATTTTGTCCAGATAACACCAGTAGGTTCACATTATGGAGACATGCAAGCCAGGAGGTAGCAAAATGATTCTGTGGTCATCTTGTCTGCTACCACCTACGTGAAAACTATTGACCACTTGAATTGAAACATATCTCAAGAAACTGAAACTGCACTACAATTAGCCTTGCACAAATCAACCAAGAAAATGTATACATTTCACTCGCATAGCACATGAATGATAGTTACATATAATTACATAATGAAAGAAAACTGCAATAGAAAAGAACAAAGATTTAATATCTGCACAATTGCCCTCACACCTCAAACTACAAAACATTAAAACTTTAAGGGGCTTTTTTTATGAGTTTGAAATAAGAGATTTCACTGTTCTGAAAGCTGTTCTTTCACAACTTAGCCTTTATATTCAAAAGTAGATTGTTAAATAAAAATATATATTATTTGCCTATCATAAGCATTCTTTTACAGTTTGCTATTCCACTGTGATAACAATTTATTGTGTTGTACAAAATTTCTCAATAAAGTAACCAGCATTAAATGACTAATGAATTTAAGTCTTCCACCAGATTAACCATCAATTTTTCAGCAATGTTTACATTATATTTCCAAAAGTTTCCAAGGCATTCAAAGCAACATTTGCATCATATTATCATAAAATGTTAAAAATTGAATGACCTTGCAAGGGAGATGATACACAAAGCATCATTTTAATTGCACTAAACATTCACAGCATCACCAACTCTGTACGACTGTAACTAATCAACTTCATCTACACTATTTACTACCTACTAAAGTGAGTGCACATGAATTTCTTACGGTCAAATCCAAATTCGGAGAGAACCATATGAATAACTTCAGCTTCTATTTTAGGAAACATTTCCTGTGCTTGAAGAAAAACAACATCTTCTTGATTCTGAATGCGTAATGGCATGGCTCAAGAACAACTGATGAAATAGCAACATTACCAAACAATAAACCAAGCAAATGTTTCTTATGCTTTTATTCAAGAGCCAACACCTTCAATCAGGTAGCATGATGCTTTAACTACGAAAATGCATTAATGCAAGGAACCTTGCAGATATACGTTGACCTACCTATGTCAACAAAATTATACTATAAAACAAAATACAAGTAAAGCATTTTAATCGCAACCTTTGTATGCATTAGTGTTAGCAAAATAAATGCAAAAAATAATGAACTTGTTTTTTAACACCAACTCCTTGCAATGATTTTTTCATCCAATGCCATCATGTTGTCTCTCACATTTTTCCTAAAGGGAACACTTTTTCAAATTTCGGATGTTGCATTGTCGGCGACTTCAGCATGTTTTTTTAACACACAAATCCATCATTTGCCACAAAAAAGAATGGAACTCATCAGCATCACATAACTGAATACGCCATTTCATAAAACATAGGCTGCATCAACCACAGTAATCTTTTAGTCTATTACTCAAACCAAGAAGCCACAAAAATTGTTTGTCAAAAATATTACATTGCCCTAATCTTTGACAATGGCTATCTAGGTCTATGTAAGGTCATCTTACCTGAACAAAGTAAAGAGCAAAACACATACCGTACATATAGTAGAATAACTAAAACACATCATCAACACCTCAACATCTTTAAACATGTTATTTCCATTACATCTGGATTATTACTTTCTGTTTGGGTTTCATTGGCCTATAATTTTCTGGTTCGTGGTGTTTTTCTGTCATTCGGTGTTTTTTATTGTTTGCTTTTCCACAGCAACAACTCAAACAAAAGCTTCTAGGTTGAATGTTTAAAGGCAACTGACATGCAGATTGAAGTTAGAAATGTGGAGCATGAATAATAAGTTGTGATCAAAATGTAATCCTTTTTGATGAAGCATCATTCTGTTAAACTTGTGGTGTACTAATACATAAACAACCTGAGGTTATTCATTGGCAGTGTTCCCACAAATGTTGACTAAAAATTCTTTGAAAGTGATCTAAAATTCCCAAAATTTCACAGGAGTTCCCTTTGCACTACTGTATATATTACCTTAATCTCTGTTTAGCACTTTTCAATAGCTTTTTACCATTTTAGCAAGCAGCATGGTGTGCTATAGGCTATTTGCACATTTGATGATGTATGATGACTTACAGGAGTAACAAAGTATTTTACTACGAGGTCGATTTCATGTCAAGCACACATTTTTAATCCTGTAGTGTAATCATAAACAAAAACTTACAGGTGAAATGATGAAAGCTAAAAAATGTACTGAACTTTGTATTGCACCTTACAGATAACACAGGGGAACAATTTTTTTTCATTTTCTGTTGCATGTTTTTTTTAACTGATTCTTTACAATTTTTGGTTGCTGATTTCAAATCTGCCATCAGTTTTGCTTTGCATGCTTTAGTTTTCATGCAATCAGCGTTTTTAATATCCTCATATTAGTAGTATTTTGTACATATTTTTTGTACGTTTTCGCCCAATAACTAGTACTCTTCATTTTTTTCATAACACTATAGATTTTTCTCAGTCCTTGTCAACATTAGCTTGTGACAGCTGACTGATTTTCACTTGGTCGAGCCAGGCCTGTCACTACAGCTTACAGAAAAAAACTACGGTCAGATTTGAAATCAGCGCCCCCAAATTAAGTAAAAACAAGTGTTTGCATCAATGCAACAAATTTTTGTTGACCAGTGTAATTTATAATTTTATTTGCTAAAAACCTTTAAAGCAAAAAAGGCATATTTTCTGTTTCAAATCATTTATGTTCTTCATAGTTTACCTTTTACTTTATTAAAAGTTATGCATAACCTATATACAGTATTAATCTTCAACTGATTGAAAAGGCCACACAACCAAACTTTGCTATGGGCACAATTTTGCATAGATGTTCCACTGTTAGTAAAACACTGATTGTTTGCAAATTATGTGATAGGTTTGTTACTGAATTTGTCCAATAAAGAGCAACCCTAATTGTAGTGAAAAAAGGACGTCTGAGGGAACAGTGTTACCACTCTGTTGTTACGGAAAAGTACTAGATTTCATGATATCAAACCACGAGGTTCACAAAAAAAACACTAGATCACAAAAAAAACACTAGATCACAAAAACAAACTTACAGACAGTGAAAATGCCCAGAAAATGTGTTGCAGTGGCAATGCCAACCATCCATAGACATTGTGCAACTTATTGTAAACCAGAGACAAAGAAAACGAGAGATAGCAGCAACGCTTGTTTGCTTGTGCAGGTCACTGAAATTTTGACAGACGACCAAATGACTTCGCAACGCTTTAACTCAAATCGTATTACAATATATTGTCTTGTGCAATTTATGATGTAATTACATTAGATAGAATTTTTAGAAAATTACAATTGCACTAAATTAAAAGGTCTCAATTACAGTTACAATCACACAAAATTGTGCGATTAATTACCAGTGGCGATTCTAGAATGAAAAAACTGGGGGGGCCACAGCGGGGCCAAGGAAAAAAGTAGGGGGGACCAACATAAATGTCTCTCCTTCATGGTGATTTTCCATTGTAATGAAGATTGATTTGCTATGATCAAACCTATCAAACAGTGGCGATTCTAGAATTCAAAAAGTGGGGGGCCATTGCGGGGCCAAGGAAAAAGGGTGCCAACATAAATGTCTATCTCGCATTATTATTTTACGTTGTTTTGAAGATTAAGTTGCTATGATTAACCCTATCAAACCCAACATCTTAGCATGGGAGCAATACAAACTTGCGCCAGATTTTTTCCACAGATGAAAACTTCAAGAAAAGTCCACATTTGTTTGCATTGATTTTATACCCTACTGACAATGTACTGCTATGCAAAGCAATGCTACTTTGCTACCAATTATTTATAACTTTCATGTTATGCTACTGCTTGTAAACATAATGTTGCCCAGTGAACTTTGCCACTAATCTGGGAAACCTTATTGCTATAGTAAGCCTAATGGTTTCTAATAAAAATTCCGACTTCACAATGGCGTGCCGTGCGTTTTACGCTTAAATCTACGATGGTAACATATCTTAATCATACTCCCTGCTAACAGCATGACTACACAGCTACAAAAGCATTGGATATTTTATTATATACTTATTCATTATACTTATAGCTCAGTTCCTTTTAGATAGCTACACTACTATAGACCCGGTTTGATCATTCTGACTAAAAAGTAAGATGCTTTGGTAGTTGCATCTTTTTTTACTTCTACAACAGTGGTTCACAACCATTTCGCTGAAGGGACCCAAATCCAGACCTACGATTTTATTAGGGGGCCACACTAAAAAAATTTCCACAAGTCAATTGACACGTTTTGTTTTATTGCGCTAACGTAAGCCTGATAAGCAAAATATTAGAGGTGTTACTGAAAGACACAGCCTAAAGAAAGGAATCCTTTCCCAGCAAAGAATCAGACACCAAGCTCTTATACAGTAGCATAGCCTATATATTTCGCCTACTAAGTAGGCATCATCAGCTCTTATTGAATTAGAACCTGTTACTGAAACATTGCAAAAAGCCGCACAAAGGATGCTTTGGAGCTGCATGCGGCTCTTAGAACAGTGTTTGAGAACCATTTGTTTGTTCAACCAGTCCAATAACACCACCACTGCCAGCTACAATGTCACAGCCTTAGCGATTATTAAACCAAAGAAACAACAAAGGCTTGCACTGCAGATCCACTCTGGTGTCGTAACTCATAGCAATCGCGTTTCGTGTGCTATAAAGAGCACACGTAAGTCTATTTGGCAAAACAGATAGTAGTCTATCTAGGAAGGAATCCGAGCCGGAGCTACCTCTCAAATGGCCATAGCTCCAGCTCCGGTCCTAAATTTTAAACTGAGCTCCGGCTCCTGTTTTTATTTTGAACTCCAGCTCCGGGCAAAATGTCCAGCTCCGGCATTCCGGCTCTGTAGCCCTTTTTTTCGAGATATTTTCACAAGAATGCTGAACGTAATATTGGTGTCGCAATACAATTACTTAGTTCAGCTATTTTATGTCTTGGTTCATCTATTTAATACGTTTTTTAAATAAAATTATATAATTGACTACCTTGTGTTTGCTTTATCAGGCTTCGGGGGTGAAAACGACGTACCGAGAGTGAAAAGGAGCCGATGGAATAAAAAAGTTTGAGAAACACTGGTCTACACTAAATGTAGGGAAATAGGGAAGGCAGGGCGAAGACTTTCCCTACGTTCAAGTTCAGCACTAATTATAGGGAAATAGGGAAACGAAGGCGAAGACTTTCCCTACGTTTGGGATCTACACTAAATGTAGGGAAATAGGGAAACGAAGGCGAAGACTTTCCCTACGTTTCGGATCTATAATAAATTCAGGGAAATAGCGAAAGGAAGGCGAAGACTTTCCCTACGTTTCGGATATACACTAAATGTAGGGAAACAGGGAAAGGAGGACGAAGACTTGCCCTCCATTTCGGATCTGCACTAAATGTGGGGAAATAGGGAAGGTAGGTCGAATGGTATGGTTTATTGTTTCATGTGACTCAGCCAACAAGCAGAAGCACCATAAAAGCCATCGCATGCAGTAAACCAACCATATGCGAACATTAGAGCAAGTGGAAACACAATGGCACAATAGTTGATCAGTGTAAACAAAGAGGGGCGCTGTGTCATATAGGATTGGCGAAAGACCGTGG
>JGI24022J15233_10008820_pt1 | contig 11309 bp, 6 predicted proteins | sample Ectturendosymbi2_FD_15233 | JGI IMG/M metagenome (IMG submission 15233)
CTTAATAGCTGTGACCGTCGGTCACAAAAGATTAAGAAGGCTTAGATCAGTGTGATCTTAAGCAACAAGAACTGCAGCACATACGAAAAAAACACCTGTTATTGAAAATACAAAAATGCACATATCACCTAAAGATAATCTCTAGAAATCAACTCTATTTTATCTTTCAAGCCAAAAGCATCCGATGATTATGTTCCTCCAAATGGGATAAAGGCGCATANANTTNTATTTATTACGATATTGTTTTTCAAACGACCCCACGGACCTTATCAAATGGAAAAAATGTTTNAATACTCTGATACCATGCTAAATTTCATTTCCTGATGGAAATATCAGTGTTCACACTGAAATGAAATAATCACAGACAGTGATTTACGTTAGGAATGAAAGGCTTATGTAGAAAAAAGGAGATCTAGAAGCATGAGGTTGTTTGACTTACAACGCTTTATGAGGTATCCACAAAAATGTAATAAAACATATGAACAACCCGCAGAATAGGACAAATGCTGACCTGAATGGTACATCATTCAATTTTCTGCACACTGTGTCTAGCCATTGATGTACTGTACCTGTGGCTTGTAATATTTTGAGTTGGCGAAATAGACGTTGCCCAAATTTATTTGAAAGTAACATTATTTATGACTGAACCTCTTAATGAAATTTGTGAATAAAAAGTGAGGGAATTCAAAAGTTGTCTGGTTAATCATGACTTTACAATACAAACTTTTAAATGATTTATAATTTATTTACCCAGGGAAAGACGTTGCACCCAGCCGAATTCAGTTGACTATTCACTAGACCCAATCTGCCAGCAATCAGCCAGCATGTATTTGTTTCGTTAGCACGTTACATAACGACTACTGAAATTAGTTTCCTGAGATTTGAAGAGCAACTAATTCAGAACACTCATTTCAGCTGACAGCTTGAAGCCTGTGTTGAGCGTCTGTTTGGCAACAGCAACGACCACTAGTTTTTGTATCCAAATGTAGCTGATGAAACGGTGAACTGCGCTGAAAAAGTAAACATAAGGTTGGAAACATTGCACCGAGAAAAGGTTTTCTAAGTTGCAGCCTCATCACCATTTGAAGCGTTTCCAACAGTGTGACACTATCTACGCCGGTAAAGCTAAGATAAATGCATGTCAAGTATAAATTGCAGCAACTACATGGGCAATTTTCAAGAAAACAAGGGGCCTCAAGTGTTAGAATAGTTCGCAACCTGATAGAAAAATGCATATAATATTTAATGAAAAATAACCAGCTTCCAGAGCAGCGTGATTAAATGATTGTGTAGAGCTTGATCTGATTTAGACTAGTTCTTTCTGAAGATACTTTGTATTGAAAGCCATCATTTTGCGATGCACTGGGTCCTGTTCATGATCATCTCACTTCAAGCATTTACTTCAAAAAAAGTTCTCGACGCGCCATGATTGAGGTTGTAAGAAACTTTAGAAAATATCTATGATATTCAAAATGAAAGACTTTTGGTTGCCCTAGTAATAACATTGTTGCTGGAACGTTCATTCATTTCTGTGCAAGTTGCTTCCAAATCAATGGCGCTTTTTCAAAGGTAGCATCTTTCTGAGTAATTTCCCTTGAAATGACCTGGACTGAGAACTGATCGCTGAAAATATCAGCTCTGGTCCACTGGTGGAAAAACGAAAAATTGTTATCTACCAATGCACGATAATGTTGTAAACCAACAGGTGCAACGAGAAAGCAGATTGTGGTCATGAAACGCCAGATCGTATTTATCGGCTTGTAAAATTTGGAAACTAGCAGCTTGCAAGTTAAGCAAAAAAGAATATTTTTCTGTTTCTCTATGCCTGCCAAAGCTTTCATTTCCCGTTCATTTGCACTGACAAACAACGCAATGGTACGAATTAATATCATGGAAGCAACGGGAGTGTCCTGACCTAGATGTTAAGAAAGATATACAAAAGACAAAAGGTTGCAAAACTTGAAATTTAATCAGAATGGGCAAAAATATGCTTATGCGCTTTCGCTGGTTTCACATCTGCAATTTAGTCAAAATTTATTACGAAGATTAGAAAAATTCCAAAAATTATTGATGCGATTTGCAATAAAACTGTTTGATATATTTAAGGCCTAAAAAGCTGTTTTATTCAACAGGAGCCAATGCAATCCATTTCGTGTAGCTTCTTCTCCCGTGGTTGAGGAAGCAGGCGGAAGACTTTCACAATAATTAGACGTTTCTTGCGATTCGCCTGTGACGGCTTCAAGTGCGCCTGCAACATGAAAGTATCAAAAAATCCCCTCATTGGTTTCAATTTCCTTGAAATGTTCTCGTTAGATCTGCCTTAAAACTTTGTGCTGTAACCTGTTGCTGACGGTGATTGGTTGATCCATTCAGCATTTCGCGCAGCGCTTTGCCGGGTTTAATGGTTTTGGGTTTGATACAGTTACTTCTGCAGAGGCGTGTAGTCAGATATTTTGTTTGGGGGCGCAAACAACCACCAAGTCTCAACATGTGAATATTTAATGCCCTTGTTTTTAAAGCATCATCAATAAAATGTGCTTTTTTCTGAGCAATTATGTTCAGATTTAAGCTGGCAAATGCAAGTCTTTCTTCATTGAATTGACAAGTTTTGAAAGTTTGTTTTTTGTAAAGTTCCAAGTTTCTGCTTTGGATTAGCCACCATTTTCTCGTAAAACATTCTTGCGAGAGCGCTTTTGAAAATCTCACTGCTGTAGTGCAAGATCTGCAATATGCCTTTTGCAGCCAATATTACAGTTGACAAAGAAGTCATCGTGGCCGCCATTATGATTGTGTTTTTTTATTTACACACCTGCTGATGCAGGCACGTAGCCAGGAATTTTGATAGGGGGGGGGCAAACAACAGCCATGTCTCAACATTTGATTATTTAATGCCCCTTGTTTTCGAAGCATCATCCATGAAATGTGCATTTTTCTAGCGCTTGTTTTTGAATAATATGTTCAGTCAATTTTTTCATAATAATTTACTGATGTAGGAGGCGGGGGTACAAGGGGTGCAAACGCACCTCCAAAATTTTTGATTTGGTGAAAATCTGGGCAAAATCTGAGGAAATGTGTGCAAAATATGTGTTAACCTTCGCAAAATTGCTGTACGTGCTTTGATTTTACAAAAATGGCACCCAAAAAATTATTTTTTTTGGAAATCATGCATTAATTTAGTTATTTTCGGGCAATTGAAGGGAAATTTGGAGAAGTTTTGGTGAAATTTGTGCAAAAATGGTGCTTAACTGCCTCGATTTGAAAAAAATGCGCCCAGTGAAATGCAGTCGTTTTTTATGGAGGTCATTTTCTTGGGATTCTTTTTCGGGCACATTTGCAGAAATTTGGGCTAAAATCCTTCGCATCCCCAAAAATTTGCCTGCCCCTACACCTAGTTTCAGTTACATGCGCTTTATCGATGAAACAGACATCGATTGCAAGCTATCAGTCGGTAAAGGCAGTGTCAATGTACTCAACACTTCCAAAATGAAAAACGTCTTCCTACTTAGATTTTGCTGCTGAGACTACCCGCTGCAGGGGAAAGATTTCACGTTTACAGTAGGATAGGCTGGCAACTAACATTAAATGAAAGTTGTAACACTGCACTGGTCGGATTGTGATTACTTGGCCCAGGCTTTTTTTCGCCGGAAAGTTAATATGAAATCATTGACGAAAACGGTAACGCTCAACATGATTGTGATTAAACCGTTGCAATGCAGTTTTAATCGTAACAAATAAACATCCAGAAATAATGTTGTTGTTGCCAAACAGTGTCTATGGCAGAGGTCTCAAACACCCAGTCCGCGAGAGCATTTTGTGCGGCCCGCGATGCTTTTTGGTAATTTTGAGATGATTAACATTTAGGTTATTTAGTTTATTCATCGGTGTTTAAAAGTGCTAGGCTAGCGAGTCAACAAGTTCATTTGAAACGAACGTAGAAAGGGCTAGAAATAACTTCCCTATAACTTACAATACCATTCGCCGCACAAAATACGTGAAAGCTGTTTCTAGTAAGGCTCAGGTACCGCCTTTGTTGCATAATGCGACCCTAGGGGCTGGGGTAGCCACAATGCGGCCCTGATTTTCTGAAAGTGCTCGTTTCGCCCTCGGAGAAATTTGAGTTTGAGATCGCTGGTGTATGGCTTATTTGCGCAATAAAAAAGACTTTGGAACTGGATTTCTTCTCAACCGAAGTTTGAGTTTCAAGGGGTATCTAAGACGTGCATCACCGCTATTAGTTTTGAAACAGTACAAAAAATATACGATTTACATTTAAGGCTACGGTTTATGCGGTAGACAAGAGTAAGATGCACAGCATTTGTAGCACGCCAGAGTTAACAGAGAGGTAGAAATTTTTGCGATGGGTTTGAAATATGTTTGCATCACTACTAGGGAGATTCAGCAAACTGGTGCATCAGAAACAGCTGGGAAAAGTGGTGACTCCTTGTTTCACTTTGGTTAGTGGTTACAAGCAGTTAGATACAAGATCGTATTTCATTATCACTAACTTCCACACGGAGCTTAAACCTTAGGAAAATATCAGCCATGACATGAATTCTCCAACATTTACACCATACACTGCCATGGGCGTCGGGAGGGGAGGGGTAGAAGGGGTCCTTGGCCCCTCCCTGTTTTTAAAATTTGACATTTTCATATTATATTTTTGAAATTTGACATTTTCATATTATATTTTTTTAGCAAAAAAGGTTGTTTACTTAGTTTCGAGTGGAAAGAATGAAATTTCACCATTTTTGCCCACCTTACGAAAATCCTTGGCTTCACCTGGAAAATTCTATTATTTCCCCCCCTGGTACACAACGTTTGCTTAATCATGGACAATTGTTGAACCACAGTGCTTTGATCAGGTTCGACTAAATTATGCAATAGGTTACGCAAGCATTTTCGGTGATTTGCGCTGAAATACTTCTTTGGCTTAGACATCAAAAGCTTGATTGATCTGAAATCTTTCGGAATTGGGGGGGCAATTGCCCCCCTGGCTACGCGCCTGCGCTGATGTATACCAAACCACGTTCAAGTGAAGCCGAGTAGCGACTTTGCTTTAAGACAACTCCCGAACTTGGTCTACAATACTTGCGCGCATATGAGACGTGCATCTTATTCAACTCTTGAACGACTGGTTGACGTATGCAGCTGAAAACGTAAAGGCTAGAGGCGCTCAACGCGTTTGAAAAATGTTTGGGTTTTATATACGCTATGAAATGCGAAAGTTACACATGTNCTCTAAAGAANCTTGAATGCGTTTGACGTTTGACCAACTCAGTCTGCACAAAATGTGAAAATGGTCGTGGTTTTGTGAAAACGAAGTCACAATCGATTATNATCGCGGCTTTGCNGTGAAGTTAAGAAATACTTGTCGCCGCAGCCACAGCGGTTGTTTAGTTAATCTAGCCCAGTGGTTCCCAAAGTACGGGTCGAAACCCAAACAAGCGCCCCGAAGGGTCAAAAAATGGGTCGCACACAGGGGATCCAAACCGGGTTTGTGTGTTTTCAAAGTTACCACTGCTTGTCTGTGTGTAGCTTAGGTAGTGTTTCCAACACGGGTTTTCCCAAACCCGAAACCCGTTTTTTTCGGCTATTTTCTACAATCCGAAACCCGTTTTTTTTTTCAACCACCAAACCCGGATATTTTTAAAAACATGGAATTGCTGTTGCATTCAAATATTAGTAATTCTGGTAACACTGAAGTTGCAGATTGGCGCGTGTGACGGCCATCTTAGCACATTTGAACTTTCAACTATTACCATGAGGCATGAGGTGCGGGTTTTGCTCGCTGACCACCGCACGTTCGTTGTTGGTCCGTTTATATTTCATTCAGTTGACCTATTTAGACGGATCGTGACGTCATTTTGCACACAATAGGTGTCTATGCGAACTTTAGTCTTTTCGCTAACCCAATTAAATAACTACGACGTGAGGTAGTTCTTCAAAGGTGTGCCGTAGTTTCGTAGTTACCAGTTAGTTCATTTATAAGCTGCTATGTGTTAGTTCACATACAACTGTGGTTCTATGCAACATCAAACACGTTCCTACAACTTTTATACCAAATATCTGACTTTCCATTACAAGCGACTTAACTAGATCTTTAATCATACACATTCAGTTTAAAGACGTTAGTAATCGAAGAAAATCAAAAGCTTCGAGCTATTTCATATACAATAAGGTTCATCAAACACCGAGTGCAATTTGTGCTCCGTTATACAAAAGGAGGAGTTTCAAGCACTGAAAGTTTGATCAACGATTTGAAATCAAAGCACAGAATCCATGTAATCCTTGAGAGTGAAGACCACAAAACCATTCTGGCGCATGAAGGGTTCCGATCACAAATTGTGATAAAGGAAATGGGTCTTTTTGAGGCTACAAAGAAGAGGTTAAATAACCTTGAAAATTTGTGCCATGCCTTAATTACAATCAAGCCCCCATCAGTGGAACCAAAGAGGGCTTTTCAGCCACTGGACTATTTGTCGCAAAACTCAGAAACAGACTGAATGATGAAAGTGTGCTTTGATTGTCATGCGTTAGTATTATAAACATCATCGAAAAACTGTGCTTAGCGTAATTAACAATTCGTTAATAAATTGCGCAGGGACCAACACAGTAGTAATTACACAATGATATTGATTTTTTTGTCGGTCAAAATCGCATTAATTTCAAAACTCGAAAAACGGGTTTTCCCGTTTTTTCTCAGCTACCCGAAACCCGGGTTTTAAAATTTTGTCCCTTATTGGAAACACTAAGCTTAGGTACTAGAGAAAAGGGTAGATTGCTGACATTAAGAACGAGCTAAGTAACTTACTGCCAAAATCACTCATAAAATCATTATAATTTTCATACGTTGTTTGAAGCTTGAGTCGTTGTTTGAGGCGTTTTCACCAAACTCAGATTTGGGTTGTGCTCAAAAAAGTTTGAGAACCCTGATTTAGCCATTCTAGCGTAAGCGGTTGAAGTCTTTTTTAAATCCATGAGTGTTAAATATCAAAATCACATCGATTGGTAAACAACTTCAAGTTTTTTCATTTTAGTTACATGCGCTTTATGGATAAAACAGATTGCAAGCTATCTGTAAGTAATGACATTGTCAATGCACTCAGTACTTACAAAATAAAAAGCATCTTTCTAAGGTAGATTTTGCTGCTGAGTCTTCCCATTACAGTTGAATGATTTCAAATTTACTACAGGATAGGGTGGCAATCAACATCAGGTGGAAGTTGATTCTTGATTCTATTTGAAGAAGAGCTGATGATGCCTACTTTGTAGGCGAAACGTATAGGCCTACTCTGTAAGATCTTAGTGTCTGATTCTGTGCTGAGAAAGGATTCTTTCCTTAGACAGTGTTCAGATGGAAGTTGTAACACTTTTAGACTATGCACAGGTTGGACTCTGATTACTTGACAAAACTGCTTTTTGACTCGCCGGTAATGTAATGTGTAATATAGGCTCCACATAATTGTGGTTGAACCGTCACACTGCTGTACATGTTTAATCATAATAAATAAATATCTAAAATAATTCTATTGTTGCTAATCGGTGTCTATGGCCCCTCCCTAGATTTTAAAAGTTGACATTTTCCTATTAGATATTTAGCAAAAAAGGTTGTTTTCTGAGTTTCGAGTGGGAAAAATTGAATTTAACCATTTTTGACCTCCCCTACAAAATCTTTGGCTTCCCCTGGAAAAGTCCAGTACTGCCCCACCCCTGGAAAAAAATCCTTCCGAAACGATTTACACAACGTTTAATTAATTATGGACAATTTCTAAACCACACAGCTTTGATTAGTTCGACTAAAGGCTGAAGAAGGAAAGGTTCCTTAAGCAGTTTCGTTTATTTGCACTAGAGTATTTCTTTGGCTTACACATGAAAAGCTTGATTAACCTGAACAGTTTTGGTGCAACTTTCGGAATTGAGGGGGAAATTGTCCCCATCGCCCCCCCTCTGTCTACGCACTTGCTTCTGCAAACCTTATGTGTCATCATTCGCCTATGAAACACTTTAGAGTGTGTTTTTACCGCCTAGGAAATTTTATTGAAAACCATTTTTATGATTTCAATAATCATGGTATTTGAAAGTGGAGAATTTGTCAGTTTTTACTTTACTAATTACGTAAAGTGTCAGACAATATGTTGACGCTAGCAACGTGGTCAAAACTATCACGAACATAACAACACGTGTTGGGTAGGCTCCAAGCAGTGGTGTTAAAATACTTCACCTGGACCAGCCTATATTCTGTGTAAGCAAATTTTTGCGTCATCCACGCCTTGCTGTGCAATATCGTGTACGCTTTCCGGATGGAGCAAACTCTTTTGCTCATCGCTTTTAACACTTTAACTGGTTCACTGATTTTACCACTCGCCATAAAATTTATGGCGATTTTATCAGGAAATTCATGAAACGTTTTGAAATTTTTGTTGATTTCTTCAGGAATGCATAAGCGAGTACATGAACAGGGTTGCCAAACTTTTCTCACAAGGCGCTGAATAAGCTATAAAATGCGCTGGATACATTTTATCACATTGCAAAGACTACATTGTATTGAGTTGGATCACCAGATCTCTGTATTTGGATCCAGAAACGTGTTTTGCTGTGTGGAGCTTGATAACAAGCGATATTTTCGAGGAGCACCACTGACTTTCAGAAGAAAATTCCACCAGTTGCTCTCATGAATCCTGCACTGACACTTACACGAAGAAAATTTGCAGCAGTTTAGCTCGTTTCAGTCTCCGCTACCCAAAAGATTTATGCGGTGTTCATTCTGCAGTTTCAAAATATACTACGCTGTTTCAACGAACATAAGACGCCTTCAAACCAGGCCCATAGCCTTGGGGGGCATTAGGCGGCAATAGCCCGAATTGTTTTGTGTCCCCCCAAAGCTTGTTGTGTCCAGAAAAATTTGTTTCAAACTTTCAAAAAACACAAAACTCTTCCCACCTAAAAAGTTTTTTTCCCACCAATCCTTAAAACCTGGCTACGGGCCTGCTCTAAAAGAAATTTTGTTTGAGGTGTTTTATTTCCAAACACAAACAAATAATCGCATAACCGCTGTACCATCTGCAGTGTAACTTTCCCCAAAAGCAGCCTTCCGATTGAATTCACAAAAGGTACATTGCAACTCATGCATCTGTCCACAGCCAGTATTATAACAATGGCATTGTGAAAATATATTTTTGCCCCCAACAATGCGATTTATCCAAAACATTGAACGATCATTGNATAATCATACGAGAGAATTGTTCTGTTGCCCATTTTGTCTTTTTGAATAGAAGTAGGAGTGAAAAAGCTATATTGGCAATTTTAAAGTTTTTGCTTTTATTTGTTGCTCAACATGCTTTTCAAAATTGCAAGGGAAAACCATTAGATTTGGTGCTGAAGATATTAAAAACGCTAAAACAGCACATACGCATTTTTTCAAAAAGAAGCACTGGTCTTGGTGACAAAGCTTTAAATCTAGCGCGTTTCGCGCTAAATTGGCAAGTCTGCACGCGGTCATTGGATAAAATTTTGATCTCAAAAAATTATGTGGTTTGCCATAAACGTTCTCTTTTTCAAGTTTTATAATTTTCGGTTTACGAAAGCTTTTTCTAGTTGGTTGGGGTCTATCACGCACATTGCATTATAATCTTTATGTTTAAGTTACTAAGCACGAAACGACCTAACGTTTACGTGCAGTTGTTATCATCTTCAACAAGATCAGATTAAAAAGTGTTCAACTGTGCTTTACTGCTTGTATCTACGGCAAAAGGAGACATTACTGTGAAAAAATTATTTAATTCAACAATACTGTAAAAGAGATGCTGAACGAAAAACTCTTTTTCAGTCATCCAGGAAATGATGAATGTGCTGTGAACAACCTAAGGACAAAAGTTAAAAAAATTACTGTGATAGGCTTTTCAAATACTTGTTTTGCAAAACAAATGATGCTAAATGTGTCTGTTTGAGGACGATGAAGTACGTTTGTTAGATCTATGTAAGTATCTTTCAAATACGAAAGTTCTGTCACCGATGCAGTGGCAATGACCAAACTTGAGAGACGAAAAATATGCTGACGAAAATATCCTCTACCCAAAGTCATGGATACGATAGAATGATGAGCATTTGCAAAACAGCGACAGACACCGTCTGGATTACTTTTTTTTCTTTTTCGCGGTGAATTAAAAAAGTAAGCCTACGAAAGAAGAAGAGAGCCAGCTACCAGTATAAATAGCCAGCACGCTTGTCTATAGGTCAAGCGAGGAAGCGGCAGCCGGTTTACAGCTTGAACCTGAATTTCAAAGCAAAGCCGGTCCCTCACGTCGGTCTGTTTCAAAATCAAGAACAGGGGCAAAGTTTCAACGTTTATGTGGCAGTGATGCTTTCCAGAGTTGGAAGTTTTTGACATATTTTAATTTTACCGGAAGGTAAGCTCAAGAAATAAACGTTCCTTCATACGAAAGATGTGTGCCACTACGAGCGCAGAGCGCAAGGAGAGAATCAAATTCGTAACAGAGGGAAAANCCCGCGGTATTTTAGAAGTGCACTTTTCAACAATTCGTAGTGAGTTGGACACTGGTTTCATTACCGTGCTTTAGGTTGTTCTAAATGATGCAAGTTTGACCATCAATTGACAGGAATCGATGGAATAGCCTGACCTAATCATTAAAGAAATTTGCACAGTCAGCGAATTGCACGGCTGATTGCGTTCTGCTTGCCCATGCCGAGTAGAACACGTGAGATAAAATACTTAGCGATGTGACCCTGGCAAATGACAAGCTATACATTTGTGCAATTCATGGGCGCAATTTTGTTGTAAAATATGAGGGGGCAGCTTGGTGTGAAAACAATGCATTACAAAACCTAAAGAGAAAAATGTGGGGGACATGGCATATTATCAGTGGTGTAGGAGGCGGGGGTGCAGGAGGTGCAAGCGCACCCCCAAGAGTTTTGATGTGTTGAAAATCCGGGCAAAATCTCTGAAAATCCGGGCAAAATCTCTGAAAATTTGGGCAAAATCTCTGAAAATTTTGGCAAAATCCCTGAAAATCCAAACAAAATCCTTAAATATCTTGGCGAAATCCCTGAAAATCTGAGCAAAAATGGTGCCCAACGTTGTTTGACTTCCAAAAACGGCGCCCAAGGTTTGCAGAAAAACAAGTGAAGATCATTTTTTGGAGGCCACACCACAAAAACGGTCGGCAAAAGTTGCACGACAACTTTTTGTGCAAGTTTGGGAAAATTTGGGCAAAAATCCTTTGCACCCCCAAAAATTTGCTTGCTCCTACACCTACGCATATTATATTCCCACTATCTGAAAAAGTGGGGGG
>JGI24022J15233_10008821_pt1 | contig 11309 bp, 4 predicted proteins | sample Ectturendosymbi2_FD_15233 | JGI IMG/M metagenome (IMG submission 15233)
CCGTTATTGCTTCTTTGGACAGTTGCAAAATTAGCCAAGTCAGTATTTTAATAAGTAAACGAATAGCTCGCGGAGCCCCGACGTTTCTCTCGCGGAGCCCTGGGGCTCCATACAGAGCACTTTGAGAACCTATGCTATAGACTACACCAATAGTACATTTGTATAAGGTATTCCAGTTGTTTCCTATTTCAACCTTGAACCATTTCTGACAACACTTTGAACCTTGAACCATTTCTGACAACACTATTCAGTGTTATTAATGAAAATCTTTCAGTGAATAGCATTTAAAATCACTTTCATGTCTTTTTTTCAATACTCTAGTATCTTCCAATACTCATAGACTGGATAGACTGGTTGTGGTATATATTGCCATGATGCTTCCAATCCGCAACACTGACTCACATTCGTTATCTTAGCTGTTGAATCTTCCACTGGTAGATCAAAGTCAGATTATTCCCTAAGTTAAGGTCACTGATTTTATCCACTGATGAAGTTAAAGTTCGTTTATGCACATTTATCCACACTAGTAACATAACCAAAGGATGTTTCAAAATTTTTAAAAACGTTGTTCAGTTTTTCTTTTGTGGTGCAGATTAAAATATAACACTAGCTTTCTAAATGCGGTGTGTGACACCACTATTATTGGCCTCATCCTTTCAATGCACAGTTGCAAAGATGGTGGAACAAAAATTTTTAAGTATCGTGGTTTCAAGGCTGCATTGCATAGCAAACGTCCAGCAAGACAACCAAGTCAGTGAGTTCATCTGAAGTTGTTACGAATGGTTACCTGAAAGCAATCAATTAGTGGTTGATTCCTACATCACAATTTAGCATTGTTGCATCATAGCTGTAGCATTACTTTAAAGACTCAAGGTAATGCATGTGATGTCACAGATTGTGATTACTTCCAACTAGCGCAGGGCCAGAAAAGTGCTTTGTTTTAATATCTGCCAAGTCTATTGATTTTGTAGAAAGTATCAAACCATTGTCAGACTATTTTGTATGATTCTGATGATCTAAACCAGTGGTTCTTAACCTGGGGTAAATTTACCCCTGGGGGTAAGTTTCACCTCCCTAAGGGGTAAATTTACTGAATCATAAATTGCAGTCAATGTAAATTTGCATATATCATTCTAAACTGTAAGAGTGTTAATTTCTTATTTTCAATAAATGAGCATCGTCGAGTGTATTGGGGTGAATCTGGTAATCTTGTTTGATAAAAGGGTAAGATATGTAAAAGGCCAAGAATCACTAATCTAGAAGGTCAATCTGTGTCACTGACAACTTCAACATCAACTGATCTAAACTCTTTTCTGTTGATTTCTTGGTCTAAACCAGTGATTCTTAACCTGGGGTAAATTTCATCTTCCTAGGGGGTAAATTTACTGAATAATAAATTATAGCAAATGTCCAATTTTACAAATTTTTACAAAATGTAATCTGGATTATTAGGCTAGTTAGTTAGTTACAGGACAAAATACAAGTACTTCTGACAGTGTTTGTTGGCAGATTGATGAGAGGCTCAATGTCAGGGGTAATAGTGCATTGTTACCAAGTAGGTTTACGGATATATCATACAAACTGGAGATGTTGCACTTTGGATTGTGATTCAGAGTTATGCTTAGCGGCAAGTTCTCTTTTCAGTTCATCTTTACACATGTAAATGCTCAGGTCCGTAACCAGCTTGGAACACTAGGGGTGGTGAAGAATTTTCTAAGAGGGGGCCAAATGTTTTAAATGATGTCCAATAGTTTTCACCTATATTCATCACACTTTTCCAGGGTGAAGCGAAAAATTTTGCAGGGGGGCTTCGCCCCTCCCTGGCTATGGGCCTCTACATTCCTGTCGCCATGAGGGTCTTTGGAGGGCTTAGCCCCCCAAAACAAAGCTCCAAGCCCCCGCAAATTGAAATATGAAACACCATAAATTAGTGGAATTTTTGTCAAAATTGAATGTCACGTCCCCCATGCGCGAACGTAAAGCCCTGCTATTGACAACTTTCTGGTGACAGTTATGGGCCTCTACCAGATTATGTGAGCACCTCATGTGCGCAATGCTGTTTCTGTTCACGACCTCATTTGGAGTTAGTACGTAAAAGGAGATTGTAGCTCTTTCAGAATGAAAAATCCTCTATTGTGCAATCAAATTTTACTGTTTTCATAATGGTCACACTCTAGCACTATTTTTCTCTTTCTTTTCACAGCATGCTATAGACTGGACAGTGGACAGCCTTTTCTGGGATTTTAGTGAATGAGTCATTCATGAGTTCCGAAATGCAGGTTTATCGAAGAAAAGTTATTTAGAATCACACGTGGATTTCAGGTCGGCTTCATCATAAGAGATGGTGTTCAAAACCTCTGTGTCTCTTTTCCTCAAGTGCCCAATTATGGTTCAATGAAGTCATCAATTTTGTAAAATCGCTTCACTCCATCCAACACACGTTCATGACAGCCACATGTCTTTGCAGATCAATTGCGCTCAATTTCATACTGTAGGAACGCTGTCTATATGAGGGTTCGTTCTGAAGACAATTAGGATTGGAAGCATCCTGTCGCGTTGCTTTTGCAATAGCAAAGAAAAGAAACTACATATAATTGGGAAAAGACTTATCAAACAGCACACCATGGATATAATCGAAAAGAGAACAAAAGAAGAAATTTAAGAATTTTTAAACCATACAGTATACATTGTCGTATAAGTGTTATTTCTTGTCATATTTTAGATCACACTGCAGATGAAACTCGAAGTAATAAGGCAAGAGTCACCCTTCAGCTAGATGAGTCAACTGACATGTCGAACTGCATGTATTTGTTGGTTTACTGTTGATATATTGGCTAAATGCAGTTGAAAAATCAAGTTCTTGATGTGCGAAAGTCTAGAGATGACTATCGAAGTGACTGATCAGGAAAAATGGATAATTTATTTCAACTAAATAAATTCGCACGATCACTTTGGCTCGCTTTGCACAGACGGCGTCTCCTCTATGCTCAATGAAGTCAGGTTTTACAACTCGGTGAATAAACAGGCTTTGCACATCACTTTTACTCTTTGTGTTCTTCTTGGGCATGCACTGGCAAGTAAAGCCCTTCCAGAATTTTTGAAGATAATTTTATCAGGGCACTCGTCTTCTCAAAGTGCTGTATAAAGATGAATTAATTGATCTTTACAAAACTTTATTCCAAAATAATATCTTGCAACTGTTTGACTTTTCCAAATTTTGGTGTGGATTGGGCGAAGAGTTGCCAATGCTGTTGATGCGCACATTTGAAGTTATTATACCTTTTCAAACTATTTATTTCTGTAAGGCAGGTTCTCCTCAATGATGACCATAAAACAAAACATTGATCTCGATTGATTCCAAAGAATGGCATGAGAGTGTCTCTTTCAACCACTGTACCCAGAATCTCAGATACTGTGCATAGAAAACAAGCACAAAAGTCTCACTGAGTGACTGATTGGTTGAGGTTGTTTGTTATTTTTCAATAAAAGAAAATAAATTTTTTAAATTTCAACAACCTCAGCGAACCACCTGCAAGTATTCATGCTTACTTGTAACTGCATTTTATTAAAGTTTTATGTCAGGAACTGATAAGTTTCATACAAGCATTACCCTAAAATTAGTTCCAGTAAGTACAAAATTTCGTGTATCTGTGTGTACCTTTGCAACGTTTTTCCAGGAGAATCTGCCCTGGACCTTTCCAGAAAAGTCATACCTTATTGGCTCTCAAAGTGTTAAAGAACATTCCCAATAGTCTGCAATCAAAGTCAAAAACAATCACTATATAGAATGTACATAATATATATGTATCATGATTTTTGTGAATCATATTATGATTCAGTGTGGTGGATTGGCATCATCATGGAAGTGGATGAACAACAAAGTGAAGTCAAAGTTAAATTTATGTCCCCACATGGTCCTAGTAAATCTTTTCATGGCCATCAAGAAACAACATGTGTTGGGTGACTTTACAGCAAATTCTCTGCATAATAAGAGCACCACAGTCAGATATGAGTAGTGGAAGAAATTACAGCATTGAAAGTATTGACATGAAAGTGATGTTAATGCTTTTCATTGAAACTTTTCATCAGTGAAACTGAATATGATCAAAGTGTTGACTTATAAAAATGATACAAAGGTGAAACAGAAACCACTGGAACACCTTACACAAATACTGCACATTTGTGGTCTAGGTTAAATCATTTTTATTAGACAATAATGTGCATTTTTTGTATGTGATTGTTTATACTCCTCACTTGTGGGAAAATGTCCAATAGTTTCAGGGTGAAAAGTTGAGATACTGTTAAATGTAAGTTTTAGCAGTATATTGTGTACATGTATAAAAATGTATCAAAACTCCATCCCAATTTCAAGAACCCTGAAAAACTTTATTACCAAACCTATATTAATAAAACATTTAAGCATATTTGTAAAAAAATTTAAAAAAATTCATTTGCAATGTTGTGTCAACAGCTTTAAATATGAGGTCAAAGTTTGGAACTAAAAAAATTGCTACAAAATTTTTCTCTAACAAAACGTTGTTTTTCTTACATTTTGACTGCAGATTCGGATTCATTGAGCTTTGAAACAACCTGAAACCAATTCATGTGCATCTACTATATGTAGGGTGATTCTATATGTGACATTTTGATAAATTTTTTTGAAGACAATTCATTATAATTTTTGTTTGGTGCATTTCTGAAATTTTCTTTTGATATCAGTAGCAAACTACTTCATAATGACTTGTTTAAAAAAAAATACATATTTCCAGTTAGAGATAGACCGACCTATATTTGGGTTTCATTGATATATCGATATCAGCCAAAACGGCCGATTTTGTCAGCCTCAGTAAGTGTTGACAAAATGCTGTTACATTCCTCACGCATCCAGACAATTGCACATGAAAGCACAACGAACCAAGTCCAGATAGTCATCTTGCAGCAATGCACCTGGTGTGTTTTCATAACAAAAAGTGGACAAGATGAACCATGAAGCACGCATCGGCCGATGCAGCCAAAGCAAAAGCATTATCATCAATTAGATTAATTAAAGATCATAGCAAAATATTGAGATTGCTGCATGTTGAAAAATATTAGCTCATAAATCCTGAAAAATATTCGCTCGTAAATACATTATATTTTTGATAATGACGTAGAAAACAAGATTTAAAAATTTTGGATATATCAGTAATTGTTATCAGCTATTGTCCATGAATGGCTGATGTATCAGTATCGGCCACAAAAATCCATATCGGTCGATCTCTAATCCAGCCATGATATAACAAGCATTTTGTGGTGAATAAATGCATGTTTGTTACTTGATTGTCTTGCACCACAATTTAAAGCTATCGTTTATTAATATATGCAAAGACATTTTAGTCATGCACAGGAATGTAATAAGGAAGCAATGCAAACTATTGTATAAACACTGAGTGAACTAAACAAACACAGAACTAATTTAATTTCTTTCAAATTGTGCACTGGAACATGAAACAAAGATGCCATCACACATGTCACAGAGTGTGGTGCGTGTAACCAATTTACTTCGTTTATATGAAAAATCTAAATAGTACGAAAGTAAATAATGAGGTAAATGTGTTCAGTAAAGATAATGTGACATACAAAGAAAAAGTGGTCTGCAAAATTTTTGCGGAAAAACTTGATGCAAAAAAACGTGACATGATTGACATAAATATTGGCCAAAAAAGCAGTCATATTTTGGAGGTAACATGCAAAATGGAAATTTCAAGCATTGAATACATCTCTTGCACTCATACTGCACCACTTAGTAGTTGTAAAAAAGTTTTATCAACACCAAAACAATTTAGAAATAAAATGTTTATTTAACACATTAAATTAAGTCACCCACTATTCTCCAAACATCACCACTAGATGATGCTGCACATAACATGTGTTCCACAAACAAGAAGAAAAACTTCAGTGCTTCTGGTTTTAAGATTTATCAAATAAATATCTCTAAACTCAGTTTGAAAATATAGTCCATGGTTGACATTTGTGTGGAATTGCCCTGTAGAGTATTTTTGAAGATACGCACAAATTTACATTGACCTATGAGCAAAAAATAGTGCTTGCATAGTAAATCTTGCCTAGAGGTGAATAATTCAACAGGCCACAATTCAAGAAGTTCATGAGATACCACAATTTTTTTTTTCTTTGGTGATCATGTTCAAAAGGCAATAAAATATATGAAAACAAGGAAATTCTGAAATGTAGGGCTACAAATATTTACTTTTTTCTAACAATTGATATGGAATGACCCTTTGCGAAAGCTTTATGACAACATGGACATGCATTGGCTAATTTTCAGTTATTCTGAGCTCTAAGTGGAGGCGCATTGCAAAAAAACAAAACTTTTGTCCATCCAAACTTCAATCAGTTTGTACTTATCCATTCACTGAGAAAATGCACTCAATCAAAAAGGTGTCAATTTTTAAGCATACCTGCAGAGAATTGTGCCTGGTCATCGTTGACAGTCTGTCGTTGACTGTGTTCCAACAAGGAAGCGGCCGCTGCAGTTGAACTGATGGCCGGATCATCCTTTGATGTTTCAGACTCGAGTTCTTCACATGCAACGCAGTAATTGGCGCCTTCACGATTTTGCAACAGGATTGTGTCGCAGGCAGGACACAACTTGTCCAACATTTTGTATCCTGACAGGAGACAAAATCAGTTGCAACGGTTCAGGTCAATTTTGAAATGGAATGTGAAAACTACTGACATTAAAAAGTACAAGCAGAATTAGATATCTGCGAAGTTAAACAGAGTTTTCTCTGGCTTAGTGAAACTGACAAGTAAATTTACTGGTAGACTGGTTTGTTTGTTTGCCACTAAATTTGTAAAATTTATTCAGCTTGATGTAAGCCGGCTGCCAGTTTCGGTAAAAAAGTATTAAATAGCTTTTTGTTCATTTTAGCACAAAATATGAGTAGATGCTGCATATATACAATAAATAAAAGTTCAACTGTGCTAATGCCGCTACATATTTCCTAACTGCACACCCAGCGCAGCATATTAGAAAAGAAGATAAACAAAAGCTTGTGATGAAAAGATTTCATGTATACTCACAACCAACAATTAAATGGAAGTCTTCAAAGCAAAATTATAGGTACAATATTTTTATTTATTGCCATATTCAAGTTCCTCTTACATGAAACATATGCAAACATATGAATAAATAGCTTAGCGACCTTTACTGCATGTGCTGTGACGCTTCTTTCCAGTCCTGCCCTGGTGTGTAGAGAACACATTCACAAAGTCCAGTCAATGTACTAATTACTACCTGGGTTTTCCGGAAGGCCGCCCAGTCTTTAGTTCGCCCATGGGCGCTTATTTTAGGTGGGTGTTCATATGGTGCTAAGATTTCAGTTGAATACTATTTGTACCTGTTCCCTTACACGGTACGTCCAACGTTATACAGCGTTTGAAAACTTTTAGATATTTGTGCCCACACTCCAGACTGTATTGTGTGCCATTATGACATACAATGTAAAAAGCCATTATGATATGCAAGGTGATTTACAATGCTTTAATGCATAAAGTTTAGACAGGCAATATGTGACTGCCGTATAACAGCCCGGGCAGTTATTTGGTCCACGTCTTAATTTCCCAATGTGGCTATTTTCCTATTGACAGCCCTGGGCGGCCTTCCGGAAAACCCCGGTAATACTGATTGTCGGGTCAAGCTCATGTATCTTTTTCCTAGACATTGATAAAATTTGGTTCTATTGCCATGATTGTTGTCCTCAGCAATTCGCTTAATGGCGAACCCATAACTAAGGATCTTCGACAAGGTGGCAAGTTTGGAATATGCGAAAAAATCACCATAACAACAATTACAACCTGGAGCTATCTCCTCCAGGTACATTTTGAGCTTCTCTGGGTCCAACAGGTACATTTGTCTCAAGTCGATTGAAAGAGGAGTTATGGAGGGGCGCGAATTTTTGTTCAACTGAGCCGCGGTGATGAAGGGGGACCTGGCAAGAGACCTTATGATTCCCTGGCGTCGGATCATCGATGGTGCCTCAGTTTTATACCTACTCTCAGATTGTACAGGCGATCTGCAAACCAAAAGTCAGTCGTCATGAATTTTGTGCAAGTTGCATTGTTTACCATTTTTGACATTAAAAGGAGTGAGTCACAAAGCACGTACGTCTGTTTCTATAGTTCATAGATTTAGTGTGTGGCAGGTACATCCAGTGAAGGCTATTCATAAGAAAATTTAGCGAACCTGAATCCAGGTTGTGAGCTTATGCAGTGGAGCTGAATCCAGGTTATGAGCTCATTCAGTAAACCTGAAACAGGTCATGAGCGCATTTACTGAACATTAAGCCAGATAGTTTGAGCCACTGGCGCAAGAAAATTGAGTTAAAATTGACGAGTTATATGTAATTCTTTGTAACCAATGTGACACCACGTGAAAACCCATCATTTGGCCAGTGAAGCATTGCTCCGATTTCCCCAAATTAGAATGAAATTTGTACATGAGTAGTGCACAGAGATATCATTTTAGGACTGTCTCATCCAGCATTTCCTACCAGTGTATCTCATAATTGTTCGTTGACTTTAGTTCTATCAGATACTAAAGTTGGAAAAGGCAGGGTCCCGCACAAAGAGTATTGGTCAAGAATTGTGGCATCCAGCATTCTTAACACATTTGCTGCCAGCGTACGAATATATCGTACTTGAAAATCAGCCTGAAATCAAGCAATTTTCAGTTGTCTCAAACAACTGCATAGCTCCTCTGCCAATTGTGCTAGAGAGCTGTTCAAACCCTTAAAAGACTCAGCAAGTCTTCGAATCTGGAATGAAAAAAATTTTTTGGTTATGAGTTTTGTTGTTTTTGTGGGTGATGTCACAAGGAAGGTAGGTTTTTAGCCATTTTGTATCATGTTACCTGGCCCAGAGCCCAACTGCTAGATCAGGGGTTCCCAACCCTTTTATGATCTCGTACCACTGGGGCACCCCTTATGGTCAACTAGTACCACTTCTTCCAGAACAACTAATTTGATCAAATCTTAGTTTATTCAGAAGAACAATATATACATTAAAGTAGCAATAAATGACCACAACTAAATTTAATGAGACTTTTGTTGTTTACCATCCACCAATTGGTTGATGCCTGGCGTAAATTTGCTAACATCGCATCGAAATTCATAATGTTGTGATGCAATAGGAATACCAGGTTGCAGGAAAATTTATTTATTTAGAAACAAAACCTGATACGCAAACTAAAAAGCCGTGAATCCAGGCTTTTGTCAAAAATGCAAGTTACTTGCGTACCACTGGAAGACCTTGGCATGCCACTAGTGGTGCGCGTACCACAGGTTGGGAACCCCTGCGCTAGATGGAAGTATATTGCTCAAGTTTTCATTGTCAACTAGGCTAGAATCCAAGTCTTTTGAGCTTTTCATTGACTTTCNAGCATTTCTGATTCAAAAGTTATGATCTAAAAANAGTAAATAAATTAATTATTTAATAAGTGGATCAATTAGTTACTTTATTGTTTTTAGGTCATAACTTCTGCACCCAAAACTCCAGCAAGTCATTCAAGTATCAAAAAACTCAGTTTTTAGCCTAGTTTTCAATCAAAGCTTCAGCAAAATACTACTACCATCTCGCAGTTTAGACCTAGGACCAGATGAAGTGGACCAAAAGGCTCTAAAGCTATTCCAGCTATGGTGTCACTCACCAATAATCCAAAACCCAAAACCAAAAATATTTTTTTTCATAGAGGAGATTAATTAAAAGAGGGTTTGAACAGCTTCCTAGTGCAATCGGCAGAGGAGCTATGGACTCGCAAACACAGCTGAAAACAGCTTGATTTAGGCTGAAACCATATCAACTGCAAATGTGTTAAACAATGGAAACAAGCTCTACATAAAGCTACTTTTGGAGTTGGACCATAGTGTTTTGATAAATAACAATCAAAAGTATTTCAATTATGTTTTGTTTTCTGCTTAGTGTTTCAGTAAACCGCAAAATGACCATAATCCACACATGTCAAAGCAATTGTGTTTGCATTCTCTCAGGTAAGGTTGCGAAATAACAAATTTTGATCCAGATTATTTGACAAAAAGCTAGAGGTGACTATATTGCGGCTGTGTGCATTAAAACTCAACTTACCTAAATCAAAACAAAAACATTTTTCAATGCTTTAACTTGATACTAGCATCTGTTTATGAAATGAAATTGCTGCAACTTAAGTGATTTGCATAAGCTTTTGTTAAAAAGTTTCAGAGCGTACGCACTTTGTTCTAAGGCCTCTTAACAGGCTGATTAAGCTCAAGACCACTTGACGTATGTTCATTTGCACACATTTCTTCAAATCAAGATCTATTTAAAATCCACATGTCTAAAAAACATCATGAACTCAATCATTACTTTAAAATTGTGAAGCATCTACATTCAGAGCAGCATTATATGAACAATCTCACAGTTGGTTTATGAGAAGCTTTCCAAAATCACCACAATTACAATTCAGCAAAAGAATAAAGATTTTGCCACTTCCTTTGCTTACAGTACATACCTAGACCTGTTCCTTGGCAGTAGTCGACATTTGGGAGTGATGACCAGATCAATATGAGAATGTTTGCTTTTTAAATGCTTAAGCATGCTGCCCGTGCTCTTGCAGTACTTCATCTCGAGCTTACAGTGCTTGCAAACCACAATCTCTTCCGTGTCGAGTTTAACGAAATGTTCCCAAACGCACGATGTCTGTCTGCCCGGCATTACATGGACCAGTATGTGCTTAACTTAAGTACAACTCACTACAACATTAACTGATGCAAACTGCTTGTGACAGAAACATAAGAACGTAATTATAACAAACTATCAGTTTTATATTTTGTAAGTCAACAATATAACGCAGAAGAGCCCTTCGTCAACAGTGTGTGATAATAACTTCATAGTTGCTTCCAACTAGCATTCTGTATCCTACAAAGTATACCTAAAATTGAACAAAAATTTTCCTAGCAAATTTTTAAATCTAACCTAATCAGATCAAAACTTTCTATGTTTATTGTTACAGACTGGGTTTTTTTGCTGAGACATTTTGGGCATTTGTCCCATACATTTTGGATATTTGTCCCATCCCATAAACCTACCCTACTTATGATGTCACCCACAAAAAAAACGAAATCCAATGCCATCTNGAAGACTTGCCACATCTTTTGAGCATTTGNACAGCTCTCNAGTGTAATTGGCTGGCGAGTTATGGAATTGCAAAGTGACGGTTAAAAAAGTGGCACACATGGCTCTTAACATTTTGGCATCTGGCTGCTTTCGGGGATTTT
>JGI24022J15233_10008827_pt1 | contig 11304 bp, 4 predicted proteins | sample Ectturendosymbi2_FD_15233 | JGI IMG/M metagenome (IMG submission 15233)
CAAGTGTCGCGATATATTAAATACTTGGAAGCTCTACTTGTTTCTTGACCGTCAGTATCAGCCTGTGTCTTCCTTTCTATTAACTGCGGCGATTCTTGTCTACCCATATCTTGGATTGACAAGAATCGCCGCAGTTGATAGAAACGAAGACAAGATGCCGTATGGCGAAATCGATTTCCATTAAATAACATCAATGCGTGCTGATTTTTCTTACTTGTGCAGTGTGCACAGACAGTGCTCAAGATATATTGAGTATTCGCCAGTTAAACTTACTGTAGAAGGGGACAACGGCTCATGTAAGATTGAGAACCAGTGTTCTAGCACTTCATGAAAGGTTTTGTAAAGTTATTCAAGATGTGCATTAATGGAAGTAGTGTTGTCAAAAATTAATTCGACTCTGTTTTCTAGCACGACTCTCAAGAAGGAGTGGGAATTAGAATTAGTGGACCCGAGACAAAATCCTAGAAAGCTGCCCCAAACGATCGCACAATTTGTGATGTTTCCAGCCCTGCTCTCAACTACATACAATTTAAAAAACTGACTTCGTTCCATGACACTATTGAGCTGATTAAAGTCCTATGTAAGTCATAAAACAAATTTTTCGATTGTTCCGTCACGTTACGCAGTAGGCCTACTTAATGCATTGGGGTAGCAATAAGACAACATCAATTGAGATATTGGCAAATGCAAACCAAATAAATGGTGATACATTCTACAACGACTGAAACAACAACTTTAGTCAGTGAATCTGCACAAGATTGTACAAATAAAGTTATAACAAGAATACCTCTGCAGATAATTGACTATTTCAATTTTGAAATTTGTGGTTCATGGGCCCTCTAGACCCCGGAGCGGCGCACCGGCTCCACCCCCTCTCATGGGGCGCGCCTGCATTGCCTCAAGATGAACCTAAAACCTTGCCAGAGGTGAACCGGTGCTTTGCCCGAGCATCCTCGAACAACTAATAGTGGAACAATTGCATAACAATATCTTTTGGAATCCAGTTGCAACTCTTAAACGCCCGCGCCGGCCACAACAGTGGCCGGCTAACCTTTGATCAGCCTTAACTCCAGAACCGATCGGGATGGAGAGCCAGTGAAAACATCCCTGGAGGGACAGCAAGGATTAACGTAACAAAAAGTCCAATTAACTAGACAAAAATATACCTTAACATTTAAATTTTTGAGAAAATCCACATTTGTGCATTTGCCGTACAGATTTTATGGCAATTTTCGGAGAAAATCGAAAAACACGTTCCCCTCATCCCGTTTAGCCTTTCCAACGTGTTTGGTTTAGGCTCCATAGTCTTTTGAATGGACGCACCTAGGTTTTGCAGCGTACGCGAAAAGCGTTTTTCCCCCTAAAACTGCATCACAATGATAGGTGGGGGCGACCTACCTCCAAATGTGCGGTGCTATCTTGTGAATCCAGGGACGGCCTCAAGCCGATGCAGCTGCGCATTGGGCCCCGCGCCATAGTGTTGGGGTAGATTAGGGTTTTTTTAAGGCGTTTTAGGGACCCGATTCGGGTCCCTAGAATTTCAAATCGGGTCCCTAGAATCAGAGAAAATCGGGTCCCTAGAATCAGAGAAATCGGGTCCCTACGAGTCCATACTGGGTTTTCCTTAAAAAAACCCTGGGGTAGATGGTTCATTTTTGCCAGATGCACCTTGCGCTTGAGAATTCAGTAGAAACGCCATATAAATTTCATTGTTAACAAAGATCGCTCTCGTCAGAACTAGCAAATTTCCTCTCGAACGTTAGCAAATGTGCTCAATTCTCGTGTTAGTGCTGCACTGTATATCTGCGCTCTGCCACGATCGTGTCACGGTTGACTGAACACGATGTCATAATAATATTACTGCTCAGAGGGCACCCGCACCAGGGTCTTGCATTGGGCCCCGCATCTGTTAGGGCCGGCCCTGCTCGGAGCAATGGGAGTTTGAGACCGTGGTATAAAACTACGTGGCTTGTTAGAATACGTCCATGCAGGTTTGTTGGAAACATTTTAATCGTGAAGGTTTATTTCTGACTTCTGAGTGAATACTGCGTGCAAAGCTACATTTGCATTAGCGACTTTTCATAATTCGTCTGCTGACTTTGCAACCTGCATGGTATTCTACCTTTGTTGAGTTGTCCGAGAGTCGTATCAACGTACAGGTCTGCTTGTCTGGCTTATGTATGGCGAGCGTTTATGTTTGACAAGCGTTCACCGCGAAAAATCAGCAAAGACAAGAAACATTTCAGTGCAAGAGTGATTGATCGCTTAGGACGAGATCCCAGACGCTTGCAGCTCTTGTTTCTAAGTGACGCTGACGAGTTTTGTGATGGAAGATGAAATCACAATTTGTCGTTAAAGACCATGGCAATACTTCGAAGAAAACAAGCGTGAAAATCTGCAAATAGCCTGTTGTGTAAATTATCGTAATATGCCTGGTTATTGTTGCGACAGAAGGACATTTTTGTGACCGTTGTCGTAACATGGGATACTTTCTTCGTGATGGAAAAAGGGCAAAGCATTTTGTGAACATCTATTTGAATTGCATCGTCAGCAACTTGACAAGGTTGAGCAAAATATCGACGTTTCCCCTTGGAAAAATTTCTGCGCGCGCCCATGGCTGGGTTTGCTTGATTGTTGCGGTTATGCACAGCAGCGATAAATAAAAGGCAGACCTAAGTAAGTTGCTATTTACTTTTTGCTTGTTGCTGCTGAATATGATTGACAATAATTGTCACGCGAATTATATCTTCAACAAAAATTTATTTTTTATTTTTAAGTGAGTTGCTATGACGACTTAATAGTAAAAGCCTTCAAACCAGAATTGAAGCGATGCATGGTTTTTAATAAAAAATGTGAATATGAAAATGTTTTTAATTACAAGATACTTTATTTTCCCTAATTTGTTGCAACCTTCTTTTGCTTTTTAAGTGAGAACTACGTCTAATTACGGAACATAAACTTTTATCGCTATGTTCCAATTTCCACGTAGTTCGTTTAAGAGACGCAAATCCATGCTTGCAAATCATGATAGTGACCACCGCTGTCTATTCAGTGCGTTACATATTACTGATTACTGAAGCTCGTTGAAATATCTTTATGCAAGGTTTAATAGACTTCATCAAACATTTCCTGCCGCAGGGGGCATCTCAGTGATGAAGATAGAAATGGGGGCATGCGTGCGTTTTTTTTATGACGGAAGTTTTTGTAGCGAAACAATCCATGCATTTTTTTTAATTGGCGTTTTTAGAGGCAGTTGGCGTCAAAAGCATTGTTTGGTGTTTTGTTTTTTTCTATTCAATATTTGAGCTTTTCAAAGGCAATTGGCACATACTATCGACTGGTGTCTTGGATTTTTTAAATATGTTGCTGAAAAGTGTTGTTAGACTTTTTTAGGCAGTGCTTGGTGTATTTTCTCAAACGTTCTGGCGACATAGAAGTTGTAGCATATCTGGCAAGTGGTAACCATATTGCCAAGTGTGGGAGTGGAAACACAGTGCAAAATGTGGAAGATGAAGATTTGGAATGGTAGAGTGTAATGCTACAGCTTTATTCTTTTAAACTGTCCTACAACTAATTAAAAATTTTACATTTAATGTTATTTGAAAGTTTGGCTTTTCTACGCGTTTTTTTTATACATGGTTTGTATTCATTCTCGCAAGGTGTCTGGCAACTCTGTGAAATGTGAGCACATTACCCACTGAAAGTGAAGCTGTAGTATTAACGCTCGTTGTGACGCAACAATGCCACTTTCTATACAGCTTCCGGCGTTGGTAGCTCTGGTCACGTGATCAACTAATTCTAAGTTCTCGGCTTCCTGTTGAGGCGATCTGTATTGACACAAGTTTCTTAACACACAAATGACGAACTAATAAGTTGGAAAGATGTCTGGAGAATCACAGAATAAAATCGTCAAAACACTCATTTCAAACAGGATTCGATTTGAATAACAGCTGATGATGCCTGTAGTAGGCGAAATACATACACTGTAAGATCTTAGTGTCTGACTTTGCTAGGAAATGATTCCTTTCGATAGAGGATAGACAGTGTTTAAACACTCGTCCTTTTTAAAGCCAATATGTTAACCAAATTACCACAGAGTTTAATTTTTTATAGAACTGGAAGGTGTATGCTGTTTTTACTCCGATCACTGTAATTTTTTTGAATGCATGAAGAGACGCTTCGGCAGTGAAGCCTGCTACAATAAAGATTGTCAGCGCCCGAAAAAAATTTTAAGTGAGTTTTAAAAACAAACGACTTGATTTTTTGGTACAAAATAATGCCTTCATCTGTATAGCATGCAACTAATCTCTACAAAGTTGTTAAACAAGTGAATCCATCAACAAAGTTTTTTAATACGAAATAGATTTTACGTAACACTGCACATCTTCAATCCTACAACCTGTAAGCAATGCTTATGAGTGAAACGTTGAAAGCTAAAGTGAGATCAGAGAAAGCAAACACAGTCGAGACTAAACGAATATATCCTTTCTGCACTTCATGAGAAAGGTAAGCTTTTCTGTAGCTTCAGCACATTTCAAACATTTCAGAAAAGCTGGAATATCCTGGATTCGCCCTCCGGATCGATTAAAGTTAAAAACTCTAGGTTTGCTGTAACATTTCGTGGAATCAGCTGACTGGGATCTGTTTTCATGACTTTGCGATGATTCAGACTTGCACCACGGCCTACTTATACGGCCGGATACGTCACGTTTTCCCGTCTGTTCCTAACAGGCCGAATGCACCCACTAGATCTGACTGACTGCAGGTGTGGCGTACGTGTGTTTAAAAGTGGTTAGTTGGGTGTGTATAATTACAATTGTTGCCTTAGTTTGTCTATCTTGCCACTTCATTTTATAAAACAATTCTGCTAGGGCATGTGCGCACTGGAGCATATGCTGTGTAGCACCAGAGTAGTACTGATGTGCACAAGACACACGTTTAACATGTCTGAAGGTTTAGCTGTTCAAGTGGTATACAGCTAAAAATACGGTGAGTTACAGTATTTTGTAACTTTGTTTATTTTTTATGGATTTCCTGTGCACATTCCATGTTTTCGGCACGAAAATAGACTCCATAGTTTTTTTCTGTGCTGCTTTGTTTTTCTTTTGTAGCTCATCAAATATTTTCTTATTTTTTTTACTTTCTTACTTTTATATTTTGTTTAAACATATTTTCAGTCACACAAAATTTCCTCAGTTGAATTTGATCCACTCGTTTGTGTACATAGGCATGCGCTTTCATTCATCAGAATGATCGTCACAATGGAATATGCCGTCACAAAAGTAACGCATGGGAATGCTGACCATATCTTTACTTTTGCATGGAAACCTCGTCAGACAGCTTTCTTCCACTTGTCGGCCGCATTCGTCTGGGAAAAAAGGACGTGGTTTTAATATACCCATCACATACAAAGTTTCCATTTCTATTCCACCTTCTGCGACTCCACATACCACACTCGTCATCACAAAACGATGGTCGAGGATCACATTGTGCGTCGCATTCGTCTTCCATGTCAAAGCACTCTGGTCTGTTGTCGCATCGTGTGGCGAGTGCAGGGATGACGTCGTGGTGGTTTGTCGCATGTCTGACCCGACACCGCGTGAAACCATTGGATTGCTGCTGGTTACGACAAAACCTTTGGTTGATTTGTTCTTTGGATTCAACTGAAAATTGCACTGAACGTTGTCCAACAGCAGCGTGCATTGCAAATATAGTTACTGTAACGATAGTTCAGATTTTTAGTTTGGTAATGACAGTGTAATAGTGTTGGTGTATGCTGTAATCAAAAATCGCCCTTTTCAAAAAAGCCTCAGCAATCAGGATGTGTTTGAAGCTGAAAAAGTCTTGCTCTTGTTTTTCATCATTTTACCCAGTCCCGTTGCCACGGGGGGGCTTTGGTGGGCTAAGCCACCCCAAACAATGCTCCAAGCCCTCTCAAATTGAAATATGAAACACTGTAGATCAGTGACGTTTTGTCAATTTTCACAATGATAAGCGCCTCTGCACAAACGTAAAGCCCTCTGTTGAAGACTTTCTGGCGACAGTTCTGATTTTACCGGTAACTTTTTACATACAGTTACAGGATTGAAAACGCGTACTTGACGCGAAAGCGATCTCCTGTAGTAAAATGCTTTGCGAGCAGATTCGACTGTTCTCGTTTCACCTCTGTGATACTTCGAAACTTGTATAATAGTAGGCTATAGCAATTCTCACTAGCAAAGTAAATATAATAATTCTTTAAACCTGATACAGTAATAGAAGGACGCGGATTTAGTTATTCCTTTTGGCATGGATGCTAACAGTTTTTGGCAGTTTTCTTTGATTTACTGTCCCGATACCACATTTGAAACGATGGCCTCTATTAGCTTGGTCATGGTGGTGCAACTGAATTTTTGTAACTGAGATTTTTTTATTGATCACGAATTCTCAATGGGGTTAAGATCTTGCGAGTTTATAGGCCAATCCAACACACTTAATTTTTGTTTCCTGAAGATCGTCTTCAACTTTTCGGATGAAAGACACGGGGAAAGATCCTACTGGAATTTTCCTCCATCAGGAAATGCCCCCTTCTCATATCTTTAGTGGCTTTTCTTTCAATTACATCAATGTATTTATATATATTCATCATACCCTCAACTGGCATAAGTGAACCTACGCCAGAAAAGCTAAAACTGTCCTAGAACATCTTCTTTCGGGGGTCCTTTTCTACCTCATTGAAATTGGCAGGACCGAACTGTTCATCCTTCCTGATCATGACAAATCTGTGCTGTGCTTCCCTTGAATGCAAAAATGACTTCCACCTGAAAACAGCACTTTTTCCAGTCTTCTACAGTCCAATATTGATTTTTTGCACACTCTGATTTTTTGGTTTTTATTTTTTGAGGAAGAAGCTGCTCTTCCAGCGGCGGCGTCGCACTGTATGTAACTCACTTGTGTTTATGTGAACTGCAGAATGCATCAAATCCTTCTGTAAATCGTCTTCTTTGGATACCATTTGTAATGGCTGTTGGGGTATAGTTTTATCAATGTTCCGAAAGCATATTAATACGACTGTTTCCTAGTACGACTCTCAACCAGGGGTGGGTATTGGAATCAGGGGGCCAGAGAAAAAATCTTAGAAAACGGCCCCAAAACATCGCACAATTTGTGATGTTTCATATGTATAGTTTGTGGTCTTAAAAAAAGACCCTTGGTCGCTATGTTTGTTGACGTTAAATCAAAAAGGAACCCCTTATATTTTGCCCATGCTATGCACACTTTGTTTGCTGCAGGCAAGTTAAATTTTTCCATTTTGTCTGGGAATTTCCTTCTGCGTGAAAGTCCATTTTGCATTATAAATTGTTTGATGTCATTTGATTATACGTTGTTCTTTGCAAAGGCTACACATTAAAATTGTTGAGAAGCCCCTTTGACACATTTGCACATAATTTTGCTTGATTTTGAAAAACATATTACTTGCTTCAATGCCCATTTAAATGTGGATCTAGAATGGTTCATCAAATCAATGCAAAAAAACTTAGTGCGAAACTCTCAAAAAGGGGCCCCACAGCATCTACTCAAAAAAGGGGTCCAGAGGCGACAGCATAGTTTGCCTCCCCTGATATCCAACCCTGTTCTCAACTACACACAACAGGAAGAACTGACATCGTTCCATAACACCATTGAGATGATTAAAGTCCTATGTAACATCATAAAACATATTTTTTTATTGTTCCGTCACGTCGCGCAGCAGGCCTACACAATGCATTGGGCTAACAATGAAACAGCAACAATTGAGATATTCCCCAATGCACACCAAAAGAATTCGGGATGCATTGTATATCGACTTAAGCAACAACATTAGTCAATTAATTTGTACAAAATTGTATAAATAAAGTTATAACAATAATAACTTTGTACATAATTTTTGCCCATTTCAAGTTTGAACTTTGCTGTCCATGGCCCCCTGGACTCTTTTGGGTCCCGGTGCGGCGCACGGTCCTCACCCCCTCTCGTGGGGCCTGGGTATTAGATTTAGGGGCCCGAAACGAAATCGTAGAAAGCTGCCCCAAAACATCGCACAGTTTGTGATGTTTCATGCGTAGGCTACAACATGTGGTCTTAAAAAAAGGACCCTTGGTCCCGATGTTTGTTGACGTTATATGAAAAAGGTCCCTATATTTTGCAAATGCTATGCAAAACTTTATTTTCTGAAAACAAGTTGAATTTTTCATTTTGTCTGGGAATTTGTTTCTGCGTGAAAGTCCATTTCACATTGCAAATTGTTTGAAGTCGTTTCATTCTACATTGTTCTTTGAATAGGCTACACATTCAAATTGTTGAGAAGCCCCTCTGCCACATTTGCACATAGTTTTGCTTTGCTTTGAAAAACCATACGACTTGCTTCAGAGCTTATTAGATGTGGATCTAGAATGGTTCATCAGCTTTTAAACAAAACAATGCAAAAACTAAGTGCGAACCTCTCAAAGAGGACCCCGGCAACAACTCCTGGGGAAGGCAGCCCGAGGCGACAGGCGAACTTTCGAGGTTATGCAATTTTGAATCAAGCAACTCGGTAAAAACAACACAAACGCCTCGCACCTGCTGAATAATTTCGAGGAATCCATCTCAGTAATGGTGTTTTACGCATCAATTTATTGTTTTTTGCGAGATAAAAAGACGTTTGTCCGATGCAAAGCCCGATTGCCCAATTCAAAAATATAGAAATCAGGGAGATCTTGCTGGATTGACCTCATATTTTCAGGAACACATGCATCGTAACAAGCAAAATGTCACGTTAAATTTGTGTTGCAGAAAACTTATTTTAAAAAAATTATGATGCTTTACGTAACAATTACTTTCACCCTATCGTATAGGATAAAGTTGATTAGCCTGCGCGCTTGAGTGTTTCGATGCAAAACTATGTAACTCCGAAAACTCATGTTCGATTGACTTCAAACTTCCAGGGCTGATGCGCGTAGGTATGCAGAAGATTCTTGTACTGTAAATTTCTTTACAAACAAACGAGTAAAAATGTTATTCCGTTCTACGCAACAACTATCAGGACTTAGAGTTCTGACAAACAAGTTGTAGGTTAGCTCTAACAAATAATGCTGGATGCAAAATTGCATAACTACAACAGTTCTTGCTCAATTATCAGAATCAATGTGTCTAGGTATGAAGAACATTTGTGGAAATGTTCAGTGCAAAAAACTAGTTAGAAAACGTTATCGCATTGTCGTTTTTATGACGCATATATGCATCAACGCGGATCAGGTGCACTTGGTTGTATAACACACCAACCCGCAACGAAAATGTTGGATGCGTTCAAGTATTTCTTGCGGCCCGCCAGTTATACTACCAGGGTTTTTTAAGGCGTTTTAGGGACCCGATTCGGGTCCCTAGAATTTCAAATAGGGTCCCTAGAATCAGAGAAAATTATCATCAGGTCCCTAAAATCAGAGAAAATCGGGTCCCTAGAAACAGAGAAATCGGGTCCCTACACATCCATACCGGGTACCTAACATTTTCCTTAAGATCCATACCGGGTATCTAACATTTTCCTTAAGATCCATACCGGGTACCTAACATTTTCCTTAAAAAAACTCTGACACTACAACTGATGCGGTCTACTATAGTTAATAGGTTCTATACTATACTCTTCGCTCCTTCCTCGTTTCTCGCTACTTCTTATTTTTAATCAGATGGAAAAAGCGCAACTAGACAGCATTGTTTTCAATACAAAGCACATGTCATTTAAATACGTTGCCAATTGCTGTTGTTACACCTTGCATGGCTTGGTTATGTAGGGTTCTGTATGTTGCTGCACTAGTTGAGGGGTCAATCTAGATGTTTGAGGAGTACAGCTCAGTCTCCCAGATAAACAATTTGACGTCTTGAAGTTGCAAAACCAATGCAAAGGTGAAGTAAAACGCTCCCACCCCTTTGTCCGTTAACTCTCCAGTAGCATTCTAAGTTGATTGCCTTTTTAAATTATGATCAGATATACAACAAAACCTTCAATACACCTGAATGTGAGCTGTTAAGTATAAACAGCGCAACGGCAAACGGTTCAGAAACAAATGTGAACAACAGCGTTGAGCGTTCACATGTGTAATTGCAGGAAACAGCCACCGATTGTCCTGATGTTGTGTTCATAGAAGGCTGTCGTGTCAACTGTTTGACTTTTTGCATGAAAGTATATTGCATTGAAACACGAATACTGTAGAACAGCGGCCCTTAAAGTCCGGCCCGCGAGGGGTTCCAATCCGGCCCGCGAGCTTTCCGAGGAATGTTTAGTATTTTAGCAATTTCATATAAACAAATTTATGCAAGGTGTAATTACATGAAAAACAAAAAGGATTTATTGTAATTGAAAATTTTATCCCTGATAAAATCTCGATTTTGGCCCAGCATCCGAAAAGTTCGGGGATAACTACTGTAGAATATTGCTTGAAATCACGTGGTACGAATGCACAAAACCTTAAAGGATTAATGCATTCACTGCAGTATCATATGCCTTCAACTTCGTGCTTTAAATGAAACAAAAGATGATGTTGAGATTTCAACAAATTTTGAGTGAAGAATTCATTGTTGCGCCGCACAACAAGTACAGTTTAAAGTAACCAAAGCACAGATAACAAACCCACAAGTGAACTTTGTGGAATTACTTCCGAAACTTTTTCAGCTGTTTAAGTTACGTCCACATTGTCACCAAGCACTTTCATCCCCGACACCGGCACCCACCTCTGCACTTTTATCCCCGGCACCGGTGTCGGACTTCTCCGCTCCTGTTTGTACAAATGGAGTATGGCCTCCTCTGCGGTCTGTGAGTGTGGCGCAGAAGAACAAACTGTCGACCATGTTGTCCTCCACTGTCCAATCCATCGACCTCCTCACAGGGGCGCAGCCAGGAATTTCGTTCGGGAGGGATTTCCAGTCGCTGTCCTCCTCAGATTTTAAACTTTAGCTATTTTGCACAAAGATCATTTTGATATCTTTGGTCAATTTCTGGTCTATTACAACAGGATATGACGTCAAATATCTTCTACCAGTCGGCGTCGATAAACCTTAACAAAGACAAGAAAACGGTTGCTTTCGCAGTGATCATTATCAAGCAATTGTTAACCAAACAGTTTTCAAGGAACATTAAGAGTAGCGAAAAGCGAAGCCCCGTGTAATGTTGTCCTCGAGAATATCACTGATTATGCCTATTGAATAAGTCAAAATCAACTAAAAGTATGAAAGTGGATTCATAGGAACAAATCAGAAGATACCAATAGCCTAATTTTGATTTTACAAAATGCCTGCGAGCACAATTAAAAG
>JGI24022J15233_10008828_pt1 | contig 11304 bp, 10 predicted proteins | sample Ectturendosymbi2_FD_15233 | JGI IMG/M metagenome (IMG submission 15233)
CAAGCTTTTTCAAAGTAGGTTGCAAGCTGGTCAGTTTAAGTCGTATGACGTTTTACCGATCTGGTTCATGTCAAGGCGATGGCGGTATTCTTTACGCGTGTGCAGTACTTGTCAGAAACCTTGCTCAGGAAAGATACGTCGCGGGAAACCCCAGAAATATATTAGCTTCACTTTTGCCCAAATCTCCGGAAAACGAACACTGCACTCGATCCGAAAAATTTCACCATCTCCGTCTATGAAATATAACAGGGGTCCATCGTCGCTTTGGATGTTGATAAGGCCTTACTTGATGGTGAAATCGCATTTGCTTATGCTAGTTAGCTGGCTAAAAGCTATTCGAACTGTAACTTTCTACGCAATGCAATTTTGGGCGTGATCTCCACAACCGAGTAAAATGATTGACTTTCAGCAAGAACACACACCTTGATCCCGTATTTGCTTGGCTTGTTCGGGATATATTGCTTGAAACCAAATAATCCTCGGAATCCACGCAGACTTTCATCAACTGTGCAACCAAGTCCTGACGTATAGTTTTCTTCACATGCTGTAACAAATCTTTCATAGACGCCACGAACAGGTGTTAGATTGTCAATCGCTCTTCGTCGGTCTCTTGTGGTGGAATTGTCAAAGCGCAGGAAAGAAACCAGAAAACGAAAGCGCTTCTGGCTCATCGCTGCGATGCATATTGGCTTTGCAGTACCATCAGTGGCCCAGACCCTTGCAGCACTTTCTTTGGAACTCTTTTTAACACCTAAAAATAACGCAATTCCTATCAGAGCTCGGACTTCCGTGTCATTTTGTGCCGCATGTGAATCCAGTCATGATTGTGTATTCCTCTCTCACGTTTTCAATCTTTTGATTTGTCCAAGTTACAATCTCTGATAGCATAAAATCATCAAAGAACAACTCAAATGATTCCAAGGGCCTATCTGCCTCACGTCATTTACCCTTTGGACCAGGTACGCCTGCGATGCTATTTCGCCCTTGTGTTCTTCTTGCAGTCTTTGGTTCCATTTTCCATAAATATCAATCTTTTCATCGACCATCTTGACTAACAGAAACACCATTTTCTTCAGGTTCTGTATCACTTCCATCTGTTTCGCTGTTTGTGAATTACGAAGCATCGAGCTCGGTTTCACTTTCATACCAGCTCAATTCATATTCAATATCATCTTCATCGTCACTGCTAATCTCATGATCTATCTAAGATTTGTTTCCATCACTTTCTGCAACGAACGTTTTTGTCTTCTGGACATAATTCCTTATTTTACAATAAGAATAGCTAAAATATTACGAAGTCTTCTGTAAAAGAAAATCCGATATATTTGTAACCTAAATGGTACCATGGGGTCAACATTGCGCCAAACAAATAAAATGTGAAATTTACAAAAAAGGCAACATTGAAATTAAGATTCATGAATGGAGGCGGTTAACAAGAACCTGCAAAGAAAATGCAAAGCGAGATGAAAGCTCATAATCTCAACTTTTGGAATATTTAGCATATACAACAAGGCTGGGGTCATAATGACCCCATGGTACCAGAGCGTGACCAGAGTCAACTCCAGACCCACCAGCACTGAAGCATCTGAGCAACTCATACTAAGACACGAGCAGGTCATGAAGCTTCGCAACATCAGTATTATTCTTGTGCTTCAGAACATCACTTGCCTCCGAATATCTATGCAAGAGTATGATGATGTTTCGTCACAATGAAGCTTAGATTGGAACTTGTGGTCCAGAAACGTTCAACCTGTAGTCTAAATGGTGATTTTGAACTAAAAACATTCCTGCACAAAAGTCACAGTATTCAGTTCTTTCCAAAAGAGGAAAAAGAGGAAAGGTCAAACTCTGTTGATTTGGAATTCCGGTCTAATATCGAGTTATACAAAGGCGTATTTTCTGTATACGGGAGATGGACAGAAAAAAGCATTTTCAGATTAACGTTGAAATCGGAAATAACGTCAATGGTACTTGGAAAACTGCTAACTGGACAACGGCCAACCGGATATCTGCGAATGGGACAACTGTCATGTGGAGAACTGCCGACTAAGACAATCCTCAACCAGACAACTGCCAACTAGAGAACAGCATCTGTGATTACCCTTTACAACTACGCTTCGCTGAAAGTGTTCTCCAGTGGGCAATTGTCCCAGTTGTTAGTTGTAACAACATGTTATTTAGCCGCTAAACATGACTAGTTGCGGACGTGTGCGTGACCACTGGATTTGGCTGAAGCTGACTTTCGAGCTACAGAAATTGTTTTCTTTAAATGATTTCCATTGAGCATAACGAATGCTGTATGCAAATTGTTTTCCAGTACACAGATCCTTTCGTGTTGAATTCATTTTAAGAATTACTCCCCCAATTCAATTCGGTTACTGTTGATATTACATAAAAAGCAACAATTGTTTCATTGGTTTCAGTAAAGTTTGAAAATCGAAAACCATGGATTTGATATCTTTGATATTTTCAATAAAACGTATTTTAATCAGTCTTCTGGAGGTTTGCCATCAAATTATTTGAACAACTAACAATATAATAACTGAAAGTGACACCCGCTAGGTCAACAAATCACACGACGTTGGTTTGAGATAATGAAGCTGACTTTTAACCACGCAATAATTCCTATACCGAAACACTAACAAAGCGTTTGAATTCGTTAAAGCTGAGAATAACTCAGGTGAGTGTTGGAGACACTACAGTTCCCAGACAAAACAAGCATTGTGAAATCAACTCCAATAAGGAAAGATTGATCTTGCAATTTTTTGTAATCAAGATATTACTATGAAAACATTTCAAAAGTTTGATTTTTTTCCATTGGATGGAATTAGTTTACATATATTGAAAAAAATTGCACACGTGTAAAACCGTCTTTGATAATATTGCTATTTGAACGTGCTACTTTTAAATGTGCTAATCTTCACATCAGGTTTGAATAGTTTTCAGGTTGTAGTATTTATTTAGAATGTTCTGATGTACTTGAAGTTTCGAAATGGATTGCGACAAGGAAAGCACGAGCGTTGGTAAGATGCTTTCTTGTTCTTTGAAAAAAATGTGACTTTTTTGCGAAGAGATGAAGAAAAAAATTGGATAGCAACTGATTTTGTAAGATTCACAGATTTTTTTAATTTTATGCAAAACAATGAAGCCAGTTTTCTGATAACCAAAGGCATATATTTAAAAAATCTAAAAACACTTATTGAAAATTCTTTGTGAGCCTTGTGAAAAAAATATTGAAAAATATTTGTCAAGCCTTGAAAAAGCTGATGAAATATCTTTGGTGAAACTTGAGCGAAGTCAAGAAGTTTTTTGCTGTTGTTTTTGCGAAACCACAAGTGCCTCTCGATTCCTGGTTTTCTGGAAAAATAGTGATGGCACATGACTTTCGCATAAAGGAATATGTGGTGCTTTGTGGCTGGAGGTCTAGTTAGCAAGAAAATAATTTCTTGTTTCAACGTGAAAGTTTTCAAAAATTCAAACCTCATAAAAAACTCGAATAATTCTACGTGTTAATGTTTTAATAACAATATGGAAAACTTTGCTGCACATTGAATAAAACAAATTTTTGCCCGTATCTAGCAAAATCCGGATTTAAAATGTAAAGTGCAAGTAAGTGTAAGGCTTCAAACGCTTTGCATGCTTTGTGATACCACAAACACCAATCATCCTTCATCACAAAAGAAAAGGTTGCCATATATCAGTAAAGATGAATGAACAATTATTGCTTCGAGGCTTTGTTTTGTTCTATTGCACACGTCTATAGTCAGATCTTTAACGGCTTTGGCATGAAATACTCGTTTTATATTATTTGGATAAATCTCAGTCAGTTTTGGCGCTTCTTCAAGGTAATGTTGGTGACGGTAAATTTTGCCCTTTTCCCCACACACTACAGTTCCATTCTTTGGTAAACATTCTTGAGTATCTCTGTAAGAAAAATTTCTCTTTTTTGGCGACGCACTGGTTTGCTAGACGAAATAGTACGGATGTGGGTAACACGCATGCGGGCTATGCTAGCCCTTAGCCGCTCTTTTTCTTCATAACGGCATTTGGTTTTGAAATTGATTTTGTCCCTTGTTGTCTTATTCATTCAAATACGGATTGGTTCACTGCGTCCATTCCTGGAGCTTCACGCGGTGAAATTGCAGTATATTGAATTCTTATTTGAGCTGTAATTCACTGCTTTTTGGTGGGTCATGCCTTTCCTGCCACATGTTCCACTAGAAGGAAATGTTAGAATATCAAGAGAATGCAAAGATTTATTCTACACTACAAGAAAAGTGAGTATTACGTGAAATAGGAATAGGACGTGTTACAAAAAAGTTGTCAACAACTCAATTCAATAAAAAATTACCAAAATATACATCTTGTAGCATAAGTTACATGGTCACATCAAAACAGTTTAGCTAGCACATTGTTGTGATTCCCAACTTTTTTTCAAAACAAGCGCGCCAGAGAGCGTGGTTCTATAGTGTCATTGCAACAAACAAGTTATTCTCATGTGACCAAGCAAGAAGAAAACATGTGCGGGCAATTCGGAAAGCGTTTGCACTATTACGGGCTAATTACATTTGACGTAGCTAGTAAATACAGAGTAGAATTGATTCGAGTAGTAAACAGTTCAATTTGGTTGATCAGATTAGTTTGGTTGATTTTTGTTGATGCAAGGCCGGGACAAAGACAGTTTTGATACATTTTGAAAAACCTCATTTAAACGCAAAAATACACCAAGTGCATTCTAATTACAACTACGTTAAAAAGCCATTCTACAAAAAATAACATTGACAAAAGTGACAGAAAGAAAGAAAACTTCGCATTTAATTAGGAGATATGTCCGAAAAAATTGCAACTATTCTGAAAAAAATGGCAACGTCAAAATTACAAATAACACATTCGCTGTCCAAGAATTTTTGGGTCTTAATCGTTCAAACAAAAACATCAAAAACCGTTCCCAACCAAATATTGTCGTCAAAAACAATGCACACTCTTGCAACCTCTCCATGCCAGGTGCAGCTTTAACAAAGCAACGTGCACTCATTGGGGTTCGTTTGAAAAACGAGAGTATGTTGCTGCAACCCCTCGGATGACGTTGGGTTGAATGTGCGACTCACCACGAACAGGATGTGCGCAAAGAATAACAACCATACATATGTGTCGCAAACAAACAATAATAGAGTGATCGGGAGTGGTCATGTGATCTTTATATTGTTGCTTGCTCCCACAGTGTGAAGCTTTGGGCAATTGCCGCTCGAACGTTCTGCTTGCAACAAAACCAAAGCAATTTTCCACGAAAACCGATGACAGCCATCCTGATTAATGAAAGCGACAAGCACCAAATGACTTTCATCTCATTTTTCGTGCTAAATATTCCACTCCTGTGAGGTTCGCCAATATTTTCAGATTTTTGCGGACAGGCAGAAATTCCTGCACAACTTGGTTGGCACTAGCTAAAGTTTTTAGTGAATTTTGTTCTAATCAATACGAACAAAAAATGTGATCACGTTGTCCTGGTTTATAGCCTATGACGTCCGTGATTTCCCGAAGTCTTTTTAATTTATTACACAACACAATCCTATCCTTGCAGCGAAACACACGCAGCATACAAGTTGTATGCACTATACTCCCAACGAACTGCTTTTTAGATGAGAATTGTTCCTATATTTGCGGAAAGACTGACATAACAGAAAATGCGGAAGGGAATTCATCAAACACAACCTACAAACCATTGAAAGTTGGGAAGACAACGCTGGCAACACATACAAATTAAGCGATAGCAAGGTGGCATCGCCCCGCACTTTTCCAGCTGTGAAGTTGTGGTTGCAGGCTCCTTTGAAAACAGAGTAGGCTAGTAACTCGTTACAATGGCTGCTGTGGGCCTCTTTGAAAGCAGAGTATTTAGGCTGAACATTGCAGTTCTTGTTGACAGCCTTTTGAACGCAGAGATCCTACAAACTGCAGTCCCTATTAGGGGCCGTTTTAATCGCAGACTACCTGCACATTACGTTTGCTCTTGGGAGCCACATCAAAAGCAGAGAACCAGAGTTACCGTTTGAATTACAGTATATCTTCACCACACTGTATCGATTCCTGAAGCACTGTGGTGGCTTCCAAACCCTTGATTGTTGATCCAGGCTTGTCCACATTCTGGTGCATCCTATTTGTATATCATTTGCCCTGTGCCGCTTCGTGATTGGTTTCGTTTGTTTGTGAGTGTTCTGCTGTTTGTAATCTACTTCATTTCGCATCTATTCCTCAGACAAAAGGCATTATTCAGGCCTCGCCCTGTGGCCCATTTTCGTTAAGGAAATATGTCTCATACCAAGCGATCCAGTTAAATAACAGTGAACCACACATGAGATACGAACCATACACATTGTAGCGTTGCCTTGAAACAGCATGCCATGAGCCCCTCTGCAAACTACACAGGCAATTAGAAACTCATGTCAAAGGCATGCACAAAGGCAATCTCCACGAGAGGGGAGTGCAGCCAATGTCTCATACTCCATAAATGTCTAGGGGAGCCATGAACCTCAAAGGTCAAAATGGAAATGGACAACGATGCACAAAGTTTTTGTGGTTATAACTTTATTTGTATTGTCGTGTGCAAATCATTTGACCAAAGCTGTTTTTTATGCCAATATACAGTAAAATTATTGCCATTTCTTTTGGTATGCCTTTCGGAATATCGCAATTGCTCTTTCATTGTTAGCCCAATTCACTAAGCACTGGGTGACGAGTTGAAAAATATTTTTCATGAAGTCAGATAGGCCTGTAATCAACTCAATAGTGTCATAAAATGAAGCCAGGACTTTCTGTTGTAGCCTTTGTTGTTGAGAGCAAGGGTGGGTATTGGATATTAGGGAAAGCGAGTGAGGCGTTCCCCTCGGGTCTCTCTTTGTCCAAAGTTGCTGTGAAGCTCGCTGTGAGACTTTTGCATTTTGTTTTTGCAATCTTGGGTTTTGAAATAATCACCAAAACAGCATCGAGTCAACACAAGAGTTCTATATTTTTGATGAAAGACAATGTTGAGTTTTTTTTAGATATTTTGTCTTAATTACTGACCTTGATTACAAATCGTTGCACAAAAATGCGGTTGCATTTTAATCGCAAATTGGAAAGTGGCATATCTTTGGTATGGTGAAACAAAGATCTGTTTGATTTTTAGCTGCATTGGAAACAAAAACTTAGTCTAAACGTGACTAAGAGACGTTGTGACAATGGTAATAGGTTGTACAAAATAAATTGGAGTAAAAGTTTGAATAGAGCACATTTCTTTAAATTTCGTTGCATACTTCGAAAACAGGCGAATTCACTAAAAAGAAGTAAAAACTGTTAACCATGAAATGAAGAGGAATACAGGTATGCACAGAGCCATGTTCGATTGGAACATTGAGAGAGAATTCTTTCAAAGCAAAAATTTTCGTTATTTCAAAAGAAGCATAGGTACTTTTTGAAGAATTTTCTATTCAAGATCAAACTGATCATTGACAGTACTTGTCAATGTATTGAGCTGCAAATCAATAGGAAAAACGATTATGTGTTTTCAAAACACACCAAACGAATTGCCTGAAAAATACCTCGTAGACAAGGCAAAATCTACAGCTAGTTTGATGCTTCATTCGATCCTGTTTCCTGGCTCTTTGTTATAATCACGTCCATGTTTAGACTACACGCAAGATGTTTGTCCGTTTGTTTTGTACGTTCACAGTCTTCTTTACGGCTGGTTTGATACTTAATTTGACCGTTGTTTCCCGGCCCTTTGTTACAATCACATCTATGTTTAGAATACACCCACGATGTGTATCGTTCTCTTTTGTACGTTCATAGTCTTGTTTGCAGTACAATTGAATACCAAAGTTTCGTTGCGAAACTGATGTTACCAAAATTTTACTTGAAAGTTTTTTACTTCAAACTTACAATCCTGATGTTTCCGTTTGTCACTTATTTCTTGACTACCTGGCTGGGAAGGAAATATTTTTCACTACCTCATGTGAGTCATTCAACGTATTCTTATAAAAAACAACAATGACGTTTGAAATGCAAAAAACAAGAGTCAAAAACTAGTGATCGGTGAAAGGCAAAATGTAAATTGCTTGATGCAAACACTTTTAAACTTTGCATCGGGCGTCTGCGTTGGAATTTGAGTTAAGCACGGGTCATTAGAAAGGGGGAGAGGCGGAGCAGAAAGCAGCGCTTTTTAAGAACATACAGACATTTGTTGTAAATGAATACGCTACAAGCGGTTAAATTAATCGTTTTGTGAGTAACTGACCAATACAATCTGTTCCATCCCAAAGGCTGAAACCCTAGATGAGGACTCCCACCATCAAGCTTCGCGGAATACTAACGTTAGGACAAATCTACCGAAGCTTATAAAATGCTTGAGCATTCGAGCACAGCCAGCGTTGAAATAAAACTGCTGTGAAATGTCAGAGAATTGAGCAGACCTCGACAAAATCCGGCTTTGCTGTTTGTAAACCTTTCAAACGAGGATGCAAACCGATCAAATAAAACTTTCGCATCAATCTGACTGCCCAAAAATTGTTTACAGTGGGTCACCCGGCTTTGGGCTGTTGATGTCTATCTGCTTGCTGGAAGCTTGTTTTTTCACGAAAACAGCATTTTTTGTTCCACGTGGCAGTCATGAGAGAATCTCAAGTAACAACCAACAAAGGTCAATTGTCAAGGCGTGAAGTCTCGCACGAAAGCAGACGGTGATATTGTTGATTCTTCATGCAGAACAAACTGGGCCACACCATGTCGGGGCGTTTCATTGTTGATCTTACCGAGTCTGACTAAAATTCAAATACATTGCATGGAAGTGGTGGTTAGCGCACTTGTTGATTCCGTTGCAAAAATAGGCCTACACAGGAACATTTTATAACGACTAAGTTTGACCGGACGTAAGTAGCGTAATCAAGCGAATATGCGCAAACCAACCCAAAAATTGTTACTTTGAACGAAATCAGCTGTCCTGTACTTGTTGTTGTCAGTAAAGAAGGTAAGTAAGCCGTTTTTTTCCATCTCTAGACGCTTCTGCTTTGGAGGAACAGTCCGAGGCGCATCCACACCAAATCAAATTTTCATGGATCAGGAATCATGGCCAATTGCATTGAGTAGATTGTATGAAAAAATTGAGGTTCTTAGGTGTCGACATAGACGTTTCATATTCAGCAGTAGTAATGCGTCAGGAGCATTTTATGCTAAAGGATTCCCGAAGGCAAACTAAAACAAAACTTTTACTATTATGCTACTTCTTGGCCATTCCTTATTCTGACCGACTTGCAGGAAAGCAAGGAGCTATCCGCAGGTGTAGTTTTCGGAAATCGATAATTTAAGGAAGCAGTTGGAAGTTCCAGCTTGGAACCGTTCGGAATGTCGATTTCAGCCGTCACAATTTTGAAGATGTAGTGTAAATGTCAAGAAATTAAAAGATTTTTTTTGTGAATGCGTGTGTGACGTCAAGTAACAGAAAAAATTGTTGCATGCGGTATTAAGCAGAGATTAATGGATTTAGGTTTTTCAAATCCAAGTCCAATCTCGCATTTCATTTCAAAATCCAAATCCGAAAACGCATCACTACTACTTTATTCAAAATGTAATCCAACTTAATATGATTCGAGAAAAAAAAGGAAGTGGTTGCGGATCCGCCTGGCATGACGTGGTTCGAATAAAACGCTGAGTTTGTCACTCATTCGGCAACGTCATTGTAGTGCAGCGGTAGCGTTTACGTCTGCTGTGCCAATGGTTTTCAGTTTGGCTCTCACCATGACGACTTTCGTCTTGGTAGTCGTGCTTGCACGTTTCAAATCATGGAAGCACTTTTTCTTCACTTTTTAAAACAATTTCCAAACTTCCATTCTTAGGGGTTAGATTTATAGTTTAGGGTTTAGCTTTGGGGTTGAGGTTTAGTGGCTAGGTTTAGATTTAGGGTTTGAAGCTTGCTTTTACCGGTTAGTTTTAAGGTGACGGCTTAGGTTTTACGTTTAGAACGTTTTAACCAAGCCTACAGCACTCCTGTCGTGTGTTACTGTCATGTAACAGGTGGCGGGCGAATAAGGTTTCAAATATGAGGTTTCGCAGGTGCACCTTTATCCTCTCCGTAAAAGTCTTGCATCATAATTCAAATTAACTTATGCTGTCCCTTTGTTTCACAACCTTACCCGACGCATTCTGCAGTTAGGTTGATTCATGGACGTGTTGTTTCAAGTTAGATTGGAAGCGCCGTTTGACAGTAGTTACATTATTTCGAGAACGAAGTATTCTATTGCGTAAATCTTTGTAGCTTTCGTTGAGTTCTATTAATTTTATATAAATTTTGCAGTACGTTTTGAAGTTGCAGTGAATACTTTGAGTTGTGAAAGACGTAGTTTTCCGTTTCAATTATCGCAGTTGGTGTTGTGCTATGTTACACAAGAGTATTCAGAATGTTTACTTTCTCTGATCTTGGTTAGCCTTTCAACGTTTCACTTGTTAGCATTGCTTGCAGATGAAAGGGTTGGTGATGTGTAGTTTTGCGTGAAATCGATTTCCTATTAAAATTTGTAATTTGTTCCTTGCTTATTTCACCTATGGAGTGAAATATCTTCGATACAGATATGCGCAAGTTTGAATCATCGGAAAAAGATGAAAGCAGAGCCCAATCGGCTGATTCCTCTAAAGCCTACTAAAAAAATTGTAGAGCAGTGTTCTTCAACTTTTTTTGTACAAGCGCCCACCTACAGGAACTTTTCTTTAATGTCGCCACCTTTCCTATTATTTTTAATTCGTGTGAAAAGAGTATTTACTTTCGAAAATAATTCAGGGCTAATGAAATGTAAACAGACAATCTGGTTAGAACAAAGAAAAACAAATCGAATGCATTTGTAGAATAAATGTTATTCATTTCCAAAGAAACGGCTGATTCCAACTAATGCGAACCTTGGGATGGTGTTTATCTGCAAGCTTTTTCAAAGTAGGTTGCAAGCTGGTCAGTTTAAGTCGTATGACGTTTTACCGATCTGGTTCATGTCAAGGCGATGGCGGTATTCTTTACGCGTGTGCAGTACTTGTCAGAAACCTTGCTCAGGAAAGATACGTCGCGGGAAACCCCAGAAATATATTAGCTTCACTTTTGCCCAAATCTCCGGAAAACGAACACTGCACTCGATCCGAAAAATTTCACCATCTCCGTCTATGAAATATAACAGGGGTCCATCGTCGCTTTGGATGTTGATAAGGCCTTACTTGATGGTGAAATCGCATTTGCTTATGCTAGTTAGCTGGCTAAAAGCTATTCGAACTGTAACTTTCTACGCAATGCAATTT
>JGI24022J15233_10008831_pt1 | contig 11303 bp, 6 predicted proteins | sample Ectturendosymbi2_FD_15233 | JGI IMG/M metagenome (IMG submission 15233)
ATGCACCCGATCTCGACTTACAGTACAATGTTGGTGAAAAACTAAGAAAATAAACATCAATATTCTGATCGCTAAGGGGGGGGGCTTGAGCCCCTTCAGCCACCCCCCTGGCTGCGCCTTTGACTGTGACCATATCAAAATTTTCGATTGTGATCCGATTTTACAGATTTAAAAATTTTGTAAATGCCAAAAACGGCAAATTTTGTTGATTTCAAAAAGGCCTTGTGTTGCAGGTTTGGTAGACTAGGTGACCTCATGGTCTTTCACCAATGCTTTGTGACAAAGGAACCAGTTAATGGTCATTGCTTGTGTAGAAATTTGCTTTAAATTATGTTATGGCTTCTGCATTAGCCAATATTCTACGCAATGCTGTATGATCAATTGACTGTGTGCTGTGAACCATTATTTTGTCGCAAAAGAAAATATACTTGCTTGTCTATTTTACTTCGTGAGGCAAAAGCACTTCTGGGGCTATTTTACCTTCCACCAACCGTGTTTGGCTAAAGGCAAAGTATTTCCAGCAGTATTTTTGCTTCATGAGGCAAAATAGACACTGTCTGAAAAAATACACGATTTTACATGGATGGACAGGACTCGGACTGGACTGATGAATTTCAAAAAATTTGCAGATGAGGACTGGATCGGATTTAATTTTTTGCGCATCAGGATTGGACTTGGACTAAAAAATTTCACAGTCCGCTCATCGGTGCCGGATACACTATGTACTTGTGTAATGTACACTTCGTGATTACATTGTGTTCCTAATAAATGTGCTTGAAAACCCATTGTTATCCTTCAATATTTAATTGAAAAAATGTGCTATACCACTGTATGTAAAGAGTATTGAAAGCGGTCATGAAGTAAAATTTCTATAATTACAAAAAGACAAAATGTCGTTGAAAAAATTTTAAGTATCTGGGAGTGGCAAACCTAGATTAGAAGGTTGCTTTTTACTACCTATGGAGCAAACCAGTAAACCACGTTCTTTATTGACCTAAATTACTTCCGCCATCTAGCGTACGAGTTACATGTGAATTGGGAAATCTGCAAAGATCAAATGGTTTCGTGATTTTGCAACCGTACCCCGCTGCTGAAGTGGATAGTTTGTGGTGATGCTTGTTTGCGAAAACGTGGTACCACGGCAACACTAACAGGCCTACGAATGTCTTTGGTTGCGAATAATTATTGCGCATTTTTGCGTAAAGCAAAGCATCGTTTCATTCTTCGTGGATGTTTTGCCTGCAGCAGCCGGAATCTTTTTACTCCAAGTTGTCAATCTCCCTGCGCGACTAGCTTTTGCTGCCCTTTGAAATATGACAGTATTTCAAACCGTTTTTTCAGACCAGTGGCTCACCCAATCTTGTTGCCTCAGAGAAGGCCATTTGCTCTCTGTTGCACTGCGTTTGAAAAGTCAAAGCTTGAGGAATCATTAAAAGAAAAAAAGAAGCAAAAACAGCAAGCTGCTAGTGCTACTACGTCTCTCCAGCAGAACAAAACTGTGGAGGTTGCTGCAGGCCAAAGGGAAAGCGAAGCAACAGCTAAAAAAACTAAGAAAAAACCATTGCTAAGTAGAATTTGGGCGGAAATAGTGCATTACTATCATGGTTTTCGTTTGCTTGCTCTTGATGTGAGAATAGCTTCAAGAACACTATGGAAAATTCTCAATGGAACACCTGTCACTCGTCGGGAACGTAATCAGTTTCGTAAAGCTGTTGCAGACATTTTTAGATTAGCACCTTTTTCTGTTTTCATTATTATCCCATTTGCTGAAGTAGCCTTACCTTTTGTGGTAAAGTTGTTTCCAAACATCTTGCCTTCAACATTCGAAAGTTCATCAAGCAGGGACCTACGTTTGAAGCGAGAGTTAAAAGTTAAGCTAGATATGGCCAAATTTTTACAGGATACTGTTGAGGATATTGCTGTGCGTTCAAAAAAATCATCAAAAAAGAATGTTGCAGCACAGGATTTTGTTGCTTTCTTTCAAAAAGTCAGAAATCAGCATGAACCGCCAAGCAATGAGGAAATTTTAAAACATGCCAAACTGTTTGAAGATCAGTTAACCTTGTCTAATATGACAAGAAAACAATTAATTGCTCTTTGTCGTCTAATTAGTGTACCTGCGGTTGGCAATAATGAACTACTTCGTTTCTTGATACAAATGAAGTTGAATCAGCTTCATGCAGATGACTTAATGATCCAAGCAGAAGGAATTGATAGTTTAACTACTGCTGAACTAATGGCGGCATGTCAAGCACGTGGAATGAGAGCTCTTGGAGTCCCCCGAGCCAGATTAAAGCAGCAATTAGCAGAATGGGTTGATTTGCATGTTGTTCATGATGTTCCCAACTCTTTGCTTTTGTTGAGTCGTGTCTTATACATGCCTGAAACAGTTTCTGCTCAGGATAAATTGAAAGAAGCAATTTCCACTTTACCAGAAAAAGCTGCTGGTGAAGCAGAAGTCAGAGCTGCAGAGTTAAATTTGGAAAGAGTGGATAATGTTGCCAGGTATAAAGCTGCCAAGTTAGAAAATGAAGAAATTGTAGAAGAAGCAGCAAAAGCATTAAAAAAGCAAAAAGGAGAAGACATGGAGATTTCTAAACAGAAAGATGCTATTGTTGAACCTAAGTTGTCTTCCAACATGCCATCAACTTCAATTGCTCAAACCACTGATGCAGAAATCATTGTGGATGATACTGTTTTGGTAGATAATGCTCGTCTAATATGTGAAGACAACAAAATCACGCAACAAGAAATTGATGTAATTGATAATGCTATGGAACAAATATCCGCAGATGCTGAAGATATGCAGAGTGTGAAATCTGGATTGGAGGATCTTCGCGAAGATGCAAGAGAATATGAGATTGGTGTTACATCACTTCAAGATGAACTGAAAATTGAAAATGATGAAGTCATTGGTTCTGATGCAAAAGCAAGCAAAAGAATTCTGAAACGCATTGTTAAGCTAATTAATAAGATGGAAAACACAGTGAAGGATTTAGAACAAGAGGGTTCACGCAGCATTCCTCAAACAAGCAGCATATCTGTGAAGGAACTTATAAAATCTGTGCAATCTATGGAAAAGATACCTATAGAAAAACTGGAAAAAGTTTTTGAAGTTTTGGACACTAATAAAGATGGTCATGTTGATGTCAATGAAGCAAGGCAGATTATTAAACTTTTAAATGAAGAAGATGTTGAAGTGACACATGATCAGTTGCAACACATTGTAAACTTGCTCAAAGGAGAAGCTGGAAGTTCTAAGGTAGCTGAAAAGCTATGACTTTTTAATGCTGACTTATGCTGTCAGTTGCATTGATGACCACAAGTAAAAAGTACACAATTTTTTCACTGAAGTTTGGTGGCATAAGAACTGTGATAATGCCATAGGTTTTCTCAGCAAGTAGCTGATAAAAATCAAATGAAAATTGTAATTTAACTAGTGATAGTTGGTACCGTATGAAACACGTCATATGTGTGATTTTTTGTCAACAAACACATAGGAAGTAGATTCTTTTGCAGTACAAAAGTAAGTTGGTAATTAAATTATGCTTTTACTGCATTGGTAATATACCTATTAATATTTTATTAGTTTGAAAATAATGTGACAATGTGCATAATTAAAGGTTGATCGTAGTTAGATCACAACTGCTCTGGCAATTTTCAATTGCTGTATTTTGGATCATAAATATCAAATTTTACTCATGTGGTTAGCTCTTTCACGAAAACATTAGCAGTTACTTTAAAAAACGTATTTTATTATCAAGATAAGTGCAAGAAACATTTGTAAAAAGAAATTTATTGAAACATTTCTGCCTACTTGGCACTAGTAATATATTATCGTTGGTTAGGCAGTTGTATTTTTCAGATGGTTCACACCAGATGTTTTGTTGTAATTGGTATTTACAAATATTTTATGCAATCTATGTGGATGTACTAGTACTAAGATTAATTCAACATGGTTTGTTGTAGGCATGTAAAAGCATGCCATGATCTGGAATTTGTCAGATTTTTATGACAGCTATTGTCTTTAGGCAATTGTTTGCAAATGTATTGATGTTCACCTTGGTGTTTGTTTTCTTGGTAGCTATTCAACAGGCACTTTAAAGTTTCAAGGTAAAACTTGAGAAAACTGTGCAGTTTCATAATATGCCTTTTTCTGTTGGTTGTCTTTTTGACTAATTTTCCCTCTTTATGAAATCAACAAAGCACAAGAGATCTTTGCAGTCAGTAAATGTAAAGCTGTCACATTCTCTGTTGTAAAGAATAACAGTGGATAGAAGCATCTATTAACATGATGTTGGAAGTTGAAATTTTCGTTTTAACTTTTGTAGTTAATACTGCTTGTCATAGAAAATCGTTTAACTATTTTGGAGGACTGTGCAAAAGTGTTTACTTCTTGCAACTGTTCAATTCTTCTTATTGTTCTTAGCATATCCTTTCCATTTTATTTAACTAACTTATTAAACATTCTGTTCTACTACACTTCATGAAGAACTTACTTTAGTTGTGAAGTATGGAAAAGAAAAGGCTTTTATGAACGTAATGTTCATTCTTCTCTGTTTTATTCCCATCTTCAGATGTTTTTCGGCATTTTTATTGAAAAATAACAACCATTTTACTGCTGGTTGAACCTTTTATTGTGAGAAACATGGAGCAGTGAGTGTACTTTTATGCTTAAAGAAAACTTAAAGAGGTAATTGCTTAACAGGTTGGGAGCTGGTGTACAAGTGTATCATACTTTGAAATCACACATTGAGCTGCTAATTTCGTGCCACCTTCTTGCAGCTCCATAACTCGCCAGTCGATTATGCTAGCGAACTATCCAAACCCTCAAAAGACTCAGTGAGTCTTCTAGTTTGCAATTAAAAAAGATTTTTTGTTTTTTTTGTGAGTGGCATCATAAGTGGGGTAGGTTTTTTGCCTAGAGTTTCTGGTTCAAAAATAATTGCCAAAAAACATAAAACTGATGATTTTACTAAAAATTAAGAACTTTACAAAAATTAGTAAATTTACCCAAACTCTTGAACCAGAAATGCTAGAAAGCCGATCAGATGCTCAAAAGACTCAGATTTTAGCCTAGTTTCTAATAAAAACTTGAGTGAAATACTTCCATCTTGTAGTTGGACCCAGGGCAGGTGACCTTAACCAAAATGGCCAAAAACTTACCCCACTTATGACGTCACTCACAAAAAAAACAAAATATGTTTTTAGTGCAGACCCAAAGATTTGCCGCCTCTTTTAAAGGTTTGAACAGCTCTGTAGTGCAATCAATAAAGGAGTTACGGAGTTGCAAAGTGATAGCCTTTTAAGTGGCTCACGTGGGTCTTAAAGGTAAAACCAGACCGCCTCGTAGGGTGTTAACAGTGAATTGACGTGAAGTGCATTCATGCATTGGATGTTTTCACACTGATGAATACTACTGAGTTTGTACATGCATTTAGTTACAATTTAATGCAAAAACCTATGTGTTGCAATGACAGAAGAAAGTGTTGTGGTGTTGTAATATATGTGTATAAGAGTTTGTATCAGGGATATTTGCTTTTTGGCTAAACACAACTGATATGTAGTTTTTGATGAAAAGCTGTTTTGTTTTATGGTTGTAGTATCAAGACTTATTTGTCGCTAGAAGTAGCATCCAATGCCTGCCAAGTTTAGAGAACTTGTTAGTAGTGTTGTTATAAGCTCCAAGGAGCTGTTACGAAAACCAGGTCATTAAAAAAATGGTATTGCTTGTGGTTTTTATGACTTGAACTGATAACTGTAATGATGAAAATCAATGTGCTGTGATTAGCTGCAAGCCCATGTTTGATGTGGTTGTTGAAATGAATCAACCTTTATAAGAACTTGTGTATTGAAGAATTGTGCTGCATGTGTGATTGTATTTTGCGTATTTATCAAACTTACTAAGGTATGTTTGCTTCAAGATGAACAGTTTATGGTTGCAGTGTATTTTTAAATGCATTTGGTGTTTTTCACTGCACAAGATTTTTATGTGTCATATGTTGTAGTATGACTATGTATTGTTGAGTTAATATGCTGTGAGTTAGGAAGTTCATGTGTGGAAAGAATAGTTGTGTCATTGATTTACAGTGTCAAAGCTGCCAGTAATGTTGATGCTGGAAGTACTGTTTTTATTTTTGCACTAAAGCACTATTCCATGTGAGCATTCATGTCATATAGTTGCTTTCAACTGTAAGCTGCTTGTTCATGTTTGATTAACATTAATGAACTCACAAAATTACAGATAGAACCCAACCGGGCAAGTAAATTACTATCTTCTAACAACGTTTTTTGGTCATTTTTTTCTGGAAATGTATCAAGAGTAAAACCAAATTATCAGCAGCTAAGGGAGAGCAGCAAACTGTTGCAGTGATGCCATATGTAGCATGCACTTTCACTAATAAACTGTTCCTTTAATTTGATCGTTAGCACCACTAGTGCACATTCAGCATAGCCTATAGGTAAAAATGACAGAAACTGTGACAGTAAAGCAAGAACATACAGATGCCTTGGCATTAGAAGCAGAGTAAGTAATTCAGTTGTGTTGAAGATAAATGAATATGTTGCTTTTGTTGAACAAAGTGAATACATTAGAAATAAATAAACAGTTGCTGAAAATTAGTTGCAATTATTTGTGCTATAAATGTATTTTTGTTGCCATTAAGTAAACCAGGGGTCTCAAACATGTAGGCCACAAACGGCCCACGATGCTTCATGGGAATTTTCAAATGATTAGCATTCATGTTGTTTGATCTATTCACTGGTGTTCAAAAGTGCTTAGCCAGCAAGTGAACAAATTCCTTCTAAATGAACATAGACATGGCTGGAAATGTTGCCTATAACTCACGATATGAAATACAATGTAAAAACTGTTTCTAGTAAGGTTCAGGTACTGCCACTGTTGCATGAGTGTCATAATGTGGCCCTCGGGTTACTTTATAAGTCCTCATTAAAGGCCTCTGAGCAATTTGAGTTTGAGACCCTTGAAGTAAACAAATAGATTTAGTAAAAAGTGGTGAGTTGCATCGTTAAAGTGCTGTGCAGTAAACACCTGGCCATAATGTTTAGTTTTGTTTTATGAAAGTTAAAGGAAATTTAATTAGTAAATGTCTCACTAGCAATTATGATCAGAAATACTTTCACTTGAATTTGTCTGGCGTGATTTGTGAACAGGCATTCTAGAGTAATTTAACAGAAGTGTGTGCACATTCACAGCACAGATTTGATGATTGTGTCTGCTATAGATCTAAATAATTGTTGGTCATTCTGACAGTAACTTCTGCAGTGTATGGAATCATTACATGTGTAGATTCAACTACCAACCTGTCATGTTCCCAACTTATTTTCCTGAACCTGTCTTGATTGGTGGGGTTTCTATGTTGTTATGACAATAGGCTTTGAAACCATTTTACTGTTGTTTAAGGATCTTGAACTTATGTGCAAAAAATGCAAAAGGAGTCTCAGACAAGAGCATCGAGGACGCTATTCCATCACTGGATGTGCGGCAACGAGTAGCTGCTATAAACAGACTGCTCACCATGGTAAACCATTTGAAACGTGTGTAACAAGCTCTGAGCTCCCTGTATGCTATGATCCCATGTTTGTTGCCTGCTGGCAGGGGTAGGGGGCAACAGGGACAAGAAACATTTCACACAAGTAAAGAAATTCAGAATCCTTATTTTTCAAAAAATCTTTATTATGATCAGGGTTCCCACGCGGTATTGAAAGTACTGAATTTCAAAATTGATTTTCAAGACCTTGAAATAGTATTGAATTTGGCCAAAATGTGTATTAGGTGTTGAAAAAGTATGGAAATTCTAAATGGAAAAGAAATCAGAAATATCTGAGCAGAATTTTACTGTAAGCAAAGCAGTTCATTATTTATGCAATGTGCAAAACTGAGTTTGATGATTAAGAATTTCGAAAAATGAAGAGAAGTAATGGTATTGAACTTTTTTAATTTAGTATTGAAAAGGTATTGAAAAAGTATGGAAAATGATTTTTTAAATGTGTGGGAACCCTGTATGATATAATTTGCTCGTATTGTCTTGCTCTTCAGTCATTTAGGTCCTGGCTAATGTTGGTTTTATCCTAACCAGTTTGTAATGTTTTGTGAAGCGTGGTAAAGAAATGAATATCAACGTTTGGTTTGTAATGTTCTCTTCGTTTTATAATCATTTTGCTTGTTGCCTTGAAGACAAAGCGACATTGCAGTATAAATGTTTGTTTTTCATAGGGAAAGATTGAAGTTCTCAAAGGCAAATCAGGTTTGATCTACAGGTTGAAAAGTTCTGCATCCGGGTATGATCAATTCGTAAGCGACGCACGCCATTTCTGACTCGTGTTATTCGTCTAATACTTCTTTAAGTCTTTTGCAGTGAAGTAAAAGGAGTGGATCGTCAGGAGAAGCTCGTTTATCAAATCATTGAGGCTGCTGGGAACAAAGGGATTTGGACAAGAGATATCCGCTTCAAATGCAATTTGATGCTGACTGAAGTGAACAAGATACTGAAGAACTTGGAGAGCAAAAAGTTGATTAAAGCCGTCAAATCTGTTGCTGTAAGGATTTTGTTGGTCGATTTAAAATTTGTCATCTTTTCATCCCTTTCATTCCCAAGCCGTCAGTGAACAAAGTATTTGGCAAATTTTTTGAATGTCGTTTGGTTCGAAATGGATCATGAAAAGTCGTAAAACTATCGAGTAAGTGTCGTTTATGTAACGTTCAGTGATTGTGTTGTTTCAAAGGGCACCTGTCCAGTAACCCTTAAGGTTGTACAGATGGCCCGGGACAAACAAGGCCCTGCTGCGATCGGAAAGCCCGAGCGATAAGTGCGCAAAGCTTCACACTGTGGCAGCAAGCAACAATAGAGATCACACGACGAGATCTCGTCGTCAACATTAGCATGTAGCGATCGACCGATATAGCTTTTTTGGGGCCGATACCGATACATCGGCCATTCATGAACCTATAACCGATATTTCAAAAAATTTTAAATCTTGTTTTCTGCTTCATTATCAAAAACATAATGTATTGTGTGCCTTACCTTTTTTTCAAAAACTTCAAAAATCAGGATTTACGAACTAAAATTTTTCAAATTGCAGCTATTCCAACGTTTTGCTATGATTTATATTTAATCTGATTAACTTGTAAGTATAGTACACACTGTCTGCAATGAATAAAAAATGAATGTTAAAGAACAGTATTTACAGTAGACCGACTGGAACAGAAACATTAGCTTTGCGTGTTTCGCTTCTGCTGACACTGCCTTAGTCTTTCGTTTGGTTAGAAGACCACATTGTCAGATAAACGTTTGTTTATTCTTTTTAGTATTGTCTTTTCAAATTGATTTCTCGAATAAACGAACTGAACTGGAGTGCAAGTGAAATGGCGTTTATTGCAGCTCTGGTGCGACATCTCGCGGTTGACCGTTGGAAGGAAAACTGATCGCTTTTTGTTGCGTCATAATTGGATTACGTGCAGCGTCAAACTGAAAATCATGTGCGCGAAAAATCAAACAATAATGAATTTCACAGCTTCTTGCCGGCAGTGTGTTCCAGATCCATGAAACGTTCTGCATGTGGTTATTTTCAGGCGTCGAAAAAGAAAGTCTACATGCTTTTCCACCTCCAACCTGACCGATCGGTCACAGGCGGGGCCTGGTACAGTGACCAAGATTTCGAGTCAGAGTTTGTCGAAGTCCTGAACCAACAGTGCCACAAGTTCCTTCAGCAGAAGTTGGAAAGAGCCGAAAAAGACGTAATTATATTTGTGTTATTTTTCTTTTTATGCTACGTTTGCTTTTCAGGCCCATGAAAGGTCACAATTAGCCTGTTTACATGGCGCATTTCATTGTGGCTTTTGGTCGATTGTGGCTTTTATTTTCTGAGTCACGTTTAGGAGCGTGGCGTTCTTAAGCGCGACTCAGCAAATAAAAAGCCACAATTAGGCCACAACGAAATGCGCCATGTAAAGAGGCTAAATGTGAAGTAACCAGTGACTTTCATGTCAATGTTTTTGAAATTCCCTGTTGCGAGGGAATTCGCTTGATATTGAATCTTTAACTGTATTTTGTTTCTCAACCCAGTAAAATGGGTTTTTCTTTTCCTCTTCGTCTGGAACCATGCGGTTCATGACAATTAAACGTCATGGCCATTTGTGTCCGACAAGAGAAACCTCTTCACAATTGGCCATTAATCCCGCAACCTATACATCGGAGTACGACAGCACGTCTAGCGGTCGACACAACCTTCACCATGGAAACATCAATCTCACGTAAATTATGGGGCACCTGACTAGATAACCTCTGTGTTTTTTCGGTGCCCCGTCGTTTTTTTTCTGTTTTAGAGAGTACATCTAGCGCAATTAATTCAGTACCGCCAAATAAATCTATCTCAATATCCTTCGCAGTTTTTTCCAATATTTTCTGAAGAAAACAGGTACTTGCATTCACTCTCTTCTGGCTTCTCGATCCCGAAATCTTGACAGTCATTTGTTGATAAAAACAGGGTTTTGTTTAAGGCTTTTTAGAGACCCGATTCGGGTTCCTAGAATTTCAAACCGGGTCCCTAAAATCAGAGAAAATCGGGTCCCTACAACCAGAGAAATCGGGTCCCTACATATCCATACCGGTTACCTAACATTTTCCTTAAAAAAACCCTGGATAAAAGTGAAATTTGCTTCGATGTTCATCAACGAAGCACACTCCTGTTTACAACTCCCGACATGCTTGCCATATCAGCGGCACGGTCGTCATGATGAGTGTGGAGTAGTGGTGGGGGTTGAACACCATCGCCCTGTGCCTGGCATGGAAAGCAGTAGTAGAGTGGTTTTCAACCTGGGAGATGCGACGCCGTGGGGGTCGTTCGCCTTTTTTCTAGGGGTCGCGAGAGCTTTTGATAAAAATATTCTTAATTCTCTATATTTCCATGTGGAACCACTTTTGAGGCCATAATGATAGGATCATCTGGCAAAAATGATTGCCTACTTTTTCATTCAAAATTGTTTTAATGTGATTACAATTACGAAGTTTTGAGTGTGATTACGACCATTACAGTATTGTTGCGTTTGGCAACGCACGAATAACTTTGTGACATAAGAATGTACTGTGTTTGTGAATTAGATGGTAGAATTAGATTATCTGATGGCGGTAGCTAACATGGGAGTTCTTGTTTTCAAGTTGTGCTGTTGAGTGATTTGCATATGGCACAGGTCTCTCTCACTGATGCTGCCATGTGCATGAATTTAACAAATGAGTCTTGGTTCAACACAGTGATATCGTACGTTATTTTATAGTCATTGTGAT
>JGI24022J15233_10008833_pt1 | contig 11302 bp, 7 predicted proteins | sample Ectturendosymbi2_FD_15233 | JGI IMG/M metagenome (IMG submission 15233)
TTGTGAAATTAACTTGCCGTTTGAAATTAAATGTTATGAAATGCATTTTTGTGGTAGAACTGTTGTGGTAGTTTATTGCATTTTTCTAGAACAGAATTTTGTTGTAATCGTAATGGTTATAATGTCATATGTATTGAAAAAAGAGTAGAAAGGGGTCACAGGGTGTGTAAAAATACCAAAGGGGTCACGAACCGAAAAAGGTCGAGAAACACTGCAACACAATAGAAGGTATGGCCCTCCGCTCAGCACAGTTTTCTCAAAGTGGCTCCCGAGCCTAATTAATTGCCCACCCCTGCAGTCTAGCCCATAACAAACCTTTTCGCTCGAAAAACTTTGATGCTTACCCTGAAAACCTGTCATTCAACGAACTGAAACAGCTCATAACATAACTATGTCACCTGAGGCTGAGTAAAGAAACCTGTTTGTTTCATCACAAGGAGTTCGAACAGCACTCAGCTATGTTTATCTCGAAGTCTAGCAATCCTAGGGAATACTACATTTGTGGTACTTATATTCTCGCACCGAACTATTTTTATTTTGTCTTGTTTGCAAGTTGTGCTATTCGTTTCAGCAAATATTAAATTGCAGTCTTCACACTAACTGGTGAGAGCAATTTTAGAAGTTTTGCAAACCTACCTCTTCCAAATCGGCAACCGCTGATATCTGAAAAAGGTTTTGATCCCTTAAACGGCTTTTAATAATACAAAAAAGCGGTTCAGTTGCGTTCGCAGTTCGCCAAAAACCCACCGACAACTGGTGCGGTTCAGTTCAGTGGCGTACGCAGAAAAGTTTCATGGGCAGGGTTCATTACGTCTCAACTCGTTATAATGCCAAATTTTTACTTTGCAACAAAAACGTAAGTATGATGAGAATAAACATAAAACAAGCAGCACTAAAATATGCAAACGTTGTCGAGCAGTTATGAACTCATATTTAAACGCCTGTTCGATGTCTCGGTTAATCTGCTAATACTCAGTTCCGGGGAAGGAGTGTTATTTCAATAAATTTCCACTTGTTGACAGCAACGGTGGGAAAATTCACTTGCGATTTTTGGTGAAAATATGAGCGAAATCGAAATGACTAATTTTTGGAGTGCGCTCATCGCTGATTCAGCGCAACGCAAACCAAACTGTTATATTTGGACCTTCGACCCTGCGCATTCACCGCGCGCAGGTTCGGATGAGCGCAAAGCAGCGTGTAGTGATTGCTTGACGCACTGGGACCGTCAACTCTTTTTCTCGAATGACTTGGCTCGCGAATCTGACCGCAAACGACGCGCGGCAGCGTCTCTGCGCCCTGCTTGTGTGTTTGGTCAGTTTTCGACGCGTGTTCGCCTTCAGGCTTCGCACAAAATCGTTCAGAAAACATTAGACGAAACGGTTTGGACCTCAGCCTCCCCGAGATCGCTGCTGGGCGGCTTGCGTTGCAACGTTTTCGCTTGCGCCCGCTCCAGCGCCGAAGCAACGTGCAAATTTCGATAAAAAACAAACGAAGAAAAAGCAAGAAAACAGCGTGCGGACGTGCTTTTCCGGCTGCTACGGCCGCGTCGGAAAGCGATGTACAGTAATTCGCGTTTTTTTTCGTTCGAAATTCAAGGCGGAGTGCGATCAACGGAGTCGAATGGCTGCACATCAGCGAGGGCTTTCGAAAAGAGCTTCGCCTTGCAGTGCGATCTGAGAGAAAGTTTCTAGCTGCGGGATGCCAGATTTTAAGGCGACGTCTGATCGTGTGACATCCAGTCTTTCCAGCAGAGAAATCGTTCGCAATGTGATAACTGTGTGTGTTTCCGAAACCGTGTTGTTGTTACATCAAGGCGAAGAATCAGTGCATCTAACACAGAGTTTCGATGAGGCAGTCAATAGCTGGAACAAGTTTATAGGAAATATTGAGAAGAATGAATTGACCATTTTGAAAAACTTCTTTTTTGTGGAAAAAACGCCTTTCGGCAATTTCTAACCTTTTCTTCAGTGAGTGAGATGGCTCGCGAAAATACAGTCAAGATTCATCTCAGAAATCGTACCTCGAATTTAGCCCTCTGCTTGATGTTCGCGACAGGCGCTTCGTACTTAGAAGCCCGCAGTGTCCCGACTGGGCTGCTTTTGAGTCTATGTGCTGAAATCAGACGATACGTGGCAATGAAATATTAATATTGTTTACTGACAGCTCTCGAACGAAACATCGTGAGACGACACGAGTAGAGTAGCACTGAGAGCATATCGTGCAAAAATACTGGACTTAAATGGTCTTCTGCTTGCTTTTAGCAAGCAAGATGCATTAATTAATGCATTTTTGGACAGTCAGCAGCAACTTGGTTTGTTTTGGTTTCGTCACAATTGAGTGACAACAGGTCTTGTGTCCGTCGCTTTCGTCAGCTTTTTTTCGCGTTGCCGTGCTATTTTTCCATTTCGAATAGTGGCTTGTTCCAGTCTGCTGGTGCAAAGCATTTGAACGTACGTGCTTTTACACCACCTGCCATCTAACACGTAGAGAGCGTTGTGCAGTTGCCCACAGTAGACGTTAATCTCAGGCGGGAACTGCCAATGCTGAATGTTTGGGAAGAGGCGTTGCCACTTCACAGCAAAAACATCAATTTAAGCGTAATCTGCAGTTTGCTCGCAGGTTAGATTCTGCCAGTAAATGTTAAGTAGTCAGTGACGCAGATGTCTTTCTTGGGAAAAATGAGTCTAAGCTTGTGGGTCAGTCCAGCTTTAGCAAAGCGTGCCGTGTGCATAGTTTACTGATTTAAACTAATGATGAAGTCAGCAAAAGATACGCCTTTCTTTCAGTTTTTCTGGAGAGCATGAGGCTTGCCGCATAATACGTTTGGCATATACTCGGTCTACAACGCTCCTGCGTGTAAGCACGTGGGACTTCACAAAGTTTTTGTCAGCACGATACCCCCACCCTGCGTGTAACCGCAGTCGATTAAGCTTTCATTGAATTCTTTTGACCCATGAGAGTGCAAGAGACCAGCAGGATAGCATAACGGTAATTGCTGTGACAATGACATAAGCGACCAGGACTTGAGTGTAGCTTTTTCGCACATGCCAAAGCCTTTCCATTTCCATGTGCTCCAGTTGCTCTTAGTGGACCGGGCTACTTGTATTAATCTCGAGTTCCGATACTTGCACGTCCATCGTACAATTACGGTCGGACGATGCGTAATGATATTAATAATTGAGGTTCGTTATCGATCCGCATCGAAGGTTCAGCCGATCAAGTCCAGCTTCACAGCCAGAGAAATGTGTACCTTCTGCGTGGCTTCTGACCACTGTGGCACCTGGACAACGTACGCTGAACATGTCACGCAACAGCGATTCCTATTGAGGATTATACTGGCTCTGCTCGAACCCATACACAACCACATAGCTGTCCGAATGGGAAAACTTCTGCTGATACTGCCATCGTTAAATACATTGTTGCTATCACTGTTTTCGCCGGCGTAGCAACAGACATGGTGACAGGAAAAGGGTAATTTGATTAGCATCGGGCGGTAGTGCAGCAGCTGCTGTTTTCGTACGTTGCATAGCTAGCTTTTATCTCGCTTGCTTGCTAGCATGTAAGCGGAGTGGCGCTTGTGCAAGTACGGCGCATTGTCAGTTTCAAATTAATTTAAAAGTGTTGGAAAAATTGGTTCTGAGTGGCGCAGACTGCGCTAAAAACCGAGCATTGAAACTGGCCATTCGTACGAAACAATCGTCATACGACGTCAAAAAGGTACCCCCATAAGTTTTGAGCCTTACCGTGACGTTCACAGAATTGACAAACAGTTGGAAAGCGGTTGAACAAAAGTGGTGGCTTCTTGCGTCAAATACTACGTGACCCATTGTGCATGCTTAGCCTCTTGCCCAAGGCGAGTCCAATGAACATTCTCAGACCAGCCATACTGCATTAAATACTGAAAATTTCTGAAATATTGGTAGTGCATGGTGAGTGACAAAAACAGCGACTAAATCGAATTTATCTCAACTGTCTAATCACGAAAATACTGATGTCCGTATTTTCCCCATTCAAATACTGATGTCCGTATTCTTCCCATTCAAAATACTGACGTCCGTATTTTTCTCATTCAATACAAATTTCCCATTCAAGAAAGCATTGGCTATTTTTTCAGTGTAGGTGTGGGGGGGGCAGGTGCGTGCAGATGTCTGGTGATGCCGGGGACAACCGCTTGATTGTATGTCCCCTTACGAAAATCTAATATTGAGGAATATGAGAAATGCACGCATTTGAAAGACGTAAAAACCAGTGTTTGCAAAAAAAAAATTCGAAAAATTAAATAAAAAATATTTCAAAGGTGATTTTTTGTTTTTAATGTGCTAATTTTTAACAATTTGTTTTTTCTATGGGTCTGACGCATATGTTTATAAAGAAAATCCTTCGAGTAATGGGCATGCAATGAGGAACTAGGTATTGTATTTATACATGCATATCAGTATCAGATAGACACACCAAACAAACATAGCACTTGTGAGGTATGATAGGAGATGTCTATCTTTTCTATTATAAATAGTATCCGAAATTGTACAAGCAGGCAGTTTGATGCGGGCTAGCAGGAATTGGCCAGCCTAGAAAGGGAGAAGAGAAATATGGTGTAATACCCTAACTCCTAAAGATAGTCCTATAAGAGCAACAACGCACAAATGCTTCAAGTCGTTGAGAAAAGCTGGTCTAATTTGCTAACTGGGATTATTTGCACCACTTTCATAAACTTTGCATTGTTGCGCAGTAATGTAACTATTTTTACACAATGTGTAAAATAACATATAATTGTAATGTCTGTTGCACGCTCCAGCTGTGGTTTTGTGTTAGATTAGTTCAATGTCACCGGTCGCCTATTTGAAGCAGATAGTTCACCCGCTTTGGGACAGAGCGCACATAACATCTAGCAGAGCAGCGATCTCCAAACATTTTTGTCAGAGGGCCACATAAGCTACTGCACAACAGTTCGAGGGCCGGACATTTTACATGATGTGAGTGTTTCGGGATATGTTACATTCTACCAATTCAACAAATGTTTCGTGAATGTATTACTTTTTCATTATTGACAAAATGCCTTTGCCACCGGATGAAAAGGCTTCGCGGGCCTGATTTTGCCCGTGAACCGTGGTTTGGAGCCCCTGCAGTAAGGGAATCAGTAGCTCATACCTATAATTACGATATACCTTGGCTTGATCTTACGAAAAGTCACCAGTACTGGGCTGTGCTAGCGATGCAAAACCGATGGAAAGATATTGTAACGTGTGATCAGAAAAGTGAAACCAATATGAGCTGCAATGAGGAAATTTGTTAAAACAAAAAAAACAAAAGAAAGCGCTTTATGCAAATAATTGAATTTATTCATGCTGCATTTTGTCTGTATTGTATAGTTATTGTGACCAAGCTGTGCTTTTTAAATGGGCGCATAATTTTCTGCAAAGGCAAATACTGTCGCACCAACAATGAATTCAACTCTTTCTTGACACGAAGCAACAGAACTTCACGTGCGTTGTAATATATCCCGCAGATCCAGCAAAAAGTCAATGCTTTCCGACCAAGCCATTGGGTAGTGAGGCTCGATTTCAGCGGAACCACAGACTGCTGTTGTGCGCCATATTTACCTCCAGTAGTGTTTCAACGATGAAAGTATCGAAGTTTTTCGATCAATACCGCAACGGTGACAAATAAGGTTCGATTGTGGCGATGATGAAGTTTCCATACGTGCCATAAATCAACTGGGACCCGGAGGCGTCAAAATGTCGATATAAAAATATAATGTCGCGAAACTTGATGAATAACGAGAGTTCAGCTTTCATTCATCAAACCCGCAACAGAATAAGTTTGTAATTAAATCAGCTTTATGGTAAATCACCCGAAAAGCACGACTTTGCATTTATATTAAATTTTTTAGGATTTAATTACATTCAATTTTTACAATTCGATTTTTTTGCTTTATTTTTAGATTTTAGATACATTTTTTTCCTTTATATAATGTCTTTTAAAGTTTGGATTATTCGAGTGCTCCTGAGTAAAGCGAATTGAAACATTTCGTTTTTTCAAGGTTAGCCAATTTTAAAAGTCAAACGAAAAATCATTCCTGTGAACAACTTACTGCAAAGGATTCTTGCAACAGATTGTGAAATTTAACATGAATTAGCTTTCAGCTCTCCAAATATGTGCTGAAACAAGAGAAAAACTTAAAAAATAAAACTTGTTACGTAAGTTACAGCCTTGTCACGGTGGCCAGCGGTTCTTTAGTTGAGCAGGCGGATGAAAAGAGACTCAGCAACCCGCTATAAAAAAGCGGAACAACCCGCTATATGGTGGTTGACTCATCACAACGTTGCTTGAAGCAGTCGTTCAGCAATTGGCGTTGGTTTGCTTTTCAGCGTTAGCGAGACCTGGCTTGTGGTCACAGCTTGCGTTTGAAACTACAATTCGCGCGCTTTCTCTGAATCTTGCTGTTGTTACTCAGCATTTCACTCGTAAGCGTTTGCTTGCGATTTTCAGGGCTGAAGATGCGTAAATTGCGTGAAATCGATTTCCTATCAAAGCAATTTGCTTATTGATTCAACTGTGCCACCCTTGTGGAGACTTATTGCTGGAACGTGGATACGTGCAATTCGGAATCATCGCAAAGTGATGAAAGCACAGCACGGCAGAAGCAGAGTCCTCAAAGACTCACAGCAGCCCTGGAGTCTTCAATTTTCATAAAAATGAAGGTGCTTCCCCCTAGTTGCATAAAACGTTTGCTTGCACGGGCGCAAACACTCAAAGCATTTAGATAGGTAGGAATAAAACTTTTCAACGTTCCTCGTTGCATGGAAAAACGTTTCGACCGAGTCCTAGAAATGTGTGGTAACAAGCAAAGGAAGTCGCAGGGTTACCTGCATAAGCGTAGCCAGAAGGCACCAAAGGGGCCATGGCCCCCACCAAATATTTAGAAAATATAGGCATGTTGTGTTTTGAGAGGCGTTTTTCTAAATAAAATAGTGTTATTCGCTTAAAATCAAATATTTTGGCCCCCCAAATTTTTGGACTGGCTACGCCACTGTTATCCTGCTCACTTTCTGATCAACCTGAGTTACGCTACATCGAACAAGTTTGAGTAGAGACAAAATCGGACGCTTTCCAGGCATTGTTTTACGTTGACACAACTTGAATAGGCAAACTTTGAACCAAACACATGCATCGTCTCTTGATAGCCGAAATGATTGTCCGGCAAGACGCTGTAAATTAAAGTTTAAAAACAATGATAGTACTTCGGTAACTTTCAGCCCAAACCGGGGACCATCATGGCATTTCTGTTTGAAGAAACTTGATTCCGTGTGAAGGTGCATCGTGCTTTGTAGAAAGACCTAAGTTGTGAGACTTTGGTAATGCTCAAAACCAGGACCAGCGTTCTTCGCAAACATTGTGGTCAGATTTGGAACTCAAAGCAAGAGTAAGGTGATACAAAACCACAATGCTGCAAGTACTGCAGCTGGGTACGATAAGATGCAGGGAACCACACCATGCACTTAATGAATAAACCTATTCATTTAAGTCGGATACTGCGATGAGGCGAGTTCCTTTCTTTTGTTTTCGCACATTACGTAAACCATAACAAATACGGTTTCGAAGCAGCATGCTTTGTCTGAATAACTGAGTTTTATTTTGGCTTTTAGGCCCCTTATCTATAATATTAGGCACATGTGCTGCGGGTCTTCCGAACTCCGGAATGGAACTAGTCGGCTGAGCCACGTCGCTACCCAAGAAAGTCAAAATCTAGCGGATATATTCTTATCTTCAACATGGCAGCTTCCGTAGCAGCATGGCTGCCATTTGCAAGAGCGGCAGCGATAGGTAAGTGCGAGCGAATGGCAATTTTGTTTTGTCTTTGTGACGACGGTGCCTATTATTAGATCTAACAAATAAACACTGTGGCTCTAAATATGGCTTTCTACGCCTGTTCCTTTAATTCTCTTATTTTCAAACAGTGTTGGGTTAGAGATGAATTTACGAGTTACATCCAGTGACCAAATACCTTCCATTGATTTTTTAAACGTTCAGGAAATACTTCTGTTGAAAATTTTCATGACTTTACTTGTCATTCCAGATATATGCCAAAAATACAGCCCAGAATTCAATGATTAAAAAGTTTAGACCTGTCACCCTTCCAGGAAGATGTAAACACTAATCTTTGCAGTCTCCAGTTCAGCAGCAACAACAGTCACATCAACAGCACTTGTGAAATTTTATTAGTATATTTAATGACATTGTTGGCCAGCATGCTCCTTATCGGCTTACTGGCAGAAAAGAAGTTTTTTCTTTCCACAAACTGTGTCTAACCAAAACTTTTTAAATGTCCATCTCTAAAAAGAATGCCTTGAATAAAGAATGTTAGGAGCATAAAGCTGGGATAGACTTAACAGTTTCATTAACACTAAAAAAGCCTTCAAAAATCTATGCATATTTTATTTTGAGACGTTCCGGATTATTCTTAATCCATCTTCAATCAAAAAATAAAGCACCACTTGGCAATGTCAGCAATTCAAAACCAAAGGCTCTGTGACGCAAGAAAAGACAGTGTGACGCAAAAGATGTCAAAAGCAAAACCAAGACCGCCAGTCACGTCAAAATCGCTAAAATCAAAAGCAGGACCAACAGCTATGCAGAAAAGTGCTAAAACAAGACCTACGTAAGGCCGTAATCTAAAAAACAAGCCGAGACCAGCAGCGAGAGGCCGTTCACAGACCACCAAAAAATTTAGCAATTTCAGCTAGGTACAAATTTTACAGAAATAAAATCACTCACGCCAAGGAATTGTAGGATTCTGTAAGTAAAATTAATACGAATCAAAATTTGAAAACCGGGGATGCGATATTTGAAAAAACCTGGAAAGTAATTCATGACGTTTCCACAAAAAAGGCAGTTACAGAATCCTACAATTTTGACTCTATCAATCTGAATCAATGTGAGGAACTAATTATTCGCTTATCCAATATGGCAAAAATATATCTTCAAAAATTGTCCCTCCCGTAGGCGTACGAAGCGTGGGTCGGAAGGGCGGCAATCCCCCCCGGCTTGAAAATTTTCAGGGCAAACTCTATTTTCAGGGCAAGAAATCCTGAATGATGAAAAATATTTCAATACAGTGAAAAATTTCAGGGCAACTCTGATTTTCAGCACAAGAGCAAAGTTGCTCAAAAATCGTGAATGATAAAAAATGTACATTCAATAAAGTGAATTCAGGGCACACTGTGTTTTTCACGACAAACGCAAGTTGCTCAAAAATCCTGAATGATAAAAAATATATTCAATACAGTGAAAATTTTCGGGGCAAACTCTGTTTTTCAAGACGAGCGCAAAGTTGCTCAAAAATCCTGAATGGTGAAAAATATATTCAATACAGTGAAATTTTTCAGGGCAAACTCTGTTTTTCATGGCAAGCGCAAGTTGCTAAAAAATCCTGAATAATAAAAAACATAGGCTATTCAATACAGTGTATTCAATGTACAGTATATTCGCTTGGGGGTGATCCGTGTAATTTGGGCTAGTGTAATCTGTACCAAAGTCGTGACTGGTTATAATGACTTTGATCTGGACCAAGCTCTCGTTTTCTGTGAAAATCGAACAATCAGATGTCGGCAGGTCAACAGCTTGATATAAGAATTCGGTAACTCTTTCTTTGTTTGTTCTCGGGTTTGCAGTGGGTAGAGGTGCAGGGCAGAGATGATCACTATTCTGTTTGCCGGTTGGATATACGGCAGGATAATGAGTTTGCAACCGGATAGGGATATCCAAAAACTGCTTTCAAATGGGAACCGGATACGGAAAAGGATATCCGAAACGCTTTTCTCGCCATTCGAGGATTCAGATTTTTTTGTAAAAAGTTGCACATTGCGCAATCATTCAATTGTTACATTCCGAAGCATCTTTTCAACCTTTTGTGCCTAGACTTCGAGTCTGTCTATGGTGTAATCTCTGTACTGTAGTGTAACCCCATGGACACGCCAAGTTTGTCAGCATGAGTCTGTTGCTGGTGTAGCCCAGCAAAGCTCCCCGTAGCGACGGGACTGTGTGGCAAAACTTCAGCATGCTTTTTGATGCAATTGACTATGAAAAGTACTTCTGTTATGCGATAAGTCAAGCTTGCAAGATATGTCAAGTTTTCCGTTTATAAGCATGACAAGGCTCAAAGTGGCACAACGCATTCAGGTAGTATCTACTCTGCTTCATGAGGCAAAACCTATGCTGGGGCTATTTTGCCTTCATTTGAACACAATTGGTTGAAGTGGTCATGTGGCAAGTACGTTCCAAAAAGAGACACAATTATTTAGGATTTATGGTTAGGGTTTGGGATCAAGGCTTATGGTAAAGGTCTAAGGTCAGTTTTAGAGGTTCAGGGTATAGAGTTAAGGTTTAGCCTACAGTTCACGTAATGCAAACAAGAAGCTGTTTGCCTGCCCTGAAACCATGACAACACTCATCCATGCACGGAACTGAATTGTTACAGATGTCATGGTCAACTAAGCAGGACATGCGTTCCAAACTTGTCATGTGACTACTTCACCCAATCGTGTTCAGTTAAAGGCAAAATACCTCCAGTAGTTATTTTTATCTCCAATAGTTAAAATACCTCCAGTAGTTATTTTGCCTAACAAGGCAAAATAGACACAGCACAACAAAAATATATGTTGCGCATCATAATACACTTTTGGATAGTTTTCGGATACGGATAGTATGATTTCAACTAAAACAGGATTCGGATTGGGTACGGATATCATTTTGCAAAAACAGGATAGGTGATAGGATCGGATAGTAAAAATCCACTATCCGATCATCTCTGGTGCAGGGTGTTAAGTTAAGATGATAGATTGTGTTGATTAACAGGAGTTTTAATGCCAGTTTTTTCGTGCTTTTTTAGAACTCTTTAGTTATCTGTTGCAGCACTGATCTCAACATCAAATTTTAGCTGACTGACTGAGGTAGGAAAATTTTAAAGTTAGTTTTGTGAATGCAGTGTGTAATTTGGACCAACCCTTGAGTTAACAAGCAAGGTAACTACAGAATTTGCCTATAATGGCACCTCTAGGGGATTGCATAAAGAACGTTGTTGCCGAATTGTCGTTATTAGCCAGTGGTTTTCAATTTTTTTCATGTAGCGATCCTTTTTGCAACCCAATTTAACCTAATGACTCCCTTCCGAAAATTTCCAATCAGGCATATGAAATGCAGTTGTGTTTGCAAAATAGAAAATCACAATGACTAAAAAATAACCTACGATATCACTATCTTGAACAAGACTCATTCATTAAACTCATGCACATGGCAGCATTAG